>Ga0126342_10009793_pt1 | contig 17160 bp, 12 predicted proteins | sample Cyp1metagenome_FD_92528 | JGI IMG/M metagenome (GOLD analysis project Ga0126342, IMG submission 92528) | Coral microbial communities from Lord Howe Island, Old Settlement Bay, Australia - Cyphastrea 1 metagenome | ecosystem: Host-associated > Invertebrates > Cnidaria > Coral ... | reverse complement strand
CGTCCATGGGGTATCTTTCATCTCTTGAGAGACATGGAGTCTCTCTTTTCAGGTGAGACAAAACGTCTCATTATCAAAGCCTACTTGCAGGCGGCTGTGAAAAAGCGAGGCGCTTGACCACAATAGTTAATGTGGGCACCCTCATTTATCGATGTAGCTATCCATGTGTCTATCTATTTGTTTATCTATCCATGTATTTGTCGATGTATTGATGGGAACACGTATGGTTCAATGGCAACAACTGGGAATTCACAGGTTGTGGCAGGGATGTAGAGCAACAAGCATCAAAGCCAGGTGCTTGTCACATCTATACAACCGCCAGTACACCCTGTGATGCCTTGTGTAAGCCTGTATGCCTTTGCTAACTGGATCAGTTTGGCAAAGGTACCCTTTGGTAATTTAACATATAGCTACGGTAAATTGCCAATTTATTGACGATTTAGCTATTCAACTGGTGATTCTCCATACGTCAAATTACCGGAGGTATGTGTATACCATGGTCTACCATACCAACCAGCTGAGATCACAGATATCCCCATGATTGGTAGTGGTTTCTGAGACGGTTCTCTCAAGAAACAGGCCACAAGTTAAAACAGTCTCACGCTGGCATGATCCCAATCCCAGTTGATGACTTAATGATGGGTATATAGTTTTCATTCAAAATAGTGAGATGATCGTTTCAGTTAATCATCAAATTCTCATTTCAATATTTCAGTGGCAAAAAAAGTGGCCTATGTTCCATTGATATCCATGGATATCCCATCTTTTTTTCATGACAACCCCATGGATACCACGTCCCACGTCGACATACGTCGACCCGATGCTGCCAGGACTCCAAGCTCTTCGAGAGTTTTCTTTCGGTGCCTGATGTGGATCATTTATTTCAACATCAAAGGGTGTGATGATGAAAAACATGTGGACTTTTTTTTTGGTGTCCTGATTCACGATGATTCACATCACATTTTTGGGGGTCCAGATTCACAATGATTCGCATCATAGATTTGTTTGGTCCAGATTCACATCATCGTGACCTGAAATGGGTTGCGAAATAGGTGGCTCAGATTTGTCAGATGTTCGATGGGAGACTTAGTTGGTTCCTTAGCCAAAGTTGGGGGGGCATCCCCAGAAAGTGGATGGCCCTACCTAAAGCCGCTTGCCATTTTCACGTGTGATTTTTCTTGCGGCTGGACAAGTTTGACAGATGACTCACCTTTCACCCAACCCTTGTTGATGTAGCCATATGCTAGAGAGATTGCTAGAGAGGCTTGGATGCAACCAATATATATATATATACAAAACAATTTGGTAACCTAACCTTAAAAGAACGCCCATATTTCAGATCGCTTCAGCATGGCTTTCCACATTGGTTCGGTCACAGCACCGGGATCCATGGGATGTCGCCAGGTTCAATCCGCGCCTTTCCTGGAACTCCTGCTGTCATACACTGCAGCTATGCTGCAGGGGGACGGTGACCATGGCTATTCCGACTAGTTATATGAGGCATTCAGCAAAATGGAGGATCCACAAATGGCTCGTTGCGTGTCATTGCTAGTATTCAACCATCGACATTTTAGTGTCAATCCACAACCTGGCTACAATTGGTAAGAGTGCAGCCATGGCAAGGAATCAAAGTATGGCAGGCATATGGACTGGCCAACAGAAAGCTCCAAGCACTTGGAATCTTCATTATAGTTCATGTTTTGAAGAGAGAGAGAGAGAGGAAGATACTATAATGTTCAGTCAATTTATGTCAATTTCAATCGCTCATTTTGGATCATGAAAGGTCCCAAAGTTTGGCAGCCCTGCAAATTTGCTCGTTAAATTGCCATGAAAACAACGAGTCGATCTCGCCCAGGAAATGTCGATTTTGCACCCGGAGGCCGAGGTCCTGGCTCCGGGCACGCCGCTGCGTTCCTCGCTCCGCAGCTCGTTAGGGCGCTCCAGCCACCGGGATAGTGCCCCAGGGGGGTGGAGCTGGGGGAGGATGAAAGAAAGCCTAAAGAATGGGATACATCTATCAAGTGGTGCAGGATTTCGCAACCATCCAGGCTTGGAAGTTTGGAATTACCTGGAAATTTGAACATTTCAAGAAAGTTGGGGATGTAAAGCTGCTGATTTCAAGAACCATTTGAGGATTTGAGCAGGTCAAGGACTGATTTGTAAGTGATGAAGAGATTTGACAGAGGCTTTAAGAATGGAAAAGTATCGTTGAAGCCCGGGTGGAAGCAACACGTCATGGGGAATCAAACAACAAATCGGGGGATACCGGGTTGCCCTTTTAGTAATCTGGCAATTGGAAATTCCAATGGTTCTGTATAGGAAACTCATGTTTTCCAACAATTTGGCTTTCCGATTGGTCAGGATCTTTAAATTCTGCAGTTGGAATCTCCATTTCAATGGACAGGTTGGACAACTTACAGGAAAGCCCCCTGATCTTAATGGGAAAATCCATGGAAAATCTATGATTTCCGGTCAACAATGTCCATTGATCATTGTCAGGACAACTCCCAGGTTGACCCCCGTCACAGATCCGTCTTGTCGCCAGGTATCATGTCCACGGCACGGGTGTCGTTGCCATTTCTGGTGCAGGCCAAGAAGGAGGCCATGGAGGATGCAGTTCCAGTTGGAAAGTGGCCATTGTGTGGCTTTGTTTGGTTGAAATGAGTGTATGGCTATGGTTAGACTTATCTTGGGTATCGTGGCAATAATTATTCACCCCCGAAGTGGGTTTTTTCGAAGTCTACAAAACCGATTAAACATTTCTGAATACAAAACAGTGGAAGACTTTGGAACCGGCCGCGATCCAGTTCATCAGTTTAGAACCGGGAGATCCTCCATTTTTCTGTTGCGGTGCCATGTTTGCAAAAGTTGCTGCATGAGAATCTCAGCTGTTTGCGGTGCCTCCATTTAAGCAATTTTGCAGTGAAACCATTAAGAAGAACCATAACAAGCCTAGATTCCTAGAGATATGCTTGATGATTTGGATATGATTTGGTAACAATAAATAACCAATAAGATCTAACAATCTCCAACTGGTTGGTGGTTTGGAACATGGCTTTTATTGTTCCATATTTTGGGAATGTCATCATCCAAACTGACGAAGTCATATTTTTCAGAGGGGTAGGTCAACCACCAATCAGCTTCGTCGATGGCCACGGTAGGTGCAGCCGGTTCTGGGGCCCATTCTACGTGGCGCCAGTGGCGTTTTGGACGAGTTGTTTCTTGGCGACTTCGAAATAGTCACTGGTTGCGGCTATCAAGAGATCATGTGTAATATATATTTATATAATATGATATAATATATGATTATATATGTATGTGTATGTTATAGAGATACTCCATTGACTCACAGCATCTATATCATTCTAACTTTCTTAGCTTCGTTTCTGGTCAAATATATATATCTATTTTGGATGGGCAGATCTCCTTGGTGAATGTCTCAGGTTCACAGCCAGCTGCATGCAAACAGTGAAATCCATAGAGGAGGCCTGGAAGATATCGGAATATCATCTGTACCATCCTGGAAATATGTTTTTTTTTTTTAATATGGTGCTATTTGGTGATTTGGGCAGATTCTCTCTGAAAGTTGGGTTTGGTTTGGTGTAGTTTCGGAATGTTTTGGTACTTCGTTGTGTTTCTTATATTTATGTAGCAGGCGCAAGATTTTTGAAGAGAAGAGACGGTTGCGAACAGCATCAATTTCTGCTCATAGCATTTCATAGCGAGGTCCGGCTGATCGCTGCAAGCCTTGTATGGTGGTGTGATAGGTCAATACTAGATGCCATCAACATGCCGGAAAATTTACACTGCCCTGTGATTTTAATATTGTCAAAACATTAAAATTTGGATAATAATGCGGAATATCATATATGTACATAATATTGTTGAACTCTCTGAGATGGCGATAGAGAGAGAGAGAGAGAAAAAAAAATATTATATATATATATATATTTATAAATAAAGATAATCCTCTACTATCCTTCACTGTTTGATTTAAATCTCCGGCTGATTTGTTGTTTTGCCAGATGAAGATGGAAAGAGGCGGCTGCAAGGCGCCAGAACTTGAGGGAGGCGCCGATGGCTTGGGGAGGGGACCTCCTGAGTTCCGGCGAGTGCGATGAAGAGGAAGAAATATTTTTTTTTTAACATTTATGATGCTAATATAATCTAACATATATTAAATTTCTGTATTATATAGACATATACATATTATATATACATTAAATGTGATGTATAGACATGATTTAACAGTTTAATTATCTCAACATAGTGGAAAGTCACAAAGTACTGTAAGCGTCACTAAAAATGAGGTTCCCGACAACCATCCCAAAAGATTTTGGGGCTTAGCACAAGTGCTGGCCGTAATATAACATAATATGATATCATATCATATTATAGCGTATGATATTATGGCATATGATATCATATCATATTATGTCATATTCATATATAGATAAGTTAGTGCACATTAAATCCTGTGCATTTGTGTTGATCAATGACTATTGGAGTCTGGGTGTGGTTTAATCTTACACTATGTCGACTTCCTGTGAGCCCCACCATCGCAGGGCACTTGAAGTTGACTCTGCGTTTGCTGGCCTTGAAAGCCTGCGAGAACGGCTCTGATCGATTGGAAGAGGAAGAAGCAAACTATGTGGTGGAATATGGAGGCTCCGACTGCTCCGACTTCTAGCAACGGCTTCAAGCCTTTGCTCAGGGATTTGGGATTCCTCTAGGGCCTCTAGGGTTTAGATTCCATGATGCAAGCCTCCTTCACAGATGTGAGGTCCCCAAACCACAAGAACTCCCAACCGACCTTTGGCCAAAGCATTTTGAAGAAGGCTCGTTAACCTCTGGCGATCTCACATGGAAATTGAAATTCTCAGGTGTTGATGTCCCTAGGCTCTCTCTAGGCTTCGTACCAACAAACTGGTATTTCCATGGGCTGTCCATTCGCCATGCGGAAGGCTCATCGCAGTCGATGTACCTCTGGCGGGAGCTGCAACCGCTGATGAAGAGCGGACATTTCTGGCTACTAAGGCTGGAGTGGGAATCACTGAGTGGTCATTGGGTTGGTTCAACGAGGGAAAAGAAATATTATACTATATATGATATTATGTTTATAATTAATTTTAATTGTAAATATATAAATAAATCAATAAATACACACACATATAATATATATATAATATATATATATACATATTTGTTTAATAATTATGTACATTTGAATATGTTGTTTCGCATGATTCTTTCTGGACATGTTCCCTCAGATCATTGCTAAGGTCAGTCGCTGGGAACTCCGTTTTTCTTCTGTCCGGTCACATGCTGAGGCAATGATTCGAAGTCATGGCAAAACCTGGGATACCTGAGTATATGATATGATATGATATATATATATATACATATTGTATTATATTACGTTGTATTATATTATATTATATTATGTTATATTATGTTATATTATATTATATTAAATCATTTAATATTATATTATATTATATTATGTAAACCCAACCATAAACCAAACTAAACCAGTCTCAATTGAAGTTTATTACCTGAATTCTTTGATAGATCAACTCCCAGCTGCTGGTCGCAGCAACCGCAGGCGTTGTGTAACTTGGTGAATTTGTGCTGCGGGACCCCGCAGATGGAGCAAGCAGTTTTAGTGGTTGAAATGGTTGGTATTTAACCGACAAGACATGGGGGTTTTGAGAATCTGATATGGTGATGTATAAAGCGTACTGTACATAAGAAATATACAAAGAATGTTCTGCGTGGTGGTTTCATGTTTTTTTCATGTTCAAAAGGTTTTTTTGGGGGTGATGATCCAAGGGTCGAAGCCATCATCCCTCAAGCAGTTCGATTTAATTTGGTTGCCCTGAATCATCCAAAATTGCCGTGGAATTTTGTGGATCATTCTACCTTCCGGTAATTTAACATAGCTATGGAAAATTGCCATTTATAGTTGATTTACCCATTAAAAATGGTGGTTTTCCATAGTTATGGGACAGTTTACCAGATGGTGTAGTGTTCAGAGCCATTGGTTTGAGAAGCCTGTTTTTTTTGTTGATTTTTGGTTGTACCCTGGCTAACCCTGGCCCTGAGGAATGTTGGGAATCCTGGGATCAGCTGGTGGTCTACTACGTTTTCCCCTGTCCTGGCATTCAGAGTGTCTTGGACAAATGGATTCGCGGTGTAGAAAACTGTAGATCTTGGGTCTTCCGAAGTGGAAATGGATCTTGGATAAAAAATGAGAAAAAGAAAGCAGCTTGATGTTTGGTTGGTGCTATGGTTTTTCTGGAAAGAACTGCTCCTTGAAGCCAACCTCGTGAGAAGACGTTCGTCATGGGGTTTGCCATGGCCCCAGTTGTTCTGCATAACATGCAGGATTTTGAACCTCCACTTAGGGGCGATTACTTGATGTTCCTTTAAGATTGTGGGATTTTGATGGATTTTGTAGGGTCTTGGCCATACTTGAAATTTGAGCCAAGAGATTGTTGGGTGAGCAACACCGTACGAAACCCGCAAGAACTCCAGATTCCTTCAAATCTTTGATTGGTTTGGCCATGGCAATGTGAACTTTAGCCACCATGCCATGCACACGGCAGGTTTCTTTGCCAGCTTGGAACTTGCCGAGACATGGAACAAGCAATTCTCCTTGAGTAGCATGGATGATGCCTTCAAGGAACCGCCGCCTGAACCTCATGGTTAAATGGATGATTAATGGATGGGTCATCTTTGGGTGCCGCAAAGTTGAAGTACGGTCCCCCAGGGGGATAGCCCCCGGCCTTGCATAGACCCTGTGTTGGGTACCTCTCAGAGGCCAGGCATAGCCAGGCCTAAGCCGCAAGATGTGCCCAAATCAAGGTGGACAACCTTTAGAATATTCTAAATCAATGGCATCTGGAGTCATGATTTTTTTTTTGGGGGTCAATGGGTCAATGCCAGTGATTTTTGAATGATTTTTTTAAAGGATCCCCTAGGACCCCAAAATTGGTGTTTGTTCTGGCAGGAAAAGCAGTGGCATCCCTTGCTGCCCATTTTGGCCGAGATGTTGCCAGGTGGTGTTCTGCGCCGAAAAGCCTGGGGATGGCCGACATGGCCATAGGAAAATGGTGGTTTTTGATCAAAGAAATGAATAGAAATGGTGGGTGCACGAAGTTTTTTTGCCATAAATTCTGGATTAAAGAGCACATATGAATGGTACATGTTGATATCATCCATGTCGTTGGATTGTTAGATATTGTTAGACTATGTTAGTAACTTTGAAACCTAGGAGTTTAGAGTTCCCACATGTTCCCATCCCCATCTTGGGAAATACCCACATCGACCTGTGCCTTGTTTATATATGTTGATACGATGGTTGTAGATGATTGTGATGTCGGTGCTTACAGATCTCGGATGATGTGTGAATCTGCTTTTCAAGCCTGATTCTTCTGGTGTGGGCGTAGCTGCTGCACATGATTCAGTGGTCCTTCGAATGTTCACGTCCAAATGTGGAAATGGTAATGAGTAATAGCTCTCCGGCTCATCGATACCTTCAAAAAGGAAGAAAAATGCACAGCGGGGATGTTCCCGTTATGGGCCGGCGGGTGTTTGGATGGTTTCACTATGGGCGTTGCGTCTCCCAATGACCGATGTTGCAGGGCCGATGACGCTGACCTTCCCAAGCATGACAGAGGACAAGGCGAAGACCTGGAGCTGGTGACCCAAAATGGGCTTTTTCTACCGGCCTTTTAAAAAAATGTTTAGGAGGGCATTCGGAGATTGCTCCATCCCTAGCTATATAAGGTGAATTGGGTGTCGTTTATTGAATTGAGTGATTCCACCTTTGATCATTGAACAGCTTGCTATGGAAAATCACATTTTTTATTAGGTAAACCATCGATAAATGGGCCACTTCCTATTTTCTATGTTAGTCTACTGGAGGGTTGAGCCGACCAACCATTCACTGATCAGGCACGCTTGCTGGTTGAGTTCTTCGCACGACATCCTATGGTGACTTGGCGATGTGCACCACTTCGTTTTGAAGGTACTTGGATGTGCATCCCCGGTATCAGTGGTTTATAGTCCCTATGTAACTGGGATATGATCATTTATAAATGGAGTATATATATATATAAATATCTAATATATATATATATAATATAATATATATATAATTTATATATAAGATATAATATATATATATATATATATTATGTACATATATATATAAGATGTAAGATGGTTGTAAAGCACTTATGATGCCTGGAATGCACCCTCCAAATATCATATCATTTATGGCTGCTCAAGTGGAATGATTGTCTAATTAATTCAGGTCATTATGGATCCCAATCAATTTCAATGTTTGATGATTTTTGGATCGTCTTTCGTCTTAGACTCTCAACTTTGTTGTTTATACAACTGTGTTGCTGCTTCTTCCCAGTGCCAGATGGTGGTTATGAACCCTATATGACTATGGTTGTAATCCCATGTAATCCGCATCAACCCAAATTATAACAGTTCTAAGCCTCACTGTGGCGTCACTGGAAATATGTTCTATATATGGCGAATCATCTCCCAAATGGCTGCAAGTGTCAGATAATCCAAAGTCATGGGGGTCCTGTACCATCATGGATTAGAGGTTTACAAATGGAGGTTTCCTAAGTCCTGGACGCCTACTGTAAATCCTTCCAGGTCTTCCCTGGGATTTTCCATGAAATCAACCATCCAGCTTGGGGTACCTAGAAAGGTGACGCACCTGCAGCTCTCGGGCTGCACCTTGGGCATGCAGCGCAGCACGCTACGCATTGTGGCGGAGGCTTTGAAGCGAGACCAGCGCCCTGACAGATGGTAGTTGGAAGTAGAAAAACCATAGGAAAAGCCACGGGAAAACCAGGGGAAAATGGGAATTTAACTTGATTTAACCAACACAAATAGGGATTTGAGCAACAAGAATGGTGATTTGCCAATGGATTTCATGGGATTCAGAGCTGATATACTGAGTTCATGGAGGTAGAGTTAACAATCAAAAATATGGGTTTAACCCACGAAACAGAGGGTTTCATGGGATTTATAGCTGATTTATGATAGCTAAGTTGACGCACAAAACTTGGTTAACTGGGGCAAATGGGGATATAGCAGTGAATTGGGTTTATAAATCAACTTATAGCTTGGGGGCCTAACGTTGTAGTTTATGGGGGTAGATCAACCCCCTTTGAAAAACTATGTTTGGGGGGCATGATCATAAAATGTCAATACATTTCAAGTGTAGGGGTAATATGATACATGGATAGTCAAACATACGTATGATATAAATATATATATGATATATCAATTTGCATATATGTGTATATACACATATACGTACATACATACATACATACATACATACACATACACATACACATACACATACACATACACATACACATACATATACATACATATACATACATACATATACATACATACATATACATACATACACATTATTATAGTCGAAAAATTTTAGGGAAGATGCTTGGCTCAACCCCTGACTGACCATTTTTTGGGGCAGGGTTTCGGAAATCACCAAGTTGCAGTCCTCGGACTCGGCGCTCCGAGGAACCTGAAGCATTTGGACTTAAGTACTATCCTCAGTTCTGTGGGATACCGGGTCGCATGATCCGTGGATATCCGTGGGATCCCGGAGGTGACAATTGCCTGGGCTCCGAAGGGGTTCACACCCTCTGCCAAGCGCTGATGGAGCATCCGACCCTTGAGGTGCTGGATGCTCTGGGATGTTGAGTGGTGGCGTTCAACTGCACCCCCTGATGGAAGATGGAAGTGATGCTCATGAATCTACCATATCCAATCCAAATTCTGCATGGAAGATGACTTTGCAGACTTTGCATACTTTGCATATTTTTTTGCATGTTCCCTCAGATGAGGCCCCGTTATGTCCAATCTTCATGTTCGCTCGGGAATGTGTGCCGCTTGATTGGGAATGTGTGTGTGGTGGTGTTTTGCCCCAGCTCCACCCCCACCGCTTTTCAATACCAATTTGGTAATCAAATATGGAGAATGGAAAATCCACCATTTAGTTCGAGGATTTCTCATTAATTAATTAAGACATTCATTTAGTTTGGGGATTTTCCGGCCAGCCACGCTTGATTACCGGAGGGCATTTTAATAGATTCTAGAACATCCTCCGCTAATCAATCATGGCAATGGGGCAATGAAAAGTCCACCACTTACAGATTGGTCTTGTCCCATCAAGACCACCATACAGGATGAAATCAATTCCCATTTTTGATGACCGGAAAGTAATTATTTTTTTTTAAAGACACCCATCAAGCTCTTTTAAGGATGCACAGCGCAGGAGCTGGTCCTGGACCGGAATCACATTGGGCAGGTGGGGAGTGTCAAGTGTCCTGGCTGAACATCCAGGTGTCCTCAAAATCGTTTCAAAAAAACTCCCAAGTTCCCTTAAATTGTAGGAAAACCAAGTTCCCAGGTGCAAGAAGTCGGAAACACTTAAGACTCTTTTGAAAAGGAAAGAACATTTCTCAGACATTTCGGGGTGTGCCAGGTGTACACATCACTGACGGTCAGAGCTAGTTAGTTTCCTCAGGACTTAAATCACTAGATCCCAGCTAGTCTCATGGCTGAGGATCGTGGACCTGCTGCGGGTGAATCACAACATCCTGCGAGTCTTGGAAAACGAAACCGCTGGGATATCCTGGCTGAAGATTCTGTAGATGCTGTAGATGCTGTAGGTTTTAGCCGCGATTGCCGGTAGGCAATCAAATTAGTGGCACTGGACAATCCTTTTTTTTTTGGTTATGTTCACCTTAAAACTCTTATTTGCTAAGGGATGTGATTTACTATTGCTATGCTGAAATTCCCGGTAGTTGTTCCGGGCATGGATCATCGGCTGTTCTTCGTCTCTTCAACCGACGGCTCATTCCAACAAGGCGCACGTCAGAATGATGGCTGTTCACCCTCCAATCAGATGAGTTGTTTTCATCATTTCGAAGATTGTTAATAATATCTATATAATCATTTGATTATTGTAGTTTATCTATAGGTAATAATTTCCAAACTATATCTTTATACTTATTAGCAATATATATATATATATACATATAGTTGCTATTCTTTGTGTTTACTTCTTTTACTGAGTACTGTTACCATCCTAGGAGTGGAGCTGGATGAGAACCCCATTGGCAGCGAGTGGGCTCGCTACATCTACGTTTTGCAACCGGATCTTGATCTGTGGAGCATGTGGCACTTGCGAAATCTTGGGAATGAGAGAAATAAAACATATTGAAACCTCAGAAATATCAGAAAAGATGCAGAAAAAAGTATGATTTTGGTATGGAACAGCAATGATCATAAATGCATTGCAAAACCCCCCAGCCAATCGCAGCGGGTTAGGGCAGGGGGCTATGGATAAACTGGCGAAGCACCCATTCATCGTATGATTGGCTTATAGGTATACCTATAATTCAATCATGAATGCATAGATCAACTATAATGCAACATTACTACTGTACTCCACCTATCTCTCAAATCTAGATATAGTCTAAATGTATTTGGAGTACATCAAATCATCATCATCATCATCATCATCCATCCATCCATCCATCCATCCATCCAGTTTTTTTTTATCAGACATGTTCTCAAAAAAAACAGTCGGTGGTTGGCTTTCATCCTGCACCGAACGGATGAAATCCTATGAATTTCAACCAACAGATGGATATGATAATCCCCAAAAAAATATGGTGGATAGTGGATTATCCCACCAGTTTTCACAGGATCTAAAATTCCCTTATCGACTGCAGGATTTTCTGAAAACCGCCATGGCCCAGGCAGCGGGATCGCAGCGCCACCCTGGCCTCGGCCCGGAAGTGTCCGCTTCTGCCGGCCGTCGACAAGGCCAAGGCTGCCAAGAGCGGCGCCGGGTCGCGGAAGGAAACGAAGAGCTCCAAGGAGAAGGACAAGGAGAAGGGACGTAACAGATGCTGGGACAAAAAAGGGATGATGGTGGTAGATGATTAATGAGTCATTATAATAAGTCATGAGGATTAAACAAATCATGATTATGATATACGATAATATACTATAATATAATCATGATGATGAAAACGTGCTGCTGAATTTGAGTATGACCCAGGTCTCTCTGAGAAGGACGAGCTCATCAGTGAGATGAAGGAGCAGAGTCAGCGCTGGATGGTGGGGCCAATTGGGAAAGGTTTGAGGCAGTCATGGGATGTCATGGGGTATAATGCTGTATTACTGCCATATGAGTTTTCAAAAGTTGGTCAAGATCAAAGTTCGACACTGTGATGATGGCTCTTTGAAGTAAGACCTAGGTTGTACGAGGTTTTACGATGCTTTACGTGCCGATAGAGAAAACAAACTGTAAGACTCGAAGGAATTGAAGGAAGGTGACAACTCGCCACTGGGCGCTGTTGCATCCGTATGCCATGAACAGATATGCGCCATGCGCGACGTGTTTGTCTAAATTCACATAGCGGGAATCCCTGAAGTTGGTGGCGCGGGAATCCCTGGGTTACCTTCACCCAATTTCTGTTGGAAAACTTCGCATCACAGGATCCATCCCCCTAGGAAAGTTATTATCACCAGCTACTGGTCACTAGGTCCTAGGTAAACCTGGATTGAATAGGTTTGCAATTCTTGCCAAGAACATCCATCAACGGGAATAAATGAATATATATATATATATATGTATATGTGTGCAATGCAGATCAATGCAGAAGAACATTACCCTTTGGTGATCTAGCATAGCTATGGAAAATAGGCCATGAAAGTAGATGATTCGCCCATAATTTTGGTGGTGGTTTTCCATAGCTGTGCTAATTGAGGGGGTAAACCGTCAATCCCATGGATAGTGACTGGTTGGTTGGTTAATATCGCTCTCCCAGTTTTGATGTTTGCCCCCCTAATACTATAACCGTCAACCTGCCAATCCTGAATGAATAACCCCCAGGCTACCATTTAAGTATCAGATTATCACTATTGGGGTCGTACCACCATATTATCACATATTATCTCTCTGTTTATTAATCCGAGTTCACATGCTATATATTTACGAGTCCAGCAGCACAGAGAATATAGGGCTTCATGGACAATATATTAAAAAAACAGAGCAAACTAAAACAAACCAGAAAACCAAAATCAAGGAAAAACAAAAGCAAAACAAGAAAAAAACAAAAAGAACACAACACGCCAAGAAGAAAAACAAAACAAAAACACAAACTGAGGATAATGCAGGTTTTGTTTATTTTGTTTTTCCTGGTGACTCTTCCTGTCTTGGTTTTTAAATTTATTTGCTAAAATCAACTTTCTCCGTCACACGGGGTCATAATGCTATTTTTTTTCCACATAGAGATTGACCAGGCCCCACTTGGAGCTGCTGCAGGAACTGAAACCCGCCATGCCGCTCTCCAGTCGGCTCCGCCGAAAAGAGGCACGGATCGGCACGGCTTCAGCTGGTGAGTTGTAAAGCCATATTGAAGGCATTTGAAGGCCTAGAATATGAGTCATTTATACAGCCGGGATTCTATCCGTTTGAACTGGGCTTCTTTTGGTATGGAAGGCCAGACATCCCAGTTAGAAAATTAGATAAATTAGTCAGGATAGTCAGTAGTCGTTCGTTTTTGTCTACTGACAACGCAAACTGTAGAGACAATAGGATTAATTAACCAGGTTGGTTAGGTTGGGTCAGCCATGCCCTAACTCAATGGTCGTGTATAGTAATTCCATTCATTTGCGAGCGATGGATGTGATGGATTCTTCATTGATATCTAAGGTCCCCCTACTCCAATGAAGTGGAATAATTTAATTGAAGATCTGCGATCATTTGCAACAAGAATTGGCAGCTAACCATTCCACATTCTCATCATAAGTTGATGAAAGTTAGATGAGTTTCACCCCATGAACTATAATACAGTAGCATACATATATATATATACAGTATATATATATATATATATATATATTATATTATATTATATTATACATATCAGTTATATTTGCCATCATAAACCAGAAAATTAACCTACTGAACTAGACCAACTGAAGGATCCCCACGCAGCCACGCAGTTCCTCCAGGAAGATACGGGCCCTGTGTCCCTCAGTGCTCGCACGCCGATGTTGAGGTGAAGCCGGAGGCCTGTTTTCTATGTCTTTTCGGTTACCCTCTGGTTATGACTAACATAGCCATGGTATAGATGGCCCATAGAAATAGATGATTTTCCCAGCTAGAAACCTCCATGGTTGGGATTTTCTCCATGGCTATGTTAGTCATAACCAGATGGTAAATGGTTTTCCCAATGGAACTAATGGAACATGGTCATTTTCGATCATTTCTGGATGTAAACACCCTGAAAAACAGTTGATGGTGGCCCATGGCCCATGTTCCCTGACACCAGGTCACTGGCCATGAAGAGGACCCCCCGCCAACCCAAACATCGCCAGGTTGCAGATAACCGCCGCTGACAGTGGCCTTCTTGGGCACCAGGCAACGTTTGAGTTGTCCGGCAGCATGAGTTGGCCCAGCCCAACCTCCGAAGATGATCCGTTTGATGTTGGATATAGAACTCATGCGGGATGGACCCAAACACCCAAGCTGGGTGTGGCTTCAAACATGATTTTTCAGACCAAACGTGGCCATAATCTGATCAACCATTTCAAACATTATAAACCAGGCACCTGGTTGTTTCCTACCGCAGACTGATCTGGGGCTGAAGCTATGCAAGATTCTGCACTGTATATAATTAATGTTTGATATATAATGATATTATTTCAACCGGCCCTAGATCAGCAAACATCGGTGGATCAAGTTGGAGGGCACTCCCTAAAAATTACAAAACATATCAAAACAGATTTTAAAAAAATAGATATGTTCTTTCAATTGTTACGGAGCCAATACGGAGCCTATTTTGTAAAAAGGTAGCCTGACATCAGCTAGGAGTCTCTGGGTACTGGATCCCAGGAAGGTTGGGCCTTTGGCCTCTGGGCAGATGGGATGCCGCAGTGCGTTTTTTGTGCTGCCAAAGCCGCCGCGTAAAATCTGCGGTGGAGTATCTCTTAAGGTCCAAGAAGGACCAGCCCAGAGCTGGGGATGGAAGACCGAGTTTTCTATCTATGGACTCTATGGACTCTAAATGGCCAAGGGATAATTTTCCAAGAAAATGCAGAACTTGAACCCACCAATTGGTGAATTAAAGCACCATTTCCGGGAAATCTTGGCAAATGTGCGGTTGGTTCCACCAGCAAAATTGGAATTCGGCTCGCAGGACTTTCGGGAGAATTAGGCTCGCCATCCTGACAAGCTGTACAATCCCTGTTTGTGAGGGGGCACCCAAGAAATTTTCCGATACCATCTGAGAGTCAGCATCCAGACGATCTGGATCCAACTTCCATCATCAGCGCAAACTAGGCCCAGAGGCACCATGCAGCTGGGAAAATGCGGCAGCTTTCCCATTGGTTCCCTGTAGCCTGTAGGACCTAGTCGAATGCTTCCGATTGAGTCCATTTTTTTAGTAAGTAATGGAAAATCTGTCATGATGTTAATTTCAGATTTTTGATTGATATAATAGTCAGATTATATACTAATATATTAATTATTGGTCATGATGTATATTAATTGCAGACGGCAATGAATGAGTTCTACGACTCAAGTCGTTCCAAGCATACCGCAGCATCTCCACCGAGGAGGACGAGTTGTGCACGGCCAGTGGCAAGCAGCTGGGGTCCTGAGGGGGGCGGCCAGTGACATATGGGGTTTGAAAATCGTGTACCCCAAATCCAGTGGCTGGTCATTAGTTTCTCTAGTAAGATAGCCTTTTTGGGGGTTTATACCCCATTTCCAGACAAGACAAAACCCAATATGCTTTAGATATAAAGATTGAAAAAAGAAGCACTGATCCCACGCTCAATCAGGCACATGAATTACTCTTATAATATACCAGATCGACAGGATATCATCGCTGTGCGAATGTCCTCGCACGTCCCCTCGGGGAAGGGGCAAAGTGAAAAGCGGACCTTCATGGAATTATGCACCTCCAGGACAAGTGGTTTCAAAGATATTTCGGAGTTATTTGAGACCTGTCCATGTGTAGTGTAGGAGCTGATTTTGCCAATTTTGCCAAAGATGAGGGCACACGTGGCTGATCAATACCCCCCCTTTTTTGGGGATGAGCTGGAATGATCTGTAGCCACAATCATAGGATGAACCGCCGCGGCCGCTGGTTCGACGGAAAGTCCTGGCAAAAAGCTGGCCGAGTCATTTCAGGTGGGAGATCTACTACTTCCTGCTGCGGAAGGAAGATGAGGCGAATTCTTGGACCAATCTTTGATTTGATGTGTAAAGAATAAAAAAATGATGCGTTAATCAAAAGTTACAGATTTAGAAGCGACAACAGTGGGTATTGAACCAAGAAAAGACAATCATGAGGAGCAAACCCCACAAAATGGGACAAGATTGCCAACCAACACATGCTTACCTGGTTGCTTTTTGAGATGATGTTCAAGAAAAAATCCCTGGCGTGGTGACTTTCAATGGCTTGCGAGGCCTTTTACGAACGCATTGCCATCGGCTGGCTACTGGAGAATACCGCCCGGATCCCCTGCCGCAGGGCGATGCCTGTTGAGTTTTCGTGGAAATCCCATGGGGAAATCCACAGATTGGTATATGCGGGCATGCGGGCACTACACCATGGGTTATTCTGATGGCTGTTGATCAAAGCCGATGTAGCCTCATAAGTGGATGGCTAAGACAGCTAAAATCAAACATGGCAAAAGAACTTGTGATTCGGCGTGCGACTCGGCAGGACCTGAAACTCACAGACACCTTCGCGAAGGTCGGAGAAGTCTGGGGGGATTTGGTGAATTTGGTGAAGTTGGCCGCATCATTCATCAATGGGGTCAGGGGCAGGGGAGTATAGAACCATCCACGAAGGTGTGGTAACCCCAATCAGAATAAGAATAGTAAATCCCCAAAATACCATCAAAATGTGGTGTAACGCAATTTCATAAACCATCCCCCAGTCATCACCATAGATATAAATAGGTAGTGTATATATATATATATATATAAATCATTCACAGTCATGGGTGGTTTATGGCAATGTTTTACCCACATTATTAGGGCTATGGTAATACCAT
>Ga0126342_10009792_pt1 | contig 17161 bp, 14 predicted proteins | sample Cyp1metagenome_FD_92528 | JGI IMG/M metagenome (GOLD analysis project Ga0126342, IMG submission 92528) | Coral microbial communities from Lord Howe Island, Old Settlement Bay, Australia - Cyphastrea 1 metagenome | ecosystem: Host-associated > Invertebrates > Cnidaria > Coral ... | reverse complement strand
TACCCAAGCATGCAGCGAGGGACGCTCAATGTCACTCCTTCTCCAGTCAAGCACAGCAGCTGAAGATCAACCTCATCAGTTTCATCTGCTGCACCTTTGTCAGCAGATGGATCCTCATAGCCATGATGTGCACCGGACATCGGTCAGAAATTACATACCCACCACGGCGCTAAGCCAAAATGTCTTCACAAAACCAACATGTACAACCCTGAAATCTAACATGAAACCTATGTTTTTTTCGCATTAAGCATATTCCAATGCCATTCTGTGAGGGCCGATGCATTCCATTTGAGGCCCACCTTGCTCATGTTAAATTGTCACCTACCTCAGGGTCACCTTCGCCCCTACCCCAACTAGGGTCACATTCGCCCCTACCCCAAATACCTTTCTACTTAATAAGTCATTCAACCTTTTAGGGTTTAAAACTGGGGACAAGGGACATTTAGGGGGAACTTGGGGACATTGGTTAGGGGGGACCGGGGGACCGGGGTCACTTACCTTCCTAATAAGCCATTCAACCTTTTAGGGTTTAAAACTAGGGACAGGGGGCATTTAGGGGGGACTTGGGGACATTGGTTAGGGGGGGACCGGGGGCACTCACCTTTCTACTTAATAAATCATTTAACTTTTTTGGTTTTTACATGGGGACCAGGGACATTTGGGGACGTTGATTAAAGGGGGACCCGGGTGGAAGTTGCTTGAAATGGATGCTGCCACAAAGCATCCAGGACGTCTTGGAAGTTAGTTGACCTGGATGTTACAACGTAGCACGCAGAACAGGTTTTGAATTTCCTTGGGCTGCATGTTATAAAGTAGCATCCAGAGCGTCGCGGAAGTGATTTGAAATGGATGTTACAACAAAGCTTCCAGAAAGTGGTGGAAGTTCCTGGAAACGGATTTTACAACACAGTATCCAGGCGTCTTGGAAGATGCTTGACACAGATGTTACAACATAGCATGCGGAACAGGGTGGAAGTTGCTTGAAACGGTTGTTGGAACGTAGCATGCAGAACGTCTTGGAAGTTGCTTGAAACGGTTGTTGCAACGTAGCATGCAGAACGTCGTGGAAGATGCTTGAAACGGATGTGGCAACATAGCACGCAGAACAGGTTTTGAAGTTCCTTGAATTGCATGTTACAAAGTAACATCCAGAGCATCGTGGAAGTTCACAGCTTAGCATGCACGTCTTGGAAGTTGCTTGAAAAGGATGTTAGGGCTGACTGTCACAGCTGGAAAACGATCCTTTAACACCTCTAAAACTATTGCGCCTGCCACGCAAAACGAGGTCGAGTCACATTCACCCCTACCCTAGGGTCAGCGGCGCCCCTACCTCCACCTTCAGTAGGGCAACTGCGACCCCACATGAGGTAGGGGCGAATGCGACCCCCATGCCGGGCTACCCCCAGTTCTCATCCATTTTATTTTCGGATGTTCCATGAAATAAACCATCCATTTGGGAATACCTCATTTTGAACCAGATCAACACCCCAGTTGTTAGGCCTGCAGCACTGTTCTTGGCTATGTTGGAATGATCCCAGAGAAGAAAAAAACATCTGGAAACGTTAATCAAAAACCTTAACCATTAAACGTGAATCATGCGACCCGAATAATCGTCCTTTCCGAATCTGACTGGGGAATCTGTCCATGTTTACTGGTTAGCTAGCTCACCACATTTTTTGTTGGTTAACTTACGTTTATACACATATATCATATATATATATGTTAATCCTATTGCATTACATGACATTCCGTTCCATTGCATTACATTGCATTACATTACATCCATCACCTTACATGGCATTACACATATGTTCCATTAGTCAATCAATGGTTATATTACATCATAATATAAATTCTAGTTATATACTATCAATTACTATCATTCACTATTATAGATAGCAATATCAGTATAGTTAAAATCAATTTAGTTTCACCATCTATATTAACCAATTTCAATACTCTCAATAGATGGTTGGGAAACTCCTGGTTCCTTGGCCCCCTCTTCACCACCCATCACCTCGTCGATCTCACGTCCGTCGCGGTCCGCCACGCGGTCGTGGCGCTCCGCGCGCAGATCTCGGAGTAGCTGTGGATTTGGCGGAATGACAGGACCCATAAAATCCCCTGATAAAGACGTATATTTATATTCATGGAGTTATAATACTTATCATATAACATAGGAATCTAATGGGGTAATTTTTGATTATTGGGGATAAAAATGGATAAACTAATCTGGTTGGTGGTATACCTACCCCTCTGAAAAATAGTCAGTTGGGATGATTATTCCCAATAGATGGAAAAATAAAAATCATGTTCCAAATCACCAACCAGATGGCAATCCATGAAAAAGTGGAGTTTGGCCATTAAAACAAATCTCTGATCAAGTCGCTTTTGATATGAATGGATGAAAAATGGTACCATCGAAATTGATGGGTTTGCCTTAAACTCTTGGCATTTAACTAGGATTAATGAAGATAATTGCTTGGTTTTTTTTGCGATGCACAGCTAACGATAGCAGCTATGGGGCTTTGTCAGAAAATAAAGTATACCGTATACCCCCAAGTGGCAATCTGTGGAAAATCAGAAATTTCATCCATTGGAATTAGTGCTACACAGTTTTTCTGAAGATATCAATGGATCGATTTGAGAGAATTCATGATAAAATAGGAGGGGGAAAACCCCTCCGAAATGAGACTTCAACATAGTTCAACACAGTTCAACCATGCTGCTTTACAAGCATGCTTCTGCAGAATTCTTTGGAAATTCAGTCCCCAACATTTTCAGATGTCAAAACGTGTGCACCAAAAATGAGCAAAACTGACTTCTGACTTCGTCACTAGTCGGGTCGCTTTAATGGATTGAATTCAAGGATTTCACCCAACTGGGAATCACCTGGAACCTTAGTTGGGCTCCCTAACCATGGTTACTGGATATGGCCCTTGTTGGGCTCCATGTCAAAATTACGATTGTAAGTTAAGTTGTTCCCAGGATGTCAGATGATGAAAACACCTTAGGTGCACCCATCTGGTATGTTTTTGGGGGTTGCCACGAGGTGTTGAAAAATGCTTGGATAGTGCCCCGAAGAAAACATACAGGTGTAATGGTTTCTTGAATAATTTTGGTCGATGTTTTTTTTAGGTCGGTTGGCCAGAAGTAATCTGGCAACTACAAACAAGGTCGATGTGTGCTGGTTGTGATTGGCCAAAAAGTTCGCCCCAAGTATTTTTAGGCCAACAACAGCACTGGAAGCAATCAAACTTTCACTAGTTTACTTGCAAAATGAAAAGTAGCAAAGGCCCCTGGAAATCCGGTTACTTGATAGGCAATTTCAGTCATTTATAGAAAAAATACTTGATGGCATGGCCTCCAAATAAGGAACAATCATCAATACCATCATTTCACGATCCATTGCTTCAAACGAAGACAGGAAAGAATTGTTTTATTACAACCATGTCTTTAAGGTGTTCAGTTTTTGATTTCTCCTGAAACTATTTGAACCTCTATCTGTACTTGCTTGGCTCTTCCTGTTGGAATTTTCCTGCCACCACCAACATTGAGCGTGCCTGGGTTGCTGTCTGCCTGCAATCCAGAGGGTTCTGGGGAGCATTCATCCAAACAACAGCTATGCATCCTGCTTCAGCGGCACTAGGCTAGCTGGGAAAATCCTACAAAAAAACGGATGTTTAAAAGGAGAATGATGGTTGATTACCACGAACCACCTAAATTACCCATGATAAATACCCCGTAAATATCTATAAATGGTGGCTTCAAAGGAAATTCATCCTTTAGATCATGGTTTTGAAATTGCTAAATCTTGGCTTCCCGGTGCACCTTCCGCCCTGCCCTGTTGCTTTTTTTGGATACCTCTCAGGTCTAGGGCTGTCTTGAAGACTTACCCACCTTGACCAGCGCCATCTTCAGCAACTTATAATTACCCTCTGGTAAACTAACATAGCTATTGAAAATGGCCATTTATAGTGGTTTTACCCATTAAAAAGTGCTTTTCCATAGCTATGTTAGTTTACCAGAGGGTATGTTCTGTAGATGTTCTGATACATAGCCTTTCAATTCTGTTCAAAATCTGGAGACATACTGATACACCAGCCTGAAGGATTTTTGCTTGTTTGCGGATATAGGGGTTTCATGAAATGGGGCTACCCCAATAGCTGGATGGTTTACAATGGAAAATCCCATAAAAATGGATGATAACTGGGCGTACCGTACCGTACCCCCCATTTATGGAAACCCCGATATAGTTACCCTCACTATCCATACTTTATTTTGTTTAATTAACGTCACAGCGAGGTTTTCTTTCGCTGAATTCACCCACGCCTGGATGGAGTAAAGAGGCAATTCCGCCTGAGGATGCTTTGTCGTGAATCGAACATGGCTAGTGGATCAGTTGATTTCCTACAAATTCACTTTCCCCACTTCGAAAATTCGAAACTTGTAAAAACCACTGAAAACTCATGGGTTTTAGGGTTTACCGCAAAGCCTTTTCGAACCTTTTTGGGGGCCACTGGAAGTCTACACTTTCAAGGGGCTTGTCACCGTATGGGGGTTTCCCATAAATAGTGGATCCCCAAAATGCTCGGTTTATGTCATTGAAAATCCGAAAATAAAATGGATGAGAACTGGGGGTACCCCCATTTCAGGAAACCTCCATATATCACCATAAACCCAACAGTGAATCTACGATAATCTACGCAATTCAATCAATGCAACCAACTTTGCTAACAAAGTGGGGCAGCAGTAGGTGGCCTATGCCATTTCTCCATTTGTGGCCTAGCATTGTGTCCCTAAAGAAATGCCTTAGCGATGTGAATCCACCATCAAAAACAGCAGTTCACCCACCAAAATGGGAAGGTAACCATCCAAAAATCTAAGTTTCAGAGGATCTAAGCGTCAAAAACTTAGGAGTTATCGAGCAAAAATGTGGATTTCATCAATTTCATCGGATATCATGGGATATATATATATATATATAGTGTGTATATATATATATATATAGAGTATATATATATATATCTATGTATATTGCATACATAGTATATATAGTATATATATATATTTGTATAGTATATATATATAGGTATGTATAGCATATATATATACTATATATATATACTATATAATATATATATATATCCAAGAATATCGTTCGGATGTGTCTCAAATTCACGAAGGTCCGGTCCCGTCACATTGTCATCATTGACGGCGTAGTCCAAAGACTTGCCAAAAATGATGTTCTCGTTGAAAGATGGCCATGGTGCATCCCCACGAAAATTCCGGCCCCGTGTGAAGTCCCGACGTTTGAAGGATTCTGAACGTAGCCAATCTTGTATAATTAGCCTGCATTCAATTGTGGTTGGTTAGTATATATATATATATATATATCCCTCAAACACTCTCATGTATGGTAAAAGATTGAGTCATTTGAGTTGTATTCAACTACCTCCCTTTTTTTGCCGCGGAATTTCCTCATATGCAGATTTCCCAAAATGGTTTCTTATCCCCAAATCATCACTTGGAATGGAAACCCCTGGGTTTTCTGGGAATCTCCCATGACTTAAGAAACCTCCACTAATATTCCAATCATATCCCCATAATATTCCATAAATGATTAATTAGTCCGCATTCATATTCCATAGATGATTATCCATGACTTAAGAACCCCCATATGGAGGTTTCCTAAAATAGGGCTACCCCCAGTTCTCATCCATTTCATTTTCGGATGTTCCATGAAATAAACCATCCATTTCGCTTGCTTGGGGTATCCCCATGACTGTGGAAACCCCCATAATTCTATGGTTTCATTTTTCTGGGAAAAAATTCGTGATGTTTTTCCCAAATCATGGAAAATGTGGTGTTTTGTTTTCGGAAAACGATGGAAACACCATGGATTCTATGGTGAAGCAACGCTGAGGCCGCTGGCGTGTCTGGATCCTGATGCACAACGGCTGGGGTCGTGATTGAAATTCTAATGATAGGTTATACGACATTTTTATGTCATCAGAAAATATAGAATTAATATAATTGATAATATCTATTTTCTGATTTATAATGGAAATTATAGTGATCCATTTGATAATTTTCATCAGAAAATAGATTATGTCATCATGATGTTTTTTTGGTCATTTGATATTTTTCATCATATTATAACTGGTTGGTGGTTTTAACCATCTTTAAAAAATATGAGTTCGTCAATGGGAAGGATGACATCCCATATATGAAATGAAAAATAATCCATTCATGTTTGAAACCACCAACCAGATAATATATTATATGATAATAATGATAAATGATATATTGTAATAGATGATGATACGATTCTCCCATTAGGTCTAATATATCATAATAGATGATGTATGAAAATATTATCATAATCATAATATATAATGTATATCTAATATATCATAATAGATCATGTATATCTAATATATCATATTAGGAGAATGCTACTAATGGGGATCATGTTCGAATCTCCCTCCGCCTTGGCGATGTCATGGATAATTCATTCATCCATCTGGATCCCCAAAAAAAAAAACTGGAATTGGTCAATTTGTCAAAAGACATGGATCATCACTTTGGTAAAATGGATCATCTATATATATATACATATACATACATAGTTGATTGACGAAAGTTGGTTGAAACAAATTGATGGCATGTGGTTGAAACTATATATTAATCTATATATGGAAAAATCTAAGATGATAGCCATTATGATATTTTTTTGTAGCCACTTTATATAAAAACAATCATGGGAGCATCCAAATGATATAGTACCCTTCGCAAATCAAACGCGTGGAAATTCATGATAGCCACCTTCGCTAGTCCCCATGAAATCACCATGACTTTCCGAGTTTTTGGTGCTTGTTTGATATCCCTAAAGTGTCCAATGTTTGATAGTTAACCATCATAATTAGGGATATTAACCATCATAATATCCCTATCAATCCATCATAATCCCATGGTTTTTCCATGAAATCCCCCTAAAGTCTCCCCTAAAAATCCCACTTGTTTGGCCAAAAAAAGTGGTCCTGGCGGTGCTGACGGGGCACCTGCCTCATTGGGCGGGTCCTGCGAGGCTTTTTTGGAAAGGGATTTTATGGTGAGGTGATGTGGAGTTCATGGTGACTTCATGGTGACTTAAAGACTTCATGGGATTTTTTTGGTGGTGGTTAATGATGGTTCATGATGGTAAATGATGGTAAATGATTCTGGTTAATTTCTGGTTGGTGGTATACCCTCTGGATCCCTCTGGTAAACGTTTACATAACTATGGAAAATCACCATTTTTAATTGGTATATCCACTATTTCTATGGCCATTTTCCAGGTCGCAAACTGTTAGTTTACCAGAGGGTAAAGACTTCATGGGATTTTTTTTGCTGGTTTAATTTCTGGTTGGTGGTTTTAACCATCTTGAAAAATATGAGGTCGTCAGTTGGGATGATGAAATTCCCATATATGATGGAAAAATAATCCAAATGTTCCAAACCACCAACCAGTTAAAGACTTCATGGATATTTTCCTTGCTGGTTTAATTTAGTGATTTAAGGGAATGAATGATGGTTTTTTGCTGGTGACTTAAAAACGTGACTTAATGAGATTTAATGGTGACTGAATGGGGAGCCAGGATTGAGTGGGATTTAATGAGACGTCATGGGCCGTCATGGGATTGTTATAATGCATATGAATGGTTTGGATCCCAATTATGTTAGGATCTTCATGAATGACATTTGGATAATGGGATTACATATAGTATAACTACCAAAAATTGGATTGTCTGGGTTGATTCTCATGGGATTTGAGGCCTGAAAAATTGAATATAAGATAGATGTGAACCAGGTGTATGAGCTGGTTCCACAAGTCATGATCCTTCTTGCTGTGGCCAACTAGCGTGAAATCACCAGCTACAAGAGGAAATGTTTCCGTGGCTAACCTGAGGCATGTTGCGGCCGCAAGCAGCTCCCGTCAATTGCTGTAGAGATTCATGGTTGAGTTGCAAGTTTTTTTTCAAACAGATAACCCAAAACAGATCCAAAGATTCAGTAGATCCAAGAGACATGAAATTTTGTGAAACTAAACATGGTAACACAATCATAAACCATCCCCCAGTCATCACCATTTTCTTAGGCTCCTCCGCGCAGCCTGGCGGCGCGCCCTTGGCCACCACCGTCCTGCCAGGTAAAGGAATCCCTGAACTAAAATCTGAAATTTTGTGAACAGTTATGAATCTGGTAAAGTTAAGAGGTACAGAAGTCCCTGAACTCAACAGGTAGAAATTTAAGCCTTCAAGTATGTCACCAGTTTGGAAAGGATGGAGTGTTTCCCAGACCGTTAATATTCCCGGTGGGAAAATTCAACTGCTGGAAACCACCACCCAGATAATTACACGTGTATCACGAACCAGTTTAATCCCACGAATAACCATCATCTACGGCCTGGGCACAATGGCACAAGAATATAAGAATTGAATCCTATATGGTTTGTTGGTAACTGATAGTCTCCCAATCATTGGTTTTTAGAGTTTGAAGTAAATTCAATATAATGCACCGTCCCAAAACGTGGTTCTGACATAGGGTACCCGGCTACCCCTATTTGGATTTTTTTGCGAAAACCCCCAAATGATTGGCTACTGTTTTGGGATGTTATATGTTTAAATTTGTTGATTAATCTCTCCCCCTCAGGTAAAAAATACCCACAAAACTCTTGGGGTCCCTGATTGGAGGTTTATGTGATATTTGGGGGAACAGGATGAACAGAACCCCCCACTACTTCTTTAAGAAAATCAATCCCGAAAAAATATTCTGGGTAGAGTGCCGGTCTAGTGAAATGTGCGAAAAGGCTCCATTTCCCTGGTGAAGTTGTGACAAGGCGAGTCAATCCGCACGTCGACCGACTGAAAGCCGCAACAAATGGTTGGATGGCTAAATTAGCCATTTCTTCATGATTAAACTCAAATCATCCCGGCAAGAGACCCCAAACAGCATGGAGGGGTGGGAGGATAATGTATAATAATGTTGATGATGATGATGATGATGATGGTGATGATGATGATGGTGATTATGATTATGATGATGACGATGATGATGATGATGATGAGGATAAGGATGAGGATGACGATGACGATGACGATGGCGATGACGATGACTATGACGATGACGATGATGATGATGATGATGATGATGATGACGATGATGATGATGATGATGATGATGCGAACGATAATAATGATGCGGACGATAATAATCATGCGGACGATAGTAATCATGCGGACGATAATAATCATGAGGACGATAATAATCATGCGGACGATAATAATCATGCGGACGATGATGTTGAGGATGATGTGGAGGAGGAGGATGTTGATTAGTATGAGGATGAGGATGATGATGTTGAGGAGGATGAGGATGAGGATGATGATGTTGAGGAGGATGAGGATGAGGATAAAAATGCGCAAGATGAAGTGGAGGAGGACAAGGTGCAGCACGATGATGTTGAGAAGGGGGAAGATCATGATGTTAAGGATGATGATGTTGAGGAGGATGATGAAAAGGCATCCGTGATAATGCGCAGAAGATGAGGTGGAGGAGGGTGATGTTGCGGAAGATGAGGTGGAGGACGATGAAGTTGAGGATGATGATTTGAAGGGGAAGGAAGATGATGATGTTGAGAATGATAATGTTGAGGAGGAGGAAGAGGATGATGTGAAGATGATGATGTTGAGGAGGAGGACCGATCCCAAGACCTAGGACGACACTTTGTGCGAGCCTGCGCCGTGGCCGCAGTGGAAATGCACGTCAACATGTCACAAGACCCGTTTTATACAGAAATTTACAGCCAAAATGCCGCAGACCAGAACCGCAGCCCACACTTTGTGCGAGCCTGCGCAGTCGAAATGCACATCATGGAAATTTACAGGAAAAATGCCGCGGCCCGGATTGAGCCCAGAACGCGGACACACACTTGGTGCGAGCCTGCGCAATCGAAATGCACTTCAACATTTCACAAGAGCCACTTTATACGGAAATTTACAGGAAAAATGCCTCGCCCAGATTGAGCCCACAACGCGGGCACACACTTTGCGCGAGCCTGCGCAGCCGAAATGCACGTCAACTATACCGAAATTTACAGGAAAAATGCCGCGCCCCAGATTGAGCCCAGAACGCGGACACACACTTTGTGCGAGCCTGCGCAGTCGAAATGCACTTCAACATGTCACAAGAGCCATTTTATATGGAAATTTACCAGAAAAATGCCGCGCCCAGATTGAGCGCAGAATGCGGACACACACTTTGAGCGAGCCTGCGCAGTCGAAATGCACTTCAGCATTTAAATTTCACAAGAGCCACTTTGAACGGAAATTTGTAGGAAAAATGCCGTGCCCCAGAGTGAGCACCCTGATCAAGCACCGGCCTTTACTGCTACCGTAAGAACCTCCCAGTGTGGACACACTGTTTGGGGAAAAAGGTTCTCTGATAGTTATCCCATGTTAACCCCCCAATTTTTGGATGATTATATAAATATATGTATATATATATATATGTAAATATATATTTATAAAAATATATTAAATATGATTCATCTCACATGAAACCCCAATTTCTTCATCCTCAAAGCCCAATTTTCCTTGCCATCCATGGCTCATCCCGTCTCCTGTCGGCCAGAACCACCTCGGAGTCCACGAGCTCGCCCTGAACGGCGGTTACGCGGCGGACGCGCCAGACGTTGGCAGCCATCCAGTATAGACTATAATCATCTAGTAATGGCTATACTGGTATAGTTATATAATGGCTATCTAGTAATGATTATAACTCTATATATATAATAATCTAGTATAGATTATAATAGTTATAGACTATAAATTACGGGCATCTTCAGGTACCCAAATAAAAAACAAATAGATAAGACATGTGTATAGTATTTAGTAATATGTGTACCTGCACGTGCAAGTAATAGATAGAAGCACATCCAGTTTCTACAAATGTTCGGCATGTCTGCGTAGTAACCCCCAAATAGCTAGAAAAGTAATTCCAGGATGGTGCTTCGACGATATTTTCCCCAGAATTTCCAGCTTCACAACTATTCGATCTTCTTTGGGCTTGCTATACATACAAGTAGGTCATGTCAATCCAGAAATGTAACATCAATCCAGTACTGTGGATAAGTTATATGTATCACATCGCGTATGTATATATATATATAATGTGTATATATATATGTACAGATTTATATAGTGTAGATAATTATAGCCATGATATGCTGGATTTGCCTTCTCGCTTCCCCGAAAGATTGAACTAATATTCCACAGATTCATTCTCGATTCCGAAAAAACATTGCTACATATTGGTAAACTAACATAGCTATTGAAAATGGCCATTTATAGTGGATTTTCCCATTAATAGCATGGTGATTTTCCATAGCTATGTTAAATTACCAGAGGGTACATATTGGAAACCAATGTAAAATCGCCTTGAGCAAACCCAACTTACGCTATCAAAACCCAGGTGTCGCAACACGCCGCCATGCCCAATCTTTGGTCCCCTGCTGTCGCGGTTTTCTTCTCTTCGGCGGGTGGCGGTTTATCCCTTAGCGCAGTGACGTGCAAAGATGACCAGAAAATCCTTGGAAATCACAAGGGATACGGCCAGGGGGATCTTCACACTTAGCAACTGAGAAGTAAGCATGCTAGAGTTGTAATCCATTGACAGTAGCTACTGTTATTTTTAAGTTTCTCTCATCTATGGGACACAACCAGGAATCGGGGACTTACGATCACAAGGCCTGTTAAAGGGGCTGCTAGGCAGCACGGAAGCTTACCCCAAGGTAAATCAACCATTTCCAGACGATCCTGGGGAAGCACCATGGCTTTTCACATCTTTTTTTACACGTTTACCGTTTGGGCCCCAGGGTAAAAATCATCGGGCCGTCTACCGTGGCTACTTCATCCTAGGATGATCCTGCAAGTCCAGGATTGATGGGGGCTGCAGAATCCCAAGATATCGTCATGAAACGCTGCCATGTAGGCACTTCTGGAATCTCACATTGAAAAAGACCACCAGCTAAACCAATCCAGCTAAACATCGGAAAGACCTGCGGTCTTTAATGTTCCCAACATAGCCAAACCCAATGTATGAAGCTGACGGTGGGAAGCATTTTGGGGAACCACTAGTTGGATGATCCTTTTCGGAATTAAACCTTTCTAGCGTAACCTCCCTATCGAACTAGCAGCTCCCAGCTTTGCCATCGGGCAATGGATCCTCAAACTGCAAAATGGAAGACCCCCAAAGTATACCACTATATACTGTATCCCGATTCGACCCAAATTGCCCAATGAGCGTTCATGAAATCATTGTGAATTGGTGATAGCCCATGATATTCCCACCTTTTCCAGTCATCACCAGGCTGCTTCTTCTTTCTCCGCCGCCCACAGCGCGAAAAGACCTCAGCGGCCAGTGCGTGACATCGCAGCCCGGTAACTGAGCTTTCCACAGGAAGAGCCCCCTAGTTCTCAGTTGGGTTTATAGCCCCATCTAACTATCTGTATATATATATGTATAGATGGATATGTATAGATATATTTATAGATATATGTATAGATATATGTATAGATATATGTATAGATATATGTATAGATATATGTATAGATATATGTATAGATATATGTATAGATATATGTATAGATATATGTATAGATATATGTATAGATATAAATTTTATCTACTATAAATCCTAGTTAGCCTAGCTATAAACCAACTTACCTGCATGAATCGTTGGTGTATTTCAGTATACCTAACACATCTGGCTTATACCAACAAATCTGGGATGTGATTGCCAAAAAACATGGAGAAAAAAGCTGAGATCTACCCAGCCCGTCTTGAAACCAATGGTAAAAAACCGGGCTACCAATATAAAACCATATGGGCTTGAGATCCCCAAAAGCCAATGATTAAGATTCCAATGTTCGGCATAACCCATTCTCGGAAACAAACGTATCATGTTGAAAGTTGCTAGTGTCATCCCACTGTATCTCCATTTGGCTCTTTGATTTTCCCATAACAAATCCCATTATAGTCACATTAATAAACCAAGAATGATTCAACTCTGTTAAGTTGGATATATATATATACATATATGGTCAGATGATGTTACCAGCGGGGTCGTGGGAGGGGGGTGAGTGAGAATATATATATATATATATATATATGTATGTTATAATATATAAATTATAATTATATGATAACATATATCTATACACTAAATAATATAATCTATTATATAATATATCATATCATACATAACATATCATATATTGTATATAACATCATATTTCATATTGTATTATATATATATAATAATATATATATAATATTATCTGTTGTATATAATAATATATATATATAATAATTTATATTATAATGTATAATATATATGTATATATATTATGATATCTATATATGTGTGTGTATGATATATTATACAATATGTATATATATATGTACATTATTACATATATTATTATATATATATAAGTATAATGTATCCCATTATGACCATTTTTTATCGAGTTAAATCCACCCATCGACACTTTCGTAGCTATCCCATCCTCTCTGCCTCTCTAAGCCGAGTGACGATCCAGTCCTTAGAATCCACGGGGCAAGAACTCATGGTTTGGCCTAGAGAATCCACGAGTGCCGATTTAGCCCTTGGAAAATAGAGATTCTAAGCCTACAAAAATGGCAATTTGATGGTTGAGCTATGTTGAGCTGCCAAAAAGTTGGAAGTTGCCCCGCAAACATCGAGGATGAAACCAAACTAAATCGTAAATTGACCTAGAAACAAACTGGCAAAACTGGCATCAACAAATCGCTTTGTCGGCAAAACTGGATGATCCAGCAGTACATTCCATGATACATGGACTGTTGTGAGGGTATGTTCCATGAGTTATTTGTACAGCTGTCAAGGGTTACAACATGTTACAACCCACTTAGTGACTATCTACTGACCATGGCTACCCTTGGATAAAGCTGCAAAAGTTCTGCAGCTAAGGTTTTACAAGTTGCTTTTCCCAATGGTTGAAAGCATGACAAATCCGTCGTGGACTGCAAGCCATGCGTTTTGTTGTGTGCCAACCATATACTTTGAACAAAAAAACAAACAAATTTATATAAAGATCTGGATTGGATCTGATATTGATATGATATTCAGGCCATATCATATATGATTGGATATGAAATCTCATATGATATCAAGATGGGGCCCCCCAGTTATGTGAACGTTGGTTTATAACCCCATCTAAATATAGTCATAAGATGTTATTTGCGTATCATACACCAACTTAGTTAACTAAATATAGTTATAAGTATCATACACCAATTATAAGTTATAAGTATCTGAACATACACTATTGTTATTATAGTTGTATGTTCACCAAGTGAACGCTACCCAACTGGGGCCCCATGGCTGCCATGGCTATGCCATGGCTACATCGACACCTGGGGCTCCAGACCATCCACCCGGGGAGCCCTTTGAAGCGGCCTTCGCCGCTATCCTGGCGTGTCGAAAGACGGGTGAATTCCATGGTGCCATCAGGAGAATCACCTATGGTTTGCCGCATGAACATGATCATGTACTCAATGTACTTGATTTTTCTAGAATTGTAGTGAATCAAATGTGAACTTTCAAGTATAGTTTGATTATCTGAACATGATCATGTACTTGATTTTTCTAGAATTGTAGTGAATCATTCTATCAGATGCATTTTCATAGTATCAATGGCCATTCCAACCCAAAATTGGAGGTACCTACCATATATAAGGCCGATTTTCCAGGCCCAAAATTTCTATGGGGATATGCCCCCAATTTTGCCCAAAATATGGTACTCAAGTACCTCCACTTTAGGATCCTGGAATTCCCAGGTTTTAATGGTGAAATCAATGGTCTGCAACAGCTTAGAACGACATGGTTTTTTGATGTCCCAGTCCGACATTGTGAATTTGGTGAATTCGATGGTGTATGGTAAATAAATGGTAAATAAACCAACCAACTGATTATATATATATATTACATATATATATAATATTACATATATGGTTCAAGGTAGATTAATATAAAGAACGACAAGTCATCTGGGTTTGGAAACCACCTTAGAGTACATGAGCAAGATTTTTGATGGGATTTCCCATGGTGAAAACACCTCCGGTAGCCCTATGGCTTGATGATGCACCAGCAGATTTTCGGCCCATTTTCAGATCCCATGTTTTTTTCCCTTGTCGATTCCCCATTTCTGAATATTTCTGGTGGATTTACATCTGGTTATGACTAACAGTTGGCCATGGAAAATCACCATTTTTAATAGGTAAACCATCTATAAATGGGCTATTTTCCATGGCTATGTTAGTCATAACCAGAGGGTACGTCATGCAAAAATATCGACCAAAATCACCTTTTGACTCGCAAATCTCTACGGAAGGCGCCTCCCGTTTGTTGGTGATGTACTCGTAGGTCGTGAGGTTTTGGTGCCTGAGGGCCAGGGAACAGCTAAAACAAACATGGCTTACTGGTGCGTGCTAAACGTAGGGAATGAATGGGTTGCTGGGGGTTGCTGGGATTATTATTGATAGTGATTATCGATCATTCCCTCATTCCCTACTAAGCATCTGAGCCTCCACAGTGATTCGGTCACTTAAAATCTCTACCAGGCCACCAAGTCGCAGATAAAAATTTAAACGTCGACACATCGAGGGCAACATTCTAACAAAAAGTGTTGAAGCACCAGGTGCTGTCTGACCTTTCTTTCCATCTCTTTTCTATGATTATGATCATTGTCCTTTTCAGAATGTCAAACCACACGAAGGTCCTACCATTCCATGTCGCTGTGAGGTTTCTGCAATTCATCCACCATTTTTGCGGTTGAAAAAACACAGACGAACTAACCAACATTTCTTTCCTCATTCCTCTACGCAACCCGGCTGACAATCACTGGCTTGACAGGTCCAAAAAACCTATGGAGCAGCTCCGGAGCAGCGTTCGCTAAGTCCCCCGACACCAGGTAGGTGTGGAGAAACACCTATGACGTTGCGGTTTTCTCAATCGATGTTTTATGGGGTTGCTTTGTTTTTTAATGGGTATGTTCAATTCATGGATGAAATGTGACATAACTCACCAACGAACAGTTTTGGGAGGAACATCTGGCCTCAACGCGAGACTACAAGGTGGGGGGCCCGTAGTTGGCTAAGGTTTGTAAGTTGATAAGTAGGTTATATCATTATGCAACTTTGATAACTGATTGTCTAGGACTTACTGTAGATATATCTATGGATAATGGGTTTTATAAAGCAACAAACAGAGGGAGGCCCACCTCGTAGCACCTCTAGGGTTGCTCGCAATACCCCAAGTGCAAGGGGAAAATTCGCGAAATACCCCTTGTAGGAATCATCAACCTCTAGTTGGCTGAAGCAACCTGGGATAGTTCACGAATCTGAAAAAATGGGTGTTTTGGGGCCCCGAATGTGAACATCATCCAGAGAGCGGTCAAAACTCTGCCGACCATGAGCCATTTATGGCTAAAAGAATCGCCAACTAGTAAAACCTACCAAATCACCACTGGGTTTACCCTCAAAAAAAAACAATAGTGTTTTTAACACACAACGGTCTTAGAGGCCTTTTTTATTCGGTAGTGGTGAGCCATCCCCAAGGACGCCCCCTTCGGACCCAGAGAAAATGGGGCCCGAGCCAGCTGCATGTCCAAAACCCACAAGGGAACATTCACCAAGGACATGACGATCAGAATCCTTGGAGACTGCTGGAGACTGATTTCGAAGATGGTCAGTGAGTGATCCCATCAGAACAATATCAAACACATAGTTTGATGTGTGTTTCTTTGAACATGCATATACATGGGTATATATATATATATATGTGGTTGCTGGTTTCAACCATCTTGAAAAATGATGGAGTTCGTCAATGGGAAGGATTATTCCATATATTATGGAAAAAATGTTTGAAACCACCTACCAAATATGTATATATTATATATCTGGGTAAATTATAATAATTCACTAACCTGAAATAAGGCCATTTGGGGATGATTTCCAATACTAACCATGATTCCCAGTGAGGTCGCAGTGAGGTCGTTATAATTTACCCAGATAT
>Ga0126342_10009791_pt1 | contig 17161 bp, 16 predicted proteins | sample Cyp1metagenome_FD_92528 | JGI IMG/M metagenome (GOLD analysis project Ga0126342, IMG submission 92528) | Coral microbial communities from Lord Howe Island, Old Settlement Bay, Australia - Cyphastrea 1 metagenome | ecosystem: Host-associated > Invertebrates > Cnidaria > Coral ... | reverse complement strand
CGCGAAGCACATTTCCAAGTCAAAATGTACAAAACACCTCAGCTTCGGACCACTTTTGGAAGTTGAGATGTCGAAAAAGTGCACGCCGTTGTGGCGCGAAGCACATTTCGAAGTCAAAATGTACAAAACAACAACAACAACAACAACAACACCAACCACAACAACTACAACTACAACAACAATAGATCGATAGATGGAGATAGATAGATAGATAGATAGATAGGATTAGTTAGATAGATAGATAGATAGATAGATAGGATTAGTTAGATAGATAGATAGACAGATAGATAGATAGATAGGATTAGTTAGATAGATAGATAGATAGATAGACAGATAGATAGATAGGATTAGTTAGATAGATAGATAGATAGACAGATAGATAGATAGATAGATAGATACATAGATACATAGATACATAGATAGCTCTTCAGAGAAAGAAAGAGAAAGAGAGGAGACCTCAAGCACCTTTCGGTCCATCAGTGGCTTCGCTCTGCCATCCCTGATTCACAACAGCCAATCTCTCCTATAGGTTTCCTATTTTTGAAACTTCTGCCGCCACCTTGTGCGGTACTACTGGTATCATGATTAATGAATGATAAATAGAATGATATAATTGGTTCATAGAATGACAAATATAGTGATTAAATTGAATGATTCTTTGAATGGTTTTTAAAATGACTATTAAAATGGCTATTATAATGTTTATAGTCATTTAATGATTAATATAATGATTAAAATCATGAGTCCTATCATGATATATATCATGATTAATCCAATGATTCATTTCATGACTTATAAAATGAATATTATAATGATTAATATTATGATTAATGTAATGACTGATATAATTCTGAATTTAGTGAATAATATAACAAAATCAGGACTTTCACAACCTCGCCCCCCATGACTACCCGCTCTCTTAAGAAACCTATCAAGATCCATTTACATAAGTTATTAATAGCAACTGGCTACTTAGCAGGTTGCAGCCAGCTTCCAAGGGGGCGTGGTAATGCAACTCTGATGATCATCCAAACTTTGGCTTTTGGTGTGACTCTCTTTGGTCTAAAAATAGGGTAAACAGGTAAACGCCATCTATAACATCCTAGCAAAATATCTTCGATCCTTTTGGGACCTCTATTTTTTCCAGTTAGCGACCTGGTGCCCCCAACCTATCCACAGAAACATTCACTACTCCTTTCATCAATCACCAAGCTGAAAAGTTCAGCTATTTTGAGATCGTTACGCATCACATTCCAGTCACATCACAGGGTTCGGTCCTTATGTGTCCTTACAACCTACAACCCAAATAAACCACAATTTATGTCGGTGAAATTCCATTCATCCCATGAATAATCCCATTATCGTTGATTATGCATCCCCATGTTTGTTGGGGAAAGTGCTATGAACCGTTAATCTCATTAGTAACCCAAGAAAAATGGCAAACTGTTAGTTGCCTCAGCCCCTTTTCCCCCCGAAAGAGCTCCAGCAAACGGGTGACGTCGAAGTTGGAACCCGCATCGAAGTACCAGCCTCGGTCCATCGATGAGTCGTGGGGGCCTCGATGTTTGGGGCTGACACCTGTCCTCAAATGTGGCTACTGCAAAACCCTCGCACGAAATAGACGTTTGATACGTTTTGCATGGGAAACCATGGAACTAAATTCAGGATTTTCCAGCATGTCATGCTTGATTGCCACATGAGAAAACCGGTCATATAGATAGGATGCACCCCACTTAGATGAGTCGCTTTACAACCCACGTACTAAATTGGATCGACCCCCAAGTGCCCAGTTAGATGAGTCGCTTGAACCCACTTAGTAAATGGGATGCGCCCCCGCGCGTTATAAGATAGGAAACATGAAACCACTGCTATACCGCAGAAGATCGAAATCACCCATATGTTTTGAGCGTTTACAACTTAAAAAGATATTGAGACCAATGTTCAAAATTAACAAACACCCCTTACATGGGCCCTCCCCAAGAAAGAAACAATACAGTACTAAGGGAGAGGTTCTGGACGGTTCTGGGCAGGTATGCAATATTAGGAGTAGTATTGTAATTAATGTGAAAATGCTGCTTCATGCCAAGGCAGAAATCATTCACATGTTTATCTTACTGAGGATTCCTATTTAAATACGATCAATCATTGGAAACTGGGTTGCGCTTCTTTGCACATAGGAAATATGAGGAACAAGCACGTCCCCCAATATCAAATGGCTACCAAGCCAAGGATTGAAGCGGTTATTTAATATTCAATATTAAGGGGACAGCGATTGCTGATGGATCATCCCCCTATATCCCACTATTGACGATCCCAAGTTGCTGAAATAACTGTGCTGTAGGCATGGCAATAAACTCCACTGACCACTGGGATAGAATCCCCCGGAGTGGAACAATGGGACTTGGTTAATGCAAGCCAGGGTTTGCTGGCATCACCTTGAATCACTATGATTTTTTGCTAGCCTTTGGGCTGGTATTCAAGATCACATCGAAAGACTCCTGTCTCTATTCATTGCCATGCAGGCTTTGTTGGAACTCTTAACCCTGAAAAAGGTCTCACCACAAAAAAAGTAGACAAGTTCCTGATAAGGCTGAATCGTGGATAATTGAGAACCTGGCAATAACGAATGGCCTTTCCTTGAAGGGGCCTTGAGGAGGCCCCTTTAGGTGGCACTCTGAGATGTGCAAATGGGAATGGTGCAAATACATAAACATCCCGTCGGGGGGAAGACCGCGCCAGCGGTTGTGAGCGTTTTGAAAAAAATGTCGTCTTCACCAAAGCGAAGCTATTGATCTATTCCAGAATAAGTGACTAAACCCCCCCGGGAATTTTCATTGAGTTTTTGATCAACTCCGGCAATTTACAGGAAGTTTGCTTTGCCAAACTCGCGCGGTGTTTTCCTCCTTTCACATGGCCATGCGCTTCTGCAAAGAGCGACCAATGATCTCCAAAAGGTTTTTTGCTTTGGAGTTCATCCAACACCACTGCCAGACACTGATGCTTCGCATCAGCTTTGGGTTCACTTGGCTGTTGACTCTGGTCGGAAGACTACATGGAATGGCCAATTTTGACAGCCGCCACATTGCATCGACCCCACTTGTGTGTATTAGAACTGTCTTATTTCTTTTTTTTCTTGATACAAAACACCTCTTTCCAGGAATGAATGGATGTGCCGTGTGCTTCGATTTCTCCTGGACACTGGCAGAAAAACATAACAAAACACATATACAAATAGTATAAAAATATGCCAAAAATATGCCAAAAATAAAAATATGAACGCATATATATGTTTTTTTAACATAACAAGTATAACATACATGTTTGTTTTAATGTACACACATTTTTTTGAAGATAACATATATATATATACACCATTACATCGAAACCTTACACAATCAATCAATCTCTCTCTATATCTATATACATCTAGCTTTCTATCTATCTATCTATCTATCGATCGAATTATCTATCTATCTATCGAATTATCTATCTATCTATCTATCTATCTATCTAAACTATCTGTCTATCTAATCTACCTATCTAATCTATCTAATATATCTAATCTATCTAATCTATCTAATGTATCTAATCTATCTAATCTATCTAATCTATCTATCTATCTATCTATCTGTCTATCTGTCCATCTGTCCATCTGTCAATCTGTCTATCTGTCTATCTGTCTATCTGTCTATCTGTCTACCTGTCTATCTGAAAATCTGTCAATATGTCTATCTATCTATCTATCTATAAATCTATCCCACCCCATCCCATCCCACCCCACCCCACCCCATCCCATCCCACCCCATCCCATCTATCTATCTTTCTATTTATCAATCTATCTATCTATCTATCGATCCATCTATCTATTTATCTATCTACCTATCTATCTATCTATCTATCTAACCTATCTAATCTATCTAATCTATCTAATCTATCTAACCTATCTAATCTATCTAATCTATCTAATCTATCTAATCTATCTAATCTATCTAATCTATCTAATCTATCTAATCCATCTAATGTACCTAATCTATCTAGTGTATCTAATCTATCTAATCTATCTAATCTATCTAATCTATCTAATCTATCTGATCTATCTAATCTATCTATCTATCTATCTACCTATCTATCTATCTATCTATCTATCTATTTTTCTATCTATCTGTCTATCTATCTATCTATGTATCTGTCTATCTATCTATCTATCTGTCTATCTATCTATCTACTCTATCAAATCTATCTAATCTATCTATCTATCTAATCTATCTAATCTATCTTTCTAATCGTTTTGATCTTTCTATCTATTCCATCTATCTAATCTATCTAATCTATCTAATCCATCTAATCTATCTAATCTATCTAATCTATCTAATATATCTAATCTATCTGATCTATCTAAGGTACCTAATCTATCTAATGTATCTAATCTATCTAATCTATCTAATCTATCTATCTCTATTTATAATATGTCTATCTATGTATAATATATATATATATATATATATTTATCTATCTATCTGTTGATCTAACTTTATATCAAAATTCATTTGTATATTACGTAACATTATATTTTATTTACAACATATCATTAAAAAACATTCCGTATATATATATATATCACATAAAACCAACAAATAACATCTATAAAAAAAAATAAATATCTATATATATATATATATATTTACACCGCACATAACATGTAATTCATATAAGCATATAATCATATAAACGTATAAACGTATAAACATATATGTACGTGTGGGCGGCAAGTTGACATGAACGTTAACACACACACAGACACACACACACACCACCCCAAACTCTGGCCTGACGTAGCATGTGTGTGTGTGTGCGGCAAGTTGATATGAACGTTAACACCTACCCGCCACCCCAAACCCTGGCGTATCCTGGCGTGACGTCGCATGTGCGTGTTTTACAAGACGTCCACGTCTACTGGCGAGGTTTCCCCCCGATGGCATAAAAATATTATATATATATATATAAAATATTATATATACACATATGTGTGTAGATAAATAAATAAATATAAATATATCTAAAAAATATATATATATATTGTGTTTTTTTTTATAATTACCCTCGGACGTTCATAGTTTTATGATATTCTATGTCACCTTTTTAGAGATTGAGAGCCCCATGAAAGTCACCCCATCAAGCAGCGCTGATCCATGAAGCGCACATCTTTGGCGCCGATGGACTCGAGCCTAGGCTCTCGCCGACACATTCCAATGCCAGTGGATTGGTGGCTGGTGGATGTTAATGCGACAACCATATAACATCATATAACATCACATAATCATACATTAATATCATTGCATTGGTTTAAGACAAAATTCTTAGGAAGCTCATATGTTATGGTAAAAAAAACGGCAGTTTCCTTTGGTTTTTCCCAACAAAACAAATCCACTGAAAAAACGAGTGAGTAATCAGCTGGACTATTATAAACCAGTAGATAGATTTAATGGCTTCCATTGCCTAGGTTGGATGAAACAAAAGGGTATGGCTTCAATGGAACCCCCAATATGGATCTAATGTGCCCTTCGCAAATCATGAACAGATGAGTTTCCAACGGTGTTTTAAATGGCAGATATCTTGTGTGCAGGACACAACAGCTGCTCTACATTAGAAGTGAATTCATCACCAATGCCAACTCCTAGGATCATCTCTAAAATCATGCCAAGACAAGGTGGTGCCCCATAGCTAGCTAATTCAGTTGGCTTGTACAACTCCAAAAACAAGGGTGTATGATACAATTTTCTCTAGCTATATAATGGATGTTAATCAGAAATAAACCAGTTTATTGGGGGGAACACCACCCTTGCAGTTGCCAAGAGAAAAGTTCAACCGAGCTGCAATGTGGTGCCCTTTTTTGGTTTCACCAACGAACATGAATACACCTACGGCACGCATCACCCAATTTATACTTATAAACGAACCTATCTAACACAAATTCACTATGAATTCCCATGTTTGTTGGTTGAAATTCCCCTTTTCTCTAGGCAAATCCAGTCCTCTCCCCCAGAACAATTCACCTTGCACCAAAGCTGCTCTTCTCGCGCCAATTGGTTCACCGCATCGTTGCTGTGCTCCGACACCACCGGCGTGGCCGAGAAGCGCGCGGGGCGCTTCAGCAGCGTGAAGGGCGGAGCAACGCCAAGGACTCCTTCGTTTTTGCTTCCCGGGAACCGGATCTGGGGGTAATTATTGTAAATCGTTATAGTTTGTTCCATTATAGAAGTAATATGGTAAATTTGGATAATTTTTACATAATTTCATGTATTGGTTTTACTATTAGATTGATGAGTTATGTCCCTATACATAATAAATCATCCTGGATCGTAATAATTATCTCAATAATACACTAAAACGATCTAAAACGGCCTTCTTCCTCGTTGCTGAGACTAATCGGAAAAATTAACGGGTCATGATGTATATGAATATATAACTTCAAACTATTCCTTATCTGGGATGCACATCCAGGTAGGGATTTAGCCCACACTTATGGCGGAATTATTGGGGGTCTCTCTCCATTTTTTGATGGTTTCCCAGTTTCCCACTTTGATGAACCATGATTATTATGTTCAATTATGCTGTGATGAATTTGCATTGGGTACTTTTTGTGTAAACTGATGCGGTATGCCTGCGTTGGACAATTTAAAAAAAATGTATATATATATATATATATTCTATCTATCTTTGATGAAATCAATGTAAACATCATGACGTTGATTGGCTGGGGCGGTTGAAAAAACGATGAAGACAGGAGCCACATGAGACAATTTACAAGTGCGGGTTTCACCCCTCTTACTGTTCTTGGCATTCAACTCAACCACCGAACCTGTGCATTGAGCAGTTGAAAAGCCCCCCGTGTTCGTCCTACCTGTCATTGTTGCTGACAGCGATACGCTTGTTGGTGAAAACTTCCATTTGGTTGGGCACACTACCATTGACCTTGAATCAAACCTGGTTGGTGGTTGACCTACCCCTCTGAAAAAATATGAAAGTCAGTTGGGAATATGATTCCACATATATGGAAAAATCTTGCAAACCACCAACCAGAATATCTCATTACAGAAACCATTATTAACCACTATTAACCACCATTATGGCTGTTGCAAACCACCAACCAGATGCATATTGTTGGTTCATTCTCCCAGATTTCTGATCATCTCCACGTTTCCCCGCGTACCATTGAGAAGTCGACCCATCTTTGTGGGGTGCTTCTCACAAACTGCTGAAGGAACGCCCTTACTTATTCCATCCACCAAAAATAAATGTATAATATATACATATATATATATGAATATGTATATATACCTTTGATTTTGGTGACCAATAAATTTAATATTTGTGATATTAGGTGGATGGGCTTACCTTACTTAGCTATGGTAGACCAACTTTGCAATCATAAGTCAGCTATATCATTATATCAGCTGTATCAACTACAGATCCGTTTTTTTTTGGCTCAATCCTTATAATTGCGCTCTGTTCAAACCAATGTTGCTTGATGATGCTTGATGGGATTAAACTATCAATATCTTGAGATTGTCATCATCCATGAGCTGAGAATACACCCAAAAAAAAACGGGCAGTATGTATTGGGGCGACATTTTGGGTTTTGAACACTGCTCCTTTCCTGAGCCCATCCTGGCCTGCAAAAGCCAGCGTCAGCAGCGCCAGCAGCTTTCGCCGCGGCATTTTTCGCGGCTCCTGGCCGTGCCAAAAGGCAGCAACAGGTGGCACATATTAGGATCCAACTGACCAAATGCTGTTTGAACCAACAAAGTAAGAAATGGCGGCTTGACCCACAAAACGGTGGCTTAAATTCAACAATCAATAGTAGTGAATCAACCATCAAACATCATCAAACATTGTGATTATGCGACCAAGAATGCGGTTTGACCAACAAAAACAGCAGTTTAACCAACAAAAATTGCGGTTTAACCAATACAAATGTAGACTTCTCCGGCACCAAAAAATGATTTGACCAGCAAAACTGGGATTAGGATTTAAAACGAGCAACACTTATATGGTATTTATATACCTACCCGAGAATGGGGGTTAGGATATATGAACCACAAAACAAAGATATAAGTATAATAAGTTTACAGTAGTATACAGTACAAATATATATATATACACTATATGTATGTATATATTGGTTTAACAAAAATATAATTGGAGACCATCCCTTCTCACTAACATGAATTTCCAGCTCATATAAGATTTTGTTGTGCTTGTATTCCAAGCTTTTTGGTGCAATTCTTAGTTTCCTGTTCTGCTGTCTGGTGTAAACGAATACATGCAATATGTTCCACCACGGGTTCGTTCAGATATAATAGAGCGAAAAACAAACTTTACATACCTCTTTAAAAAAATGATGTTTTGAAGAATATCCAATCAACCTCTCCGGTGGCAAGCCCCGCCTGTGATGGGGTCACAGAAATTCGACGCCATGTAGCAAACTTGCCATGATTTTTCGACAGGATTGCTGAGAAGGGTTGAGACGAAAAAGGACACTCCTATAATTCATTTAATTATGTACCATCTGGTTATTTAACATGGCCATGGAAAATCACAATTTTTAATAGGTAAACCATCTATAATGGGCCATCTATACCATGGCTAGTCAGAACCAGAGGGTACATCATTTGGGTGCGTAAACAATTGTTTTCCCTGACGGAATCCCCCAAATCAATCCTTTCCAGGAGTTGCTGAATATTATCAACCATCAGTATACGGTATATGTTGGTATACGTGGCTAGGATTGGCCAAGCCAAGCTAATGCAGCACCCTAGATTTCGTAAAGGATGATGGTACTCCGAAGGCAGCACCATCCTGGCGACTGCTATCCCCAGAAAGCTGACACTCGAAGCCTACGTTGAAAACAAATGATAACAATGGTGTTTACACAACTCCGATGTGTTGGTTTCAGCTTAAATTTCACGACTAAAACCCCCTAAGGCATAGACTGTTGCTAGCCGGCTAGCCGCAACCATGATCGATCGCTACTGATTGTCAAATGAGTGATACATCACTAGCAAATTCCGACGCGCTTCTTACTTGCAAGGTGTTCTCTATGTGAATAGCCGCAGGTAATAGGGATGAACCTCACCCCTTGGGCAAAACCACGGCATCAATCCGCAGGTGCAGTTTATTCGGCAGCTTCTCCCAAAACAACATATCAAATTACCCTCTGGTTATGACTAACATGGCCATGGAACATGGCCCATAGAAATAGATGGTTTACCGTAATTAAAAATGGTGGATCTTTCCATGGCAAACTGTTAGTCATAACCAGAGGGTAACCTCCATTTTCCTATGGTTTTCCCCTGGTTTTCTCATTAAAACCTCCATTTTCCTATGATTTTCCCCATCACAGATAAGCATGGGCCAAAGCCAACAGCATTTTACCATGGTAATGTGATGTGGCAAAGCCAACAGATTTTTCCCACGGCCTTCTCAGTTCTGTTCTGGCAGGTGCCAGCTCTCCCTGCTTAGTACACCCAACGAAGGCCATATTCCACAGAATCAAGTTGGAGTGTGCTGCTAAATATTGAATAATTTAGGGTGTGTAACCCGGATCATCTTCGTACCTAACAGACCTTCACTTGCAGTACCAATCTACAATGTCTATGGGTCTAAAGTGCAAGAAGTGTGGGGGTGACCATAGGTTTCGACTTTGCTTTACGACAAAAAACCCTTTGGGTATCCAGTTCTGACCCGCCTCCATACTTCCAACCACCCGAGCCACTGGAAACCATGGTAGAATCTAGTGGATCCATTCATGTAGGTCCCATATGCAAGGCGCCTTTGGGTATGACTCAACAATGGCAATGGAACATCCCCTATCAATGGAAGTTTGAATGGGAAAATCATCTACAAATGGGAATTGTTTCAGCACGCCATGTTTGATTACCCGAGGCTAAATACCAAACATCAATAGTCATCAATCATTCTGCATGTCGATTTTTTGTTCCATTTTAGAATCATATCCGATGTTTTTGCTGTGAAAAATGCTCCTATATTCCCACCAGTACGGATTATGGCTTAGAATAGCCACCAATGATCATCAATTAACCACTGAGTATAACGCCATACATGACCTCAATCCATCATTAACCATCATTAACCACTATTAACCACCAACAATCCGGAACTCCGGGACCAGTCGCAGTCTGATCAGTCTGAGTCTGCGGCCGTTCACTGCGGTGATGGGAGACCTGCTCAGCCAGGGGGTTTTCAGCCACTGTTCACCTGAGCACTTCGTCACTATAAGTTGCCCACCATAAACATCATAAACCTAGTGAAAATCAAAGAATGGTCCTATATCTATCATAAACCCCAGTGACATCTCTTCATCTAAACCACATTTGCGATTTAGCTCCCTGGGGCAGTACCGAAGCGTGCCATGAAAGCCTCCAGCATGTCCCACTGGGATGGCCCGAAATGGACCGAAGAAGTTTCCCATCAACCCGTTTTCACCAAACCGAGGTCAACCCTCTGGTAATTTAACATTGCAAATGGCCATTTATAGTTGATTTATCCATTAAAAATGATGATTTTCCATAGTTATGTTAGTTTACCAGAGGGAAAATCTTAAACCTATGAAGATCAGACATGAAATACCTACCACAATTGCTATTGATTGGTTCATCTTCAACCAATGATGCTTCCCCATTTTTGAATGGCACAAGGTTTCACGGAAGCGAAGCTGACCAAATGTGGCGAAACCAGCGCCTGTGTGTGCGCGCCCTTCACTGCGGTCTTGGCAACGTGGAGCCTAAGCTCCGAAACTTCGTAAGGCTACAGATGCTGGTGCCATGGTGGAACACACAGATACATGGAGGGTTTTCAAAAAAGGGGGGCACCCCAGTAGCTGGATGGTTGATAATGGAAAATCCTATCGACATGGATGATTTGTTTTTTTTCGGCCCTTTTGTCTGCTTAGGCCTAGGGGTAACCCCCATTGTAGGAACCCACCAAATAAATCTATGTGTAAAGTGTAAATGTGTGTGTGTATACACACATGGCCTACCATGGCTATAGGTACTCAGCGGGAAGAAGAACACATGAAATAACTGGTAGCTGGGTATGAAACATGTTCTCAACATGTCTCAAAACGAACATGTCTTTACTGTCCCTTTACCGGTTGGTTTATCCACACATCCCATTTCATATTGGATAGTACTGAATAATATTGGTAAGTAATGTATGCTAGCATTCAATAGTAGTTGATCTATATCGTTGTTTTTTAGCTTGTCAATATCTCAAGGTTTGGTTGTTTAACATCCAATATTCTGAGTAAATTAAATTATTTCACTCACCTGAAATGTTGGGCTGATTATTTGGGGATGATTCCCCTGACTAACCATGATTCCAGGTTTCGGGAGAACAGTGAGGTCGTCATAATTTGCCCAGAATATTGATCTGCCCGTTGAGCCATGAGCCAGTCCGCGGACAGCCCGTTGATTTCCCGGCCTTTTTTGGGATAACTCAACTCGAAGCTGCAGCTGGGTGCGTCAGACGCTGGAGATCAAGGGTTGAAGGATGTAAAGGATGTGAGTCATGGAATTCATTGAGCTACTCAGTAAATGTAGCATATTTTGGGATATGAACCTAGTGGTTTATAACATTTTATGACCCAATTACTAACCAGGAATCTCGTTTCTTTTTCCAATGGCCCATCTAAAGGATGAGCGTCATGGAAATGAACAATTCCATTACCATCAGGTCAAAGCGGTTGCCAAGAAAACAGATCTCTCATGGATACTCTTAGATACCTGCATGATTAGTTGCAACAAACAATTTATAACAGCTACGCTACGAATAGTTTATCTAAAGTACCCATCCAGCTAACACCAATCTTTCCCAAATTTGACACTTACTTGTGACAAGGAACAATCAGAAAAAAGTACCTAAGCCCAACTTTCTTTTGCATCCAACTGTTGAGAATCATGGGCCGGTCGTGGACCATCAGGGTTGACCGACTCTGAACGCCCTGATTGGGGGAGAAGCGAAGAATCACTCATATCACTCATTTTGTGGCAACATTCTCCGTATAGTTTTAGGGGTTCCACGAAAGTGTTCTTCAGCAGGGTGAACCCACAATTTTATACGAGTATAAAATTAAAAGATCCGGTGGGCAGAATGAGTTCGACCAAGGAATGTCCATGTCTTCTCCTTTGACTCTTCGACCCAAGAGACGCCAAGAGACGCGTCAAGCACGCGGCGCATTTGGATCGCAAGAGGTGGTTGCAGCGTGTCATCTGGAAATGGACGTAATGTTTATCGTCCTTAACCCGAGTATAAACAAAGAAAGGAACTGGTGAAACAATAATCCCAGGAAATGGATACATTAAAAAAATAAGTACTTTTTCGGTAATTCAACATAACTATGGAAACATGTCATTTATAGATTTAATTACACATATATCTACCCATTAAACATAGTGATTTCCAATCGCTATGCCACCAATTCCCCAAGGGATCCCAAGGCTATGCTATACGAAAAAGGCCTTTATTCAGCTGCGACACTAGTGGATTGATGGGGGGTTGGGCCTCTCAATTTCCCAGCCTGCATGGGCTGAAGTGGCTGAAGGCTGGGTGGTGGACATTTCAGGGAAGCGGTTGATACATCGAAATCACTGTTTGAAATGTTCCCAAAGTTTGACCCATCGCAATATCTCAAGGGGTATGAAGCCCGCTGAGCAAACTGCAGGATCTGTTGCTCTTTAAGTGAAGGGAGAGCGAGTCGAGGTCAATTCCTCAGCATACACAAGAGATACAGTAGGATTGTATCCCAAGGTATGAGGCTTAACTCACCATGCTTATACCCATGAGTTTTACCACGAGTTTTGCCCCTGGCCTGCATACCCAAGTATGCCCCTCTGATTTGGTGACAAAGTGCTTCGACCAACGCACGCCCGTGTTTGTGCAAGTTCATGTCTACGCTGTACATGTATCAAACATAATGCACGACAATATTATATACTAGAAATAAATATATTTATATATATTGCAAATTAATGTACGGCATACAACATGACATTTTATAAAATATTGTGTAATTACATGTTAGTATAAAAAGTACAATAGGGAAACAAGTATATCTTATTATAATTATATTTATTCCCGCTCTCGCAGCACACAGCAAGAAAACACAGCAACAACAACACCAACACAAACACCAACACAAACACACACACACAAACCAAATGAAGAACTCACCCTCCGGTAGTTCAAGATAGTTGACGAAAATTGCAGCTACGACACGCTCCAGAGCACCTCTTGCCTACTTTTCAAAGCTTGGTCTTTGGAGACACCGCCACCCACAACCAGCCGTGAAAACCAATTTAAGGGAACATCTACCGTTGAAACATGTTGACATTTCCTGATCAAATATCAAGGTTCCCTGTAGCTGTTCCCATCAACCAAATTCTGGGAATAGTAAAATCCATAGGTACCATGAAAAAAGGCCATAGTATGCCGCAGTGACACAGTGACACCGGCTTAGACCGTACACATGTTTTGTAGCAAGATTGCGGCTGCTTATCATTGGAATACCCACAGGGTGAGGACCCCCAAAATATATTAAATATATACATTGATGTATGAGTAGCATACGTTGGTTTATTGTAGATATAAATAAATATTACATTTATTTTTAGATATTTATATATCTTTGAACATATATCATCATATATCTATAGTGGGACAGGTTACAAGCAACAAGCATCACTGGGGGGCCCTGGGGAAGGGCACATTGAACCAAAAAATCAAGCTGCCAGCTTTGTCCTTTCCATACCTTTCCATCACATTTGGAGAGGCTGTCCGTCATGGTGTTGGCGCAGGTCTCCGAAATGTTCAATGTTGGAGGCCGAAAAAAAAAGTGGCCTTGGTCTTTCCTGAAAGGATGTGCATGGCGCACCGGAATCTGCATACAACTGGACTAAATTCGAAGGATCAAAGAGACAACTGGAGGATCAAAAATCTTCAACTATCGCGAACGAGGCGAAAAAAGTGACACTTCCAAGGTTTCTTAGAGTTCCTGGAATACACATGACATTTTTTTGGGACGGTTACCCACAATTGAACCACAAAAAAAAAGTTAGCTCCCCAAACAATGGGATGATATGGCGACACCTGCACTTTGTATTCCTTGCTGAAGTCATCTGTTAATGAGTCTACGGGTGTGCAGCCATGAGCAGTGTATGCCTTGACCTTCTGCGTCAACGTCAATTCTTTTATGGTTTCAAGAGGGTAGAGGCATATATATATATATATACGTATTTAAAAAAAAAAATATATATATATGCGTGTGTATACACATTTAAGATCAGTGTTCAAGCATCTGTCCTGCTCATGGAGTTTGATAATACCAAATTAGACCCAAGTAAAACACACATAATATAGATCAATATAGCACAATTAACCCCCAATCATGAACCAACAGGGGCTTTGAAGACATTTGAACACTATCTAAATGAATTTCTGAATGAATTTCCATGATTCTTCCGGTGGCACAACATGGCACAAAATCAGTGCTCCCACGGCCCGGCCACCGCTCCGCTCCGCTCGATGGGCCACAAAAAATCGGGCCCATCGGTCCCATGGATCCGCAGGGGGGCTTTGATCCGACAAAATCTGTTGATTAACTGAGATTATGTTTTTTATCTAACTTTGATTCTTATAGATTCACCTTTATTTCTTAGATTGTTTTAGATTAACCAATAAACTTATTAACTTAGATTACCCTCTGGTTATTTAACATAGCCATGGTATAGATGGCCCATAGAAATAGATGGTTTACCTATTAAAAATGGTAGATCTTTCCATGGCTATGTTTAATAACCAGATGGTAGAAAAAATTGCACCACTAAGCATGAATTATGGTTATTATAATGGTTTAGTGCTAGTTATTAACCATGCAAAAATGGTAATTATGGCATTAGTGAGTCAGTTGGGATTATGACATTCCCAATCTATGGGGAAAAAACCATGTTCCAAACCACCAACCAGGCATTAATGGTTATTCTGGTGTCCGTGCTAGTTATAATTCGTCTCTATCGACATGGAGTTCTTCAGAGGTGTTCCTTTTGTGTCACGTTCAGTGGGTCCTTCAGTCGGGGTCCTTCCGGGGCCATCCAGACACTGCCAAACAGCTGAGTGGTTGATTGCATCCGCATTTCAATGCTATATAGAGAGAAAAAACCTCAAAAGAAAAGATATCCAACAATTAAAACACATAGAAAATGCAACATGGGGGATGTAAAAAAAACACATAATATCTATTAAGATTTGAATCTCCACACGTAAACCTTCCATGTTTACCTTTATCAAACAGCACCGCTGGCGGCACCGATGTGTTCCAAGGTGGATCCAGTCAACAAAAAAAGTGATTCACGGCATCATCAATCCACATTATTGATGCTTATAAATTCACCACACTTTCTAAAATCATGATTCGATTCTTTTGAAACATATATAATGTGTATAAATAATATATATATATATGTATATATGTATATATATGTATATGTATATATATATATATCAACCCCAATTGATTTTTAAAACATATTAAACCATTCAATTCAATTTCCCTATAATCCCTATACATGATAAAAATACGTCCTCAATAAATCACATGTTTCATGCTTGACCCCCTCGGGTTCGGACATGGAGACGTCAGAAAGTCCCACGGTCCCGAGAGAACGAGGCTTTTCGCTCCGACATGGCGCTGAGCTGTCCATCTTGCGGAGAAACAAAAACAAAGCCTACAGGATGGGAGTTATAATGGTTTATAATGGTTTATCATGGTTTATAGTGGTAGCCTATGGTAGATACATGTAGATACAACTATAGTTAATGGGGTTATAATATATGTTGTAATGGTTTGTAAACCAACTTAGCTATCTTGGGGGGGCCATCCTGTATGGCCCCATAACCCAGAAAAAACACCGTTGAGGTTCGAGACCTGTATCCATGAAAAACATGGCAAGAATTAAAATCTCGAACTCACCAAAAGTGCTTGGCATCTTGGACACGGTCAGGCCGGGACTGGTCCACTCGCATGGTTGGAAAGCCCGCGGAAAGGGCAATACCATCTACAACTGGTTTAAGATTCATGTCATGAGATCTTTTGGGGCGATAATCATAGACTAACTGGGATGCATATTCAAGTACAGAAAAGGAAAACACTATAATATCTATAGCTATATGAATACAAATACGTAGGCAGAGACACTCAAAGCGCCAGGAAGAAAAACCACTCAGCTCTAGCATGTTGGCAACGTTTACCCAATGGATACGAGGGTGTAAGCTATGATAGGGAAAAAAACACGTTTGGGAAAAGGCAGCAACAACATGGAATTCTATCCAGCCTTATCTTCTCATTCTCAAAAGATACTTTTACGAAGCAATGGTGAGCACACGTTGTTTTTGAAACAACAAAATTAATCTGCGTATCGTTGGATACATAGCCCCTTGATCTCCGCTCAAAGCAAGCTTGATCTGCAAGATCCAGATTCAGCTCAGCCCGGTTTTAATTGTGCAAGTGTCTAAAAGGCCCAAAGGCATGAGGACCGATCTTTTCGATACCGTCCAGAAAGCGAGTTGAGGTGTTCGGAATCACTCACCTTTTCGCGGGGTAAACTGGCTTCACACGAGAAAAAACACATCACAATATCAGTGTTTTACACATTCCTTTATATGTGTAATAAAGCATATGTACCCCAAACCACTGGTTCCCGTATTCAAAAAAAAGGACTCCCCATATCAAAGAAAACAAACAAATACAAACACGTAGATGCACATATTTGGGGACCCTTAAAAATGGTTCCAGGTGCCTGTCTCAAATCCAAGGGTACGCCCTGAAATGTGCCGAAAAAATCATAACGGGTTCTTCTGGCAGTGCGGTCTTCCCTATACATACAATATATATATATATATATATGTATGTATCTATGTATGTATGTATGTATATATGTATGTATGTATGTATGTATGTATGTATGTATGTATGGTATCTATGGTATGTATGGTATGTATGGTATGTATGGTATGTATGGTATGTATGGTATGTATGGTATGTATGGTATGTATGGTATGTATGGTATGTATGGTATGTATGGTATGT
>Ga0126342_10009790_pt1 | contig 17162 bp, 24 predicted proteins | sample Cyp1metagenome_FD_92528 | JGI IMG/M metagenome (GOLD analysis project Ga0126342, IMG submission 92528) | Coral microbial communities from Lord Howe Island, Old Settlement Bay, Australia - Cyphastrea 1 metagenome | ecosystem: Host-associated > Invertebrates > Cnidaria > Coral ... | reverse complement strand
GATTTTATTTTTTGGCGTCTTTAACATGTTGCACATGCTGTCGTAGGATCATCAGGGGGGTGGGGGTGGGGGTGGAGGGGTGTATTAACGTCCCTGACGAGCACTTCTCTTATGTTACGGAACATGCACACGTTGCACATGCTGTCGTAGGATCATCAGGGGGTGGGGTTGGGGAGGGGTGTATTAACGTTCTTGACTAGCATGAAAATACCACCTGTAGCAGCACACCATGTCCCCCTGTCAAATCTGGGTGGATAAATCAGATATATGTATATAGTATAGATATTTAAATTATGCTTATGTAACTTATGTTTTTTAATGTATTTATCTATAAATGGAAGTTTGAAGGTCTAACTTCCACGTTACGGATCTTAGAACGTCACAGAACAGAGATGTCAGAGCAAAGAGATGCCAGCGCAAAGGGATGTCAAAGCAAAGGGATGTCAAAGCAAAAGGATTTCAAAAAGGGATGTCAAAGCAAAGGGATGTCAAAGCAAAGGGATGCCAAAGCAAAGGGATGTTAAAGCAAAGGGATGCCGGAGCAAAGAGATGTCAGAGCAAAGGGATGTCAGAGCAAAGGAATGTCAGAGCAAAAGGATGTCAGAGCAAAGGGATGCCAGAGCAAAGAGATGACAAATTAAGAGGATGTCACAGCAAAGGGATGTCAGAGCAAAGGGATGTCAAAGCAAAGGGATGTTAGAGCAAAGGGATGTCAGAGCAAAGGGATGTCACAGCAAAGGGATGTCAGAGCAACGGGATGTCGGCGCAAAGAAATGTCAAAGCAAAGGGATGTCAAAGCAAAGGGATGCCAAAGCAAAGGGATGTTAGAGCAAAGGGATGCCGGAGCAAAGAGATGTCAAAGCAAAGGGATGTCAGAGCAACGGGATGTCGGCGCAAAGAAATGTCAAAGCAAAGGGATGCCAAAGCAGAGGGATGTTAGAGCAAAGGGATGCCGGAGCAAAGAGATGTCACAGCAAAGGGATGTCAGAGCAAAGGGATTGGCGCAAAGAAATGTCAAAGCAAAGGGATGTCAAAGCAAGGCTGAGGGAAGTCTCGCACGAAAGCTTCGCGTTCGCATCTTCCACTTTCAGATTTTGAGGGAAGTCTCGCATGAAAGCTTTGTTTTCACATCTTCAACTTTCACTTTTTGAGGGAAGTCTGGCACGAAAGCCTCGTTTTCATGGTCGGATCGGCTTCACAGTGGAACTGCCGCGTCAGGTAACATTTTGCCAACTTGAAGTTGTTGGTTTTCTGAGGGAAGTCTCGAATGGAGGGAAGTCTCGCACGAAAGCTTTGCTTTCACATCTTCTATGCACTTTCAGATTTCGAGGGAAGTCTTGCACGAAAGCTTCCTTTTCACAGCTTCAGCTTTCATTGGAGGGAAGTCTCGCACGAAAGCTTCGCTTTCACACCTACAGCTTTTCAGTAAGTCTCGCACGAAACCTTCGTTTTTAGCATCTTCAGCTTTCAGTTTTTCAGGGGGGGTCTCGAACGAAAGCTTCATTTTCACATCTTCCGCTTTCACTTTTGGAGGGAAGTCTCGCACGAAAGCTTCGTTTTCGCATCTTCCACTTTCACTTCTGGAGGGAAGTCTCGCACGAAAGCTTCGTTTTCACATCTTCCACTTTCAGTTTTGGAGGGAAGTCTCGCACGAAAGCTTCGTTTTCACATCTTCCACTTTCAGTTTTGGAGGGAAGTCTCGCACGAAAGCTTCGTTTTCGCATCTTCAACTTTCAGTTTTGGAGGGAAGTCAGTCTCGCACGAAAGCTTCACTTTTCGTTCTCCCGCGCGTAGTTCTTTTAATTTTGTATTTTGCAACTCAGTCTTTCCAGATCGCACTGTAATGGCTGCGTCAAGGTTGCTTGGCGCCGCGGCTGCGTGCGTAATACTATTGAGTTACTATTGGCTTTGCAGCTGGACCTCATAAATCGTTTTGAAGTGGCTGCATCAAGGTTGCGATAGCGACTTGTCAGCAGATTTCGCTGATGCTTTTCTTTTTACAGATAACTTAACAAAGTGCTTCAAAATCGTCTTTTTTTTTGCTTTGGCGCCGCGGTTTTGGAGCTTCCATTTTTTGACGCCATGGCGCGTAGTTCTTTTGTGTTTTGCAACTCGGTCTCTCCAGATCGCACTTTAATGGCTGCGTCAAGGTTGGTTGGCGCCGCAGCTGCGTGCGTAATACTTTCGTCTTTTGCAGCTGGACCTCGTAAAGATTATTGGAGCAAGGTTGCGATAGTGATTTGTTGCACTGGTGATTTTCGTTTTACAATTCCCTTCGAACAGTGCTTCAAAATCGTCTTTTTTTTGCTTTGGCGCCGAGATCCGGTTTTGGAGCTGCAATTTCTCGCACCGTTGTGCGAAAAGGCTTGTGTGTGTGTGTGTAAAAGCTTCTCTGTGTAAAAGTTTCTGCGGGTAAGAGCTTCTCTGCGACTTCTCTGTGTAAAGGCTTCTCTTTGTAAAAGATTCTTTGTGTAAAAGCTTGCTGTGTGTAAGGCTTCTGTGTGTAAAAGTTTCTGTGTGTAAAAGCTTCTGTGTGTAGAAGCTTCTCTGTGTAGATGCTTCTCTGTGTGAAAGCTTGCTGTGTGTAAAAGCTCTTCTGTGTAAACGCTCTTCTGCGTAAAAGTTTCTCTGTGTAAAAGCTTGCTGTGTGTGAAAGCTTGCTGTGTGTAAGAGCTTCTCTGTGTAAAGCTTCTCGGTGTAAAGGCTTCTTTGCGTAAAAGCTTCTGTGTGTAAAAGCTTCTGTGTGTAAAAGCTTTTCTGTGTAAAAGCTCGCTGTGTGCAAAAGTTTGCTCTGTGTAAAAGCTTGTTGTGAATAAAAGCTTCCCCGGCTCTGTGTGCAAGCTTCCCTGTCTCTGTGTGAAAGCTTCCCGGTCTCTGTGTAAAAGCTTCCTTGTCTCTGTGTCAAAGCTTCTGTGTATACAAGCTTCTCTGTGCAAAAAGCTTGCTGTGTGTAAAGGTTCTCTGTGTCAAATCTTCTCTGTGGAAAGCGTGGAGCAGGTTTTGAGCCAGAGAAGAGCTGAGATGATTTGAGAGTGCGCTGAGAAGAGCTGAGATGAGGCGAGACGGCTGACAAGAGCTGAGATCAGCTAAGGAGGTGTGAGAAGAGCTTAGAAGAGGGATCAAAAGACATAAGATGAGCTGACATGAGCTGCGGAGAGCTGAGAAGAGTTGAGAAGAGCTGTGCAAACCTGAGAACAGCTGAGATGAGATGATAAGAGATGAGAAAAGCTCAGGTGACATGAGAAGAGAAGAGACAGTTGTGATCAGCTGAGAAGTGCTGAGCAAGGGAGAGAAGACATGAGATGGGATGAGATGAGATGAGGTGAAAAAAGCTGAGAAGACGTGAGGTGAGATGAGTTGAGATGTGATGAGATGGGATGACACAGACTGCGGTGACAATGGGATGCAATGAACCATTTTCAAGACAAGCTGCAATATGATGAGATCAGATGAGAAAGAAAAGACTCACCATTCCAAAGACATGGCATCAGATTGACAAGTCAAGAGCTTGTTGCTGCGAAGCACAGAAGGCTTGGCCGTCACCTATAGGCACAGCCTTTGCTCCGCTCTATAGGCTATAAGCGTTTCTTTTTTGAAACGTCCGCCCCCGGCTTGCCCAGGGAACTACTTGTATAATTTGTATATACATACACGGTACGAAAACGAAATTATCCCAATGGCACATGATGAATCTTAACTTATGTGCTAACTGCTAACTTCGTATGAGCTTCTCAAACCAGCTCTGGCTGACCGCTTCTGTGTATTCAACAACCCCAACCCATCCAGACACCACCAAGACACCGCTGACTTAAAGCTATTAAAAGCGGCAAAGCCAAGACACTATATAGCAGATCACCAAGAGCATCAGAGAATGACATCAAGACGCTCCCGAGACCACAAAGGCGCGCAGTCAACGTCACACGACACACGACACAATGCGACACCACCCGAACGCCTGCGAGACACCAAGCAAGATACAGCCAACACGCAACCCATAACACCACCACACCGCCGACGCAAGGCAGACCGATCCACTGGAGCACCATCAAACCCTATTCGGATTGTTAGGATGCCCAGACATTCAAGAAATCCAACATAGACACACAGACACACAGACACAGACACGGACACGCATGCGCGCAGGCATACAACCTCAAGACTGCGGAGGAATATAGCGCAAGGGGGACAGGGCAGCTTGCACACCTCCACAGACATCAAGAGGAAGCTATAGGCTCATGGGAACATAGGTCGGGGAAACAACCATCGCACACGAGGCATTTGTATATATCAATTTCACAAAAAAGAATGTGTCACAAGTTGTGTCAAGTATTGTCAAGTTATGTTATGTCGCATCAGTTTTAACATGCAGAATGCTGTCCTGCATTCTCATGTCTTACATGCACATAAGCCGCACGAAGCGACAGAATCAACCGCATGGAGCAACGCAATCTTAACATGACGGAGCTACCGAACCTTCCAAGACAACATCCAGACGCAACGCATAGTGACATCACTGAGGTTCTGCTGACACACCAGCAACACACCGGTGGGTCACCAGCGAGACAAACAATACCAGAACGAAAGCAAACCAAGACATCAGCCATGCATCATCATGATGTCAGTGAGATTGAGCCGAGACACTGACCCCGTCAGCAATTCACAAAAAAGGGGCGTACCCTATGTCCCAATATAACTTAGGCCGGTTGCCAAGATGATGCTCAACAATTTGAGGAACATGTTCAACCACTCGTTCACGTAGAAAACCCATGTTAAAGCAATCATACGAATTTACCTCGGTTAGCCTTCTATTGTTTTCCATCGGTTGCGTGCCCACCACTGCTTCTCTCTGTGCAAAACCAGTCCATGATTACCTGATCAGAGTGGAAGAAAGGTGGAAATTGGAAGCTGACCCTTCCCTTTCGATATCCAAACGGACGATAAATATACCGCATTAGTGACCACCCCCATCATCAGGAAAAATCACCAGAATCTTGAGATGCGCCACTCGAACCCACTTCGAGAGAGGAAAAGCTACCATCGCCATAGCCATGATGAAATATCATATAATAACGTGCAAAATAGAGATCGTTGTTCCGGTTCTGGGCTTAGCCGGTTGCCAGTAAACGCACAGATTGAAAAAAAAATTGTAGATTGAATGGAAGCAAACCCTGGCCAACAGGTGATCACAACTGTGCAGGTACGCCAGACTGGCCAAGTCTGGTATCACCGTCAATGGTAAGTGTCTTCGTTGGCAGAAGACTTACCATGACGCTCCTGCCCCTTGCAAATGTTAATAGAAAACAGCGTAGAGGTTTACATCTGTTAAGAAGTTTCACACACACGCCCCGCAGCAGCGGGGCTTTTTTCGAAGATTGCACCGAAACGGATCACGACAGGATCAAGATGCCGGGCAACAAGTGAAGTGATGAGACGAACCAGCCTACAAGTCATAGCCCTCAGGCATTTCGGTATTCACGGTACCACGGCGAGCCAGATAATGGGACAGGATTGCCAGGCATCCAGCTAAGTGGGCCAGGCCGTCGTGGTTCAAAGATGCCGATGACGATGATGATGCCACATTCAAAGTCTCCAAAATCGACGAATAGCCGTCCGGGTCTTGAAGAAGAATGCCATGCAGCAAATGCGAGAGTTGCGTACTCGGCTGAGGTACTTGACATTGAACAGGTGCCTCGACAGAAGGATCTGTGGACTGTGGGAGGTTGTCCTGCTGGGAGTCGTCATAGTCATGGTATGGCCACGTGTTTTCTGTCATGTTGTAGTATCGTCGCCAGTAGTTGGCCAAAGTGGCGGTTTGGGCCCATCCATCTACACGTTGACCATGCCGATCACGAACATGACCAACAATGCCATGGAATAATGTTTCAGGTGTTTTGATCTTCATGTACCCCGTGTCATCAAGTTCTTCGACAAGAAGTTCAGGAGCTTTGCGGCCGTACGCAAAGACCTTGAAAGTAGAAGTGTGGACGGTGCGTTGGCGGTATTCATGAGGTTGAAGTTCTGAACCGGTTGTAATGTGTGGATGTGGAAAGAAGGAAGTGTCTTCAAATGATGGTATAGGAGGACGAGGTGCCGTAGCGGAATACCCTGAAACAGGTTCCATAGGTGTATCCAAATCTTGTGCAAAAGCCATGCGAAGATCACGAGGCGAAGGGAGATTAGCAACGACAGAATCACGTTTGGTCATGATGTGAAAATTAAGCCAAAATAGCAGTAAACCAAAGCTCATGAAAGAAGAATCTGCAGGAGAGGCAATCACAAAGCCATGTGTCCAATCAAAATGAGATAACCAAAGATATTGAACAAAGTTGAACATCACCCGACCACATGATTTCATTTTCCGCAAGTGCGAAGATCGTGGCATGTCGGGCGCATAATGTAGGGCTGAGTGAAGTCTGTGAAGAGGTATGAGCTGAAACCATCGTCTTGTCTGCGACACCATCCAGGGCGAAATGCTTGAAGAGCCCCAAGTACGGAGCAGAGGAAATCCAAACCCAAGGTGCCACCTGTCAGATCGGAGTAACGTAGTTCAAGTTCATCAGGGTCAAGTTGAATGTCCCAAGCCACCGAGATATGGTCGGAGAGGTCATGAAGGATGTTGGAAAACAGAGTACAAGGAAGTTTGGTTGGAGCCAACCATTTCGAGAATGTGAAAAGACTATATACCTTGTTGACTCGGAGTTGACCATGGGAGAAGATCCGACCTGGTTTCGATCATTGTGGTGGTGCCGCTGCATCATGGGCCATGAAGCGAAGCTCGTCATAGTGGATCATTAGCAGTACCGGGCGACGGCGGTTGATGACCGGCGTGGATCGCGTCGTAGCCGGAGAACCGTAGTAAAGCTCGCGGGAGCCCCGAAGAGCAAGATCTCGAGATCGAGATCGGTCCATGGCAGTTTTGAAGAAGGGAAGCAGCGATGAGAGCCAAAGATATAGAGAATGAAGACACAAGGGAAGGTAAGAGTTAGGGAACCAAACAAAAAAGCACCCACATCCAAAGAAGGTCAAAACCAAGTTTTCCTTTGCAGCGGACAATTGCAAAGTTACTCCGGAGGAGCAGAATCATCATGAATCAGATCCGACGTGTGTTTTGTAAGAACATCCAACGTGCTTGGCAGCTCTCAGGTGTGCGACGAAGACGTTGTCCAATAGTCTTCCATGAAGGGCGAGAGCAGGAGTCCTGCTTGTACTCCAGAAGCTGTTGGTCACCGATGTCATTCAAAACGCGGGTGCCAATAGAAATGGAGACTGGAGCTGAAGGTTCGACTTCTGGAGCGCCTGCAATTCGGCCTGAAGCTGGATCGGTGGGAGTCGAGGCAGGCAGTCTAGTGTCAGCTGCCGTTGAAGGCTCAGAAGCCCCGGGGAGGCCATTGTCTGAATCAGTTTCAGCTTCCGGTTCAGTGACAACCGGTGCCGGAGTAGTTTCAGGTGTATTTGGACGGATGCAGCGGCGTTTTGGATTGTTGGGAGTGCTGGAATGGGTGAGGGGTGTAGTATTAGTTGTTGTACGGGAGCGGACATGTTGTCCTGGAGGAGCCATAGTACCTGTGAGGAATCAGGGCGGCTGAATGGGCCAGTTGTAGAGGAGGATGAGATTGGTCGAACACTGGAGGTTGAAATGTCATCAGGATTTGGATGTACATCTTCTCGCATGGGGTTCATGATGCGCGGGTGTGGGATTTGACGTAGATGAGGTTCAGGATTTAGCACCATGTGTGAAGGAAGTCCACCATGAGTCATCAATGAATCCGAAGATGACGTACGTGGCAACGGTACAAAAGTATGTATATTACGAGATCCACTGGACAAGCCAGGAGTTTGCATGGACATTGACATTGTGAGGGTCCCGAAGGCAAAAGTAGAAGAATCCCAAACCAAATCAAGTTCGAAGAATGGGAGAAATCAGGCAATGTAATTCATGTGCATGATCGCTGTGGCCAAGTGAAAGCGAATCTGCCGTTGATGAGAATCCATTGAGATCAAAATCAGAACCAAGAAGGAGGAGGCGGGAGGCAAATTTGAGCCAAGGAGCTGAAATGGAAGAGGAGGACCAAATGGGACATACGAGGCAATCAGGCTGCAACACTGGGTGCTAAACCAAATTGCATTTTTTTTTGCTCCGAAGAAAGGATCTGCGAAGAAATACTGTTGAGTTCTTCAAGTTCAAAACCTGCCAAATGGTATATTTGATTTATTCTTGCTGGACTCTGTACATGGGAAAGGCACCTTTCACCACAATGTGGTACCCGAGAACGAAAGCCACTGAGCAGGACTCTGGGTGGAGAAGCTGAGAAAGGTGATAAGATCTGTGAGACATTGGTGGGCCCACAATACCCCAACTCAAAGGGGTGTGTCTCGATCATAAATCCCAGGAATTCTTGGTCCGGTTCCGTTTCCAAACTGATTGGTTTTCCATAAAAGCCTTCGTCGAGCAGCGTCTGGTAAGGTGGTAGGTCCTGCAATTGAGAGTAGCCCAAAATTAACCTGTTGTCCACGTAGCGAAGATGCCGAACGAAAATGTTGCAGTTGGTCAAAATCTCGTTGAAATTGATGGGCCAAATTTGTACACTGATTGAGACCACCATGAGCCATAGCGCCGGTGACAGGCGGCTGCCCATGGGGCTACCTGGGCGTTGTCCAAAGCTGCGAGGACCAAGAGCAAAAGATTGCATGTTCAAGGCGGTCTTGATGAGATTTGGCACATCACGGACCACAGTCTTCCTGGTGACGTTGAGTCGTCTGAACGCGCGACCTTTCACAAGGTCACCCGGATTGTTCGCTTTTTCCGGATGACAGAGCAGGTCCATTTGAGGTCGAAGGAAATCTAGCAGCATATACCACGACCCAACGAACTTTCAGGTAATGCTGATGAACAACCCCGCCAAATCCTGGTTGAAGATACAAAGACCGTCATATTCCGGTGCATCTTTGAGGAGCTTTAGGAGTGTAAAGACATCTTCAACAGCAAAGTTGTCTGGACACCCGACAGGAATCAGTTGAAAGATCATCCGAGCCAAGATATTCAGCATGGGTCTGAAAGGGGATTCAACCAAGGAAATGATTGATCTGCCTGAGGTGTACTGCTTTTTCTTCCTTGTCAAGATGTAGCCGGAGGAGAGTTGACGACCTGCGCCAAGTGCCCAAGGATAGCTTTTTCCAAAGTCTCGTTCCAAAGAGGATAGCATTTGGGTCACCAAGTCATCAGGTGGTGTTGTCAAAGATCCAGGAATCTTTCCGTCGAGGAATGTGGATTCCAAGGACTTGTAGTACAGGCAAGGACAAAATATTCGTAGTGATGGTGCCTGTTTGTCCTCGCAGTGAAAGACTGCACCTTCAATAGTCTTGCCAAGGGCCGGAATGGTGGATTTTGTGATGTGAGTGGACAGAGTGTCACAATGCTGGGTCCATAGAATCGACGTAAGAGTCATGATTTCTGGTTTGGGAATGGACGGAAATCCATTCTGACGGGTCCATTGGTGAAGAGCCCTGAGCATCATCTGAGAAAATTATATTTTGGGAGGGAAAACCTTGTTCACCAAAGATCCTTCAGCAATCACCGCTTAATCCGGAGGAAGCAGTTTCCCAAGAAGGTTGCCTGCAAGGATCCAATGTTCAGCATCTGGGTTTAAGCATGCCTTTTTAAAGGCTTTTCAATTTTTGCAACAGCATTGGCCCGATGCCCGCTCAATCACCGCCTGCTTGTGATTGCAGAGAATGCCCAAAAACCGACGCGTGTTTGACAAAGATGACTTTGAACGAAGGAGAATGGCAAGAACCTGATGTGAAAGTACTTGGAGATGCCGCCGTCGCATAAACTGTCGGAGTTGGTGGACCAAGTTTGGGCTCATGCAAGGCCCAAGGAGCACGCAAGGCTGAAGCACGAGGTGCATGTTTGCCTTTCCACCGTTTGATAGATGCATCAATCGCCTGGAGGGAGAGAGTGCGACATGGTTCTTGGATGTTGGAGCCAAGACGCCGGAGCATGTAGCACAGAGCGAGGCCTCCGTCACTGGATCGAAGCATCTTTGTGGTTTCAAATCTGGCTTTCGTGTTAGATTCAACTACATGGATGATCTGCCAGAGTTCTAGTCTTGATTGAAAACGATTTGAGGTCAAGATATCACGAACCACTTTGGGTGTGAATTTGTGTTTTGCCTTGCGCCACAATGAAGCGAGCCCAAATTCAGCATTGGTGTTCATGGTTGGCTTCTTCAAAAGTCCTTTCCGAGGATGGAAGAATTGGCAAATGAATGGATAATTCAGTCGAGGCTGCCATTCTTGAATCAAACTTCAAAGTCATAGTCACCACGAAGAACAAAAATAGGGATTGGAGCCCAAATCAAGAGGTTTTGATGGTCACGCCAAAAACGTAGTGCAAATTCAGCTTGGACAAGTTTGTTGTGTTCAAGTTGAAAGTATTTTCTGGTGCGACTATGTTCACGATCCATCGAACTGCGCGTGGCGGATCCCACGTAAAGCTTGGGTTGCATGTTGACAATGTGGGTAAAACGAATGCAGACCGCATTGGGCTGAAGGAAGTCCTTCATGAAGAGGCTGAAGAGGGCATGAAATATTCCACGGTGGAACTCCAAAGATGTGACAAGTTGGCACATCCTTCCAAAATTGCGCCTTCAACTTGGCATTCGATCGAAATCCATGAGTGATCATCAGGACCATCATCCGTGTTTGAGTGATTCGAAAAGCATGGAAGAGGCTGATGCAACTAGGCATAGTAAATGGTGTGAGAATAAAAAGAACCAGAATCATCGAATGTAGCAAGTGAAGGTAGGATTGAAGCACCTTGTGCTTAAGCTTTCGACGTAGTGCCGGGGCTAGCCAACACGTCATCGTGATGGCTGTCGTCAGGATCTCAGTGAGGATCACATCATTAAAGTTCTTGCTGGGTTTTTGGACTGGGATGCCCATCATGATCGCCACTTTCTGCACGGTCGGCCGAGGAGGGTTGGTTGGCCCACCAATCTTCGGCTTTCTTGAGGTTGGTGGTAAGCACCGCTTCTTGTGCCACCGGGATTGTCAAGGCCTTGAGCCAGGTGTTGAATGCACGGGCAGTGAGACCAGCGGGGAGATGATCAAGAAGCCAATTAATGGGAGACGCTTGGCTGGAAGAACTGGCCTGACCGGGGCGGGTCAGAGCGGAGCCGTCATCAGCCAGTTGATTGCGAAGCTGTGTGATTTCATGTTGGGAGTCTGGATCTGCGGCCTTCAAAGGAAGCCATCCTTGGATTTGCTCTGTAATGATCTGTGCTGCATATTTGGTATTCGATGTTTTGTCCAAATGTTTCCCATCCTGTCGAGCCCGAATCTGTGAGATCCTATCCCAGTCGATGCCTCTGTTTCTCAACTGTGAAAGCAATTCCGTAGCAAAAACCATTGAAGCTATGTCACCAGTTGGAATGAGATATAGTTCCCTGCCATGTGCAAGTTTTCGAAGCCGGAAGTTGTTGGCCTGTTGTTGGCACAAGAGGGCAGCAACAGGCAAAGCCAAAGGGTACATCCTTCAATGTCCAACTTGGCCGGCTGATGTACGAATCACCTTGGGAAGGGTATATAAGGCCATATAAGGCCATATAAGGCCATTGATCTTCTGGTTGTCGCAGTGTTCACGGTCTGCCTGCCAGCCAGCCTTCATTCAAGTCGAAGCCATACACCCGAAGATCCGTATAGAGCCCGGTGTGGTATTGGATGGCGTTGGAGGAGCGTTGGATCGTGGAAGCGGTGGTCGGAACACCGGTGAAGAAGAGGCAGGAGTAGGAGTGCAAGGTTGAGTGGGGGAACAAGTGGATTGCTGAGAGCATGGGATCGGAGCATAAGACAAAGTGGCAGACCCCATATGTCCCATCATCCCATAAGGTCCAGACTGACATCCAGTACGAAGCTGGGGTCGTGACATATTGTTTATAAGGCCCTGACAGCAGAGCCCATAGGACCACACCATTTTGGAAAGCCAGGAAGATCTTGTCGTGGTACAGGGGCTGAAGGTCGATTCCGAGAAGGTACTTTGGCAGGGGATCGAGATCGATCAGAGCTTGCCATGTCGAAAAATGCAAAAACAGGCAATTGTGCTTGCGCACTACACAAGCTGCTGAGATATGAATAAGAATGACATGCAATGAAGCTAACATCAAGAAGCAAAAAGAAAGCGCTCACAAGTTCACAATTACCCATGCCAAGACTAAGAAACGTCAGGCAAACAACACGACGACATCGACAAACAAACAAAAGAAATATTCCATATCCTGGTAGTGCCTAAGTTCGCAGATTGAGGCAACAGTGCAGCTATGTTTTTTCAGCAAGATTGCCCAGGAAGATCCTAGAAAGGCAACCACCGTGTTTACGGGATGCAAAGAGATCACGCCGCGGAGCTGTCCAGGTCACTCACCACTATAGTCAGGGACTTCATCATTGTATTGACGTTGTTCTTCCGGAGGTTGAGAAGCTTCAGGTGGGGGCTTTGGCTGAGATGGTTCGCCTGCAGGGGAAACTGCAGGTCGTTGCTTGAGGTTGTCCTATGTGACAGTGACATCATGTACTGTTGCGTGAGCACTAAGGGTGAATGTATACTTCTCCGAAGTAGTGACCACACCATTGGAGGCGACCTTCACTTGAGCCAAATCATTGCCGCTAGCATCCAATCTACTGTGCTAATGGGCACCCCGATATATGAGTCCGAAGAGAATGGGAAGTTGGCCTTTGCCGTTCTTCGAGGCTCGCGGTCAAGTAAGTCAACCATGGTATATTTCGGGACGCTGGAGCCAGCTCGTCCAATCTGGGTTCCTAGTAAAAATCGACGGGGCGCGCCAATCCTTCCAATAGGATAGCTTTTGCCGTTTCAATACCAGTTCCTTGAACCAAAACCCAAGCGTGAACAGTTTTGACACCGAAAGGAGGTTTGGGTTGGAAGAGAGGTATTTCCATGTATTTCCGGCATAGGGACCAACAAGGCAAGTTTCTCAGTTTGTGGAAGGATTATATAAACGTCTTGCCATCGTCAGATCCACCTTGTCCAAGAGCCCTGCTCCGGCCAAGATCCGGAACATGTCACAACAACTGGCTGATGGGATGTCTGCAGCGATGTCTTTGAGTCCTCCTTCAATACGTTCCCGTAGTTTTGAGTTCACCATCCTGATGACTTGTGGACGCAGTCCTGTTTGGATGGTAAAGTGCGAACTTGACCTTTTCAATACCATCCTCACTGGTGTTGGACGGTTTGTCAACCAGCTCTTCATCCCCCTCCGGTTTCGTGGTCTTTCTATTAAATGTCCAGTCCGATTGTTTTTGATCTGAACGCTAAGGTTGGGAGTGATAATGGGATTTGGACTTGGCTGGACGTTTTGAAGATGGATGGGAGTATGCTGTAATGGTTTTCTCAATGGGTGGAGCTGCATGAAGATGTACACGTTGACGAGAGTCTTCACGACGATGGTGCCGAGAACGGGAACGAAGGTGCGAAGGCTGTTGGCTGCGAGGACGATATGAACGGGATCTCGAGGAACGATGACGTCGACGAGAGGAAGAACGTGGAAAGTGCCTGGAAGGCGGCTTGGACCTGTGGGTCTGTACCCTGCAGGGGCTGCGACGTCTTGACACGGATCGTTTGTCAATGACTGGAGATGGTTGAACAAATTGCCTGGACCGTGAATTGATGTCACGATAGCAGCCATGGCTGGATTGGTCGGAAGACCTGCGTGGAATAGGAGAGCGATGTGAGCACGCTGGAAGGGCAGGTTGAACAAGTGAATGGGAGATTGGAGTTGGAGTCTGTGGTGATTGTAAAGGAGGAGCTGACTTTGCAGTGGTCAATTTAGGTTTGGGACGAAAATTGGACGGCTGTTCAGCGGCTGTTCCTCATCGCTTTGTTGATCTCCTGCTTGAGGCCCTCTTGAATACAATTCACCATTTCTGAAGAGTTCATAGGAGGCGTGGCAGGTGGAGCAGGTGAAGGCGGATGTTCTATAGGAGTTAGCTGGGGATCCTACTGTACAACATCATGCACACATATGCACACCAAGTTCAACAACAGGTCCAGTCCCAAGCTCAGATTAATCTGTTGCAGCAACAGAACGCCCTTCTGAGTCAACAATTGGCTCACAACTTCAGCTCATCCACACTTCAGCCAAGCTTCGCCAACTCCACCTACTCCTTCACCATCCGCCGAGAAAACCTCCAATGCCAGGAAGAGGAAGACCCGCGCTTGCCATTGAGTTCAACAATGACGGACTGCCAGGGTCCATCGTTGGTGCCGTTGGAGTAGTCCATGGGCGACCACTCCAAGAAAAAAGAAACATGGCTGTTAGGCAGAAGTGATGATCAGGAATCAGAATGAAAGTAAAAATTTGTCAACAGTTCAGACTTAATTAATGATGCATCCACCAGCATGTGCACAGTTCAAGTTCAGGCGCAGGGCCCTCAGTAGTCAAGTCCGACCTTCTGAACACCTATCAGTCGTCTCCAGCTGAATTACGTGCACAGCTGGACCTTGCCAAAAACCATCAAAAGAAAGAGGCACCACACCTAAAGGAATGTATCTGCTTGGATAAACCCTTCATGCTGCATATCACGGCAAAAGCTGAGCAGTCTCCCGAGCATCATTGTAAAAGGAGGTTTCTCACTGCAAGAGGCATGGTCCCTAGTGCAATGTAAAATTGGAGAAGCCAGGCACGGCGGCAAGCTGTTCAACATTCATCCGATCGAAGGGTGAGACTTCCCAGTTCCTACCTAGAAAGGTATTCCCCGAAGGGCTCATGTCATCCTGTCGAATCCGACATGAGCCACACACACTTACTCAGAATTGTCTTATCGAATTGTGATGTGGAATGCATCTCATGCGCAAAAACAGACCATTAATACCTGATCAGGGTGGAAGAAAGGTGGAAATTGGAAGCTGACCCTCACCTTTCGATATCCAAACGGTCGACAAATATACGTACTGCAGTAGTGACCACCCCCATCATCAGGAAAATTCACCAGAATCTTGAGTTGCGCCACTCGAACCCACTTCGAGAGAGGAAAAGCTACCAACGCCACAGCCATGATGAAATAAAATATAATACCAGATTGCGGCAAACGTGCGAAATAGAGATCGTTGTTCCGGTTCTGGGCTTAGCCGGTTGCCATTCACACGCACAGATTGCAAAATAAAATTGGAGTTTGGATGGAAGCAAACCCTGAACAACAGGTGATCACAACTGTGCAGGTACGCCAGACTGGCCAAGTCTGGTATCACCGTCATGATAAGTGTCTTCTTTGGCAGGAGACTTACCATGACGCTCCTGCCCCCTGCAAATGTTAATTCAATAGAAAACAGAGCACGGGCCTTACATCTGTTGAGATGTTTCACACACACAAAAACACACCAGGGCCAAACTGCATCAATTCCCTGCGCCGCTCCAGCGCTGTCCGTCATCATCACAGCCTATCCTCATTGGACGCAGTCCCGCTGATTGTCAGAATACTAAAGACATGCCTTCGAGTATGTTGACAATTCTTTGGCGGCAACGTGACCGCGGAAATTTGGGGAGGTTCCTTCGGTGTTTCAAGTGCTTCTCTTGGTTTGGTTGATTGGCTTTCCTTGCTGCCCAGGCGATGCTAACACAATGTCTGGGCCACGGTTTTTGGTGATTCGCAAATGACGGGACGTTTTTTCTTCTGGCCTTTTCAGATATATGAGGTGTGGGTCGTACGGCTATGCGGCGCCAGAGATCATGATGAGCAAAGGAAGGAAGGATTCGGGAGTTTTGCGGGTTTGACTTGGTATAACTTGTAAGATGCAACTTTGCTGTGCAATGTGCCAAGGGTATCAAGCCTTCTTTACCTTAGACTTAATTTCTCCCTGAGATACACGATGGCGGTCGACTTGTACTCATACGGGGTCATGCTGTACATGCTCACAAGCGGCGGAGAAACGTCTCTGCGAAACCCTGCGTTCATGCCTCAGCCGATGATATTTTTGAATGAGAAAGCAAGTGACTGGAAGAACGCTGGACATGTTTTTTTTTACCAAGTTTGATGTCAGAGACAGGGAGTCCTCTTTGCTCTTGCCATGCTGCTTTGGAAAGGGGTTGAGAAATGAGGCAGAAGAACCGCCTCCCTCCAAAGACGCATGGACAACTGCCACTGGGATCCACCTGATGTTTTGTTTCAATGGGATCGACGTTCTTGAAATGAATTTCCAAGGCTGCACCATATGTTGCACCTTTGACTTGCCACATATCATTACATTTCATTACATCTCACTGCATCTCACTAGATTTGGTAACATTTAACTTTATACATCTCGTTACATCTCATTGCATTTGGTTACATTTAACTTTCTACATCTCGTTACATCTCACTGCATCTCACTACATTTGGTTACACTTAACTTTCTACATCTCGCTACACCTCACTGCATCGCACTAGATTTGGTTACATTTAACTTGATACATCTCGTTACATCTCACTGCATCTCACTACATTTGGTTACATTTAACTTTATACATCTAATTACATGTCACTGCATCTCACTACATTTGGTTGCATTTAATTTTCTACATCTTGTACATCTCACTGCATCTCACTACATTTGGTTACATTTAACTTTGTACATTTAACTTTCTACATCTCGTTACATCTCACTGAATCACTACATTTGGTTGCATCTCATTTTTTACATCTCGTTACATCTCATTGCATCTCCCTACATTTGGTTACATTTACCTTTATACATCTCGTTACATCTCACTGCATCTCACTACATTTGGTTACATTTAACTTTCTACATCTCATTACATCTCACTGGATCTCACTACATTTGGTTACACTTAACTTTCTACATCTCGTTACACCTCACTGCATCGCACTACATTTGGTTGCATTTAACTTGATACATCTCGTTACATCTCACTGCATCTCACTACATTTGGTTACATTTAACTTGATACATCTCGTTGCATCTCACTGCATCTCACTACATTTGGTTGCATTTAACTTTCTACATCTCGTTACATCTCACTGCATCGCACTAGATATGGTTACATTTAACTTGATACATCTCGTTACATCTCACTGCATCTCACTAGATTTGGTTACATTTATCTTGGTACATCTCGTTACATCTCACTGCATCTCACTACATTTGGTTACAT
>Ga0126342_10009789_pt1 | contig 17162 bp, 18 predicted proteins | sample Cyp1metagenome_FD_92528 | JGI IMG/M metagenome (GOLD analysis project Ga0126342, IMG submission 92528) | Coral microbial communities from Lord Howe Island, Old Settlement Bay, Australia - Cyphastrea 1 metagenome | ecosystem: Host-associated > Invertebrates > Cnidaria > Coral ... | reverse complement strand
CGGCAATCACAGAGGAAGCATTCATTTTCCCACCATACACAGCTGTATGTTGCCAACCTACAGCACCAGAAGCCACAGTCAAAGCAGCCACTTTCCCAACAGAATTACTGTAGTCGAAGCAGCCACTTTCCCAACACATTGGCCTGTATGTCGTCAACCTACAGCACCAGAAACCACAGTTGAATCAGCCACTTTCCCAACATATTCATGTATGTTGTCAACCTACAGCAACAGAAACCACCGCAGTGGAAACAACCACTTTCCCAACGTATTCGCCTGTATGTTGTAAACCTACAGCACCAGAAACCACAGTGGAAGCAGCAACTTTCCCCAACATATTTGCCTGTATGACCACAGTCGAAGCAGCCACTTTCCCACCATACACAGCTGTATGTTGTCAACCTACAGCATTACAGCACCAGAAAGCACCTCAGATATAGACAGCATGATTGAAGCACCCATTTTTCCAGCATGCACGCCTGTATGTTGTCAACCTACAGCACCAGAAAGTACCCCAAACATAGCGAAAGTCAGAGTTGAGGCACCCATTTTCCTTATTTTCCCACCATATTCCACTGTGCATTGCCAACCTACAGCACAAAAAAGCACCTCAGCGGCAATCACAGCATCCTACAGCACCCAGAAGCCGCACTAAACAACGTGGCAATCACAGTGGAACCATCCATTTTCCCACCATACACAGCTGTATGTTGCCAACCTACAGGACCAGAATCCGCCTGAGACATAGTCCCAATCACGGTTGAAAACAAAGATTTTCCCACCATGTTTGGTTGTTTGTTGTCCACCTACATCACTAGAAAGTAATTCAAACACAGCGCCAGTCACAGCTGTAGCATCAATTTCCCACCATACACGCTGTATGCTGTCAACCTACAGCCAAAGACAACCTCAGACATAGCAACAGTCATGTTTGATGCGCCCATTTTCCTACCATTTAGGGCTGTATGCTGTCAACCTACAGCAGCGACTGTCATGGTCGAAGCTTGAACTTTATGGATAATTTGCTTTTGCAACAGCAGAAAACACCTCAGAGACAGGGACAGTTGTGGTTCAAGCTCAAAAGGCCTCTTCCAACTGGGGTTGAGAAAGCAACATTTGATGGCAGATCGCAAACAGAGTAGGAGTATCTTCAGGTTTCTAGCCGATGGTTCATATTGCTGTCAGTGAAATTCAGTGAAGGAGCTTTGACCATCCTCAATTTGAAGACTTAAGCCGTCTAAATCCAGGGGCACAATTGTTGAGTGACTACATGGTAGAATCTTTTTGTCGTATGTCTATAATGTTTTCTCTTGTGTCATCTCTTGCTTGCCACTTTTCTGGCAGTCGCTCAATTCACTCAGCGATTTGTGAGCAGTGTTCAACACCAGTGCTGATGATTAAACCATATGGGCTCCTATGAGCTTATACTCTCCAAATCATTCCAAATCACCCCTTTTTCACACTTTTTCCATTTGTTGTTTGGATGTTCACAATTCATGGGTTAAAGTTAAATGCCAAGATCCCCAAGATCCCAGGTTCACGTTTCGCATCAGCAACACCACCTTTGGGGGCGGATCTCTTGGCTGCGGTGCCATCTGTGCTGGTCAACATTGTGGCCTCGGGGGTGCAGGACGGAGTGGGTGACCGGTACCACGGTGACCGGTGAAAATGGGGGATTGAAGTTATTGAAGCCTCAGTCAATATGGCATCATATGGCCATCTCAAGGGGTAAATATCTATGGGGACATATGATTATGAACTATTGGACCAGTTGGATTTGAACATGGATACCCCATGGATACCCATGGATACCCCATTTTTGGACAAAATGATGTCAAGACTGATGACTTCACATGGCTTTGGAGTGTTCAAAATTGATTCAGGTGGCCCGTGCAACGTGCAATACCTGCTGAACGCTGTTGACTTCTCCAAGGCATTTCGGAGCTGGGGCAGCCGCTGAAAGGTCCCCATGTCACATCAGATCCTGGTCCCGTATAATATCGTATAATTATATATATAATTTAATTAATCATTTTAATAGATACAACTGATACAACTGATACAACTTACAACCGGCAAATCTTTTCCTAGCTTTGTTCGTGGTAGCTATGCATTGCCAGACAATGCGTCCTACCAACATTTCACTCGGACTGCCATAACTTGTGGCGTGCCTGTGTTTGGTGCAGTCCTCTTGGCGTCCACTCCCAAAGCTGCTGAGCCTGCATGGGTAGTCCAAACGAAAACTGAGCATAGGTATATCCCAAAAACAGGGTGACCCAAAACCCTCCATGATTATCATGGTTTATCTTCATTGTTCATAATACTAGGATGGGAATTTTGGGGCATCAAGTGTCTTGATGTGAAGAGATTCACTGTAGCGCAGGTCCACAGCGGCGAGCGCAAGATTGTCTTCGGCATTAGCACAGTCGACCTGGGCTATGTGCAGCCAATATTTCTTGCTGAGGACAACTCCCTTGGTGGCTACAGGTTCCTTGCAGTGCAGTCTGTTGATTTGCAGACCTCAAGGTCCTCAAGTACTGTCTAATGGCTGATGCTTGGAGTCCAGTTCCTTTCCCAGAACCAGATGCCCATAGCTCGCTTGAACTGTGGGTGAAACTAGGCGCAAGCTTGCTTGTTCGGTTAGAATTTATTCCCAGTCTCCAAGACTCCAAGACCCTCCTGCCGAGACAGTCGCAGATACGGCTTGGGGTGCAGGTCCATGGTGAGTCAACACCTCAATGGTTTTGCAGCGATCCCCTCATGCCAGGCACCGGCCTGTCAAGCTTCCTACTGTTTCGCTAGCCGCTAGCGCGTCTAGTGTCTAGTGATTGGGGTGCCAAAACTGTTTTGACCTCACCGGCAATAAGACAGAAGGTGCATATGGGCGCGTGATCTTGTGCAATGTCGCTATTTGACTATGAGTGTGGAAAATGGGTTGCGAGTGGACCCACATACTTGGTTTGGAAATGTTTGGATATCTGTGGCAATCATTAAACGCATTTCATTCAAAGAGTTTTTGGGGTCTACGAAACTTGCCAGGCCTTGGATGCCAAAGAATGGGACCATGCTGTGGCCTGCAATAGCACTTCCATCCGGCGCCTGAATTTGTGGAGTGCAGATTTGGGGGAGGTGAGGATCAAAGGCGCTGGATATGACGTGGAGCCAAACAACAGCACTGTGGTGAAAGGCATGAATGCTGGCAGATTGCTGTATGAGCCCATGCATGGTGGCTATGGTGCAGTGGTGGCTTTGGGTCAGAATTATTCGCTCCAAGGACTCTTGAGACACACACACACACACGACATATTTGCCAGCCTCCGGCAGATTCCGCCGGCCTCATGGCAGGGACCTGGAAGCTGAAACTGGAGAGGGAGCAATTGTGTTTAAAAGGCTAGCAGGTGTAAACAGTAACATGGGTCGGCGTAAGACGCGGTTGTGAACGTGTGGTTCAATCCTAGTGCGTGGTGCAAACTGTTGATAGAGAGGAAACTCAAGGAATGCAAAAGCAGATGCGAGCGATAAAGGCGCTGAACATGTTCATAATCGATACCGACAATACATTGTAAACACTTGTTCATAGCAGCACACCAGAGGATGGAGGCTGGGCGGGTACTGCTGGGACTGAAGGGGGGAGGGGGGAAAAAGGTAATTAGGATGGTTCTGGGGCAGGGATGTTGATATGTTACTCTCCTATGGTTTTATGTTGGTCTTAAATCCTTGTTTGTTCCTCTCCTTTCACATTTTTTCTCGGGATGTTTCTGGGGATTTGTCCCCTAACTTTTTTCAAACTTTTCACATATTCTCTGTTTTTGCTCTCCTCCTTTGTTTCTGGTTTTTGCCCCTCATCCGTTTTCACGCATTTTACAATTTTTGTTCAAACTTTGTTCTGAGTATTTTTTTTCATTCATCTTCTCCTTTTTAGTCTCATTCATTCTTTTCCTTCTTGTTTTCTTTCCTCCTTTGTTGTTCCATGTTTAGGTTCAAGGTTGTAATTATGCTATACTCATATGTTGTAAGGTTTATTGGTTGTAGTTATGATATAGTTTGTTTTATTATTTCTCGGTGTTTCTTTGTCTTGATGTTGACTTTCAATCTTGTTTCTTCGCCTTTGTCGTTTTTTTTTTTGGCGAGGGGGGCTCTGGGGCAGGGGTGTTGAGTTGTTCTGCTGTTCTGCTGTTCTGGTTTTGTGTTTTTGTGTTGGTGTTCAATCCTTGTTCCTTCCTGTTGATGATGTTTTTTCTCTGGGGGCCTCTGGGGGTAACATGTTTGTGGTTAGGTTGTTTAGGTTTCCTCTTGACCTTCAATCAGCCTACCACACCTTTGATGGTTTATCAGGCATTGGTTCTCAATTTCTTGAAAACATTCACCCCCCGTATCTTATGCCATGAGGTGAGCATTTGTTGAGGCTGGTTTGGTTTCTACGTTTGGGTTTTGGTTCCGCTTTGCTCGCGTTTGCCACGATTTCTTCAATCTTGTCTTCGGTGCTTTAGTCGGGACGCTCAGCTGCTGGGAATGTGTAAAGGGAACGTGCCACAAGTTCTTGGAGAGCTTGAATAGCTTTCATGGTAATCATGTTGTGACAATCAAGGGCAGCCTTCGTGTAGCGTTGAAGAGAAGAAACCAACAAACTGTTGTTCCTTTTCACCAACTTGTTGATTGCGCTCCGATTACTCCGACCAAATTTGACATGCAGGTTGCTGTGGCCAGGTTCAAAGCCCCAATCAACAAAGCGACCTTCCAAGCTGTCCTGCCATGGCCAAGCATATCATGCTCTCTGGACGCTTCACAACCAAGGCAGGGGTTGGGCTAGTTTTTCTGTGATTCTTCAACTTTGCCATTCCACACCTTCCCAAGTTTGTTGATGCCCAACCCTGCAAAAGGAGACGATGGACTACATGAAAGCTGTCAAGGAGCGGCTAGAAGAGCTTGGAGAAAAAGCATTTATGGTCGATGCAAAGCCAGGCCAGTCGTTTGCAGAACAGACTCTGGAGGGACTGGGGCACGCGCGGGCTTTGGTTGCTTTCTGTACGGAGGACTATGGCCAGAAGACAGGAGTTGGCTACGAGACATTCGTGGAGCTCCAGTACGCGTATGAAAACCAGTTGCCAATAGTTCCATTGAAGCTGAGCGAGGTTTATCCTCCTGAGCCACCAGAGCCGCATGGGAGATTGCAGAACAAGCTTGTTTTCAAGAGAGGCTTGGTCTACATTGAAGACCAATACATGGAAGCGCCCAAAATGGTTGCCAGAAAAATCGCATCAAGCCTCACCCAGGGTCAGGAACGTGCTGCTGGGTACCCAAAATCGGAAGAAAGGAAGGAAGGAAGGAAGGAAGATTGTCAGCATGACATGCAGAAACTAAATGTGCACATGTGCTTCTTGTACAATGGACCCAAAAAACATGGCGATCAGGAGTTCCTGATCTGCACCAAGTGTCAAAAGACTTTTCATGCAGAGAAGCGTCGTGAGCTTGTCAATTGCCCCTGGGACCCACAAGGAAAGCAGTACGCTGACAAGCAAAAGTCAGACGCGAGGAAAGAGGTTGAGGAGTGCGAGATGCGAAACAGTACTCTGGATGGCCAGATTCAGCTACAAGATGGCCAGAATAGCCGTGCCCGACTTAATTTTGACGGCCACTCCTCGTTCCACCCATGGCTCAAAGTCTACCAGAATAACTTCGTGGGCTCGGACACTGAGTTTCACATTAACAAAGTGAACTATCAGGGAAACCAAGTGTTTCTGGAACTGGACGAGCCGTGCTTTGGTGGGTTGAAGCACAGCCGGGTGGAGTTCTTGATGCTTTGCTAGTATGTGGTTCATCACAGCTGGTTAGCTGGTTGGGCATGGAGAGACGGGCCGTCTGCCCAGTGCGATTGGTGCACTGACTAGGCAGTTCACATGCCGGACTTGCAAATTATAACCTCTCGGCAAAGCTGATTGAGGAAAAGGAGCCCTGCAATCACGTAATTTACAGTTCCATTTCGTGTTTGCAACCTTGCTTTCACCCTGAATGCAAATCAGAGTGTTGCCTCAGGGATTTTGCCAATCGAAAAAGTTGTCCATTGCTTTTGCCATTTCTACGTTCTTTAATTGATACTTGAGAAGATTAGCATTGGAAAGGATGACACGCACAGATTTTGAAGTGTCCAATCCCCCCATCATTCACCTTGACTGCCCTTGACATTTGTTTTGCCATCTTGTCTGCATTGAGGTCAAGAAGACATCAATGAAGAGAACTTCCAGAAGGGGTGGTTTGCGGGTTTGTGGTTGAGCGAGGGATTTGGTATAACCACTTTTTAGTCAGGAATTCAACCAACCATTGGACAGAGTGACTTTGCCAGACAGTCTTGAAACCTTGACTTTCAGTAGACACTCGTTTCAACCAGCACTTGGACAGTTTGTATGGTTTTATTCTAGTTCTATAAGAATACTCCTACCCTACCTAAAGATCAATAAATTACATAACCGCATACTCGCAGATGAAGTATTCGGTGGATGGATGAGAGGCTACACCGTTCGGACTATGTTTTGGTTGTCAAAATTGTTGATGTTAAATTGGATGAAGTTTTTTTGTGGCAGGTGCAGTTCAGATTTGTTGGCAGGTTGGATTTATTGGCAGTCAAGAAACTCCCCAATGACCAAAACCAAACATCAACCGAAGACCAAATCCAAACACCACCCCAGAATCACTTAAATGACACCCTGCTATATGGTTCGCGATGGCATCCATCAAGAAGTGTCTGATGATGTCTTGGACGCAATGGCTCAAACATTGAATATTGAAACTCCAACATCAACTCCAAAAGAAAAAATGTGAAGAAGAAACCCTGATGGAACATAGAACAAGAAACCACCAGATGAAGACTATTTCAGAAAGTATTCTTTCAAGACAAGTTATCACAACCTTTCACCTGCCCTGACTGTAAAAGGACAATATCCAGCAAAACCAACCTTTCAAAACATAGAACCACTAGAATTTGCAAGAAATACAATGCCAACAGTTGCTAAGTCAGAACACCATCAACAATGTCATTTTTGTTGCTGATATTTATCCGTCCGATTTCCAACCCAAGTCCCAAAAATCCCAGCCACCAACCCCACACCAAAAAACTACTTAAATAAATTTTACCTTAGAATGATATAGGATTAGATTATATGGTGTCAGATATAGACCAGTCAGCACTAGATTATCTACTAACCTCCCAACTGGCGGAAGTAGTCAATAAAAACACTTAAGATAGGTGATAAATTTTACGTACAAATATGAAAGGTCAAAACTTTTGTCAGGAAAGTTGATGAAGGAACTTAAGAAAGTCAGACAAACAATGAATTACAAACTATATAACATAAGAAAGACAAATAGTGATAAATGGATTGACATAAACAAGAACAAGAAACTTGCAGGAGGTAGACAACCAACCTCATCAAACATTGTAGAACATAAGAAAGACAAAGAGTGATAAATGGTTTGACATAAACAAGAACAAGAAACTTACCAGGAGTTAGACAACCAACCGCATTAAACATTGTAGAAGAAACCAGCGCTTTTAAAAATCAGGCCAACTCCATTTCAAGTACTAAGATTGACTTAAGAGGCATTCAAGCATTAGAACTTCTGATTGAGCAAGAAAACCGGATTGAACAAATTTTGAATGAAAATAACGGTATGAAAATCATTGTTGATATAATAGGTGTTTTTAGAGAACAAGCTACTGATGACTTAACAAAGCAACGCATCAAAAGTAGAAGGTATGACATCACCAACGCAGAAGACATACCTTCCGTTTTGTCTCAAATGGCAAAGGACATTGAATTTCAAATTGAAAAGATAGAACAATCAGGCGAAACAAAAATCCGCGAAGAGGAGACTATTGACCACAGCCAGTACATTGTACACAACCATCATCACAGCACATCACAGGAAACACGCCGGCATAGGCCGGCGGACTCACAAGCTTCAAGTCTTGTGGAAAGTTCATCAGTTTCCTGTTTTTTGAGACGCTTTGGATAAGCTGTTTTGTCGAAGATGAGGACCCTCAAGAATTTTGGCAAGTGTGGCAGTGATGGTTTTGACGTTTCCAGGAACATTTCTCGGAGACGTTGCCACGGAGTTCTCTGATGTGATTCTGGCGCAGAGCTTCAAGATGAACGAAGCCATGAATCTCACGGTGGGAAATCAAACGTGCCAGGCTGGCCCATTCCCCTTGCCCAAGAGGATGATTCCCATGGATTTTAGAATATGTCTATATATGTCTTATAATTCTTATATGGGTATGGGTCAATACCTATTAATACCATTTTTAGTGGGATGAACATCCATTTACCAGATATTTTGATGTTCACCAGGGGTACAAGGTTTTGACACACTGCCATATGATTACTGTAAATTATAGTATGATTTTATCGTGGCCACTGGTGGCAGTGTGATTCTTCAAAAGTGCTACACCGGAAGCTTCACAACACGGAGGTTTCAGCGCTCGATGACCGAAGCTGGTTGGGAGTTCGAGGACGAGCACCTTCAACGACTCCAATGACTTCTTGTTTAACAAGAGCGTTTGAGGCTGAAGGAATGGGCAAAACGTTTAATTCATTTGCATTTGCACTCGCCAGCGCCCAAAGCATTTTCGGATACCCTGACGGAGTTAAAACTCAGCAGCTTAGTGGGACCGCGATAGGTCCGATAGGATAATTTCCGACTATTTTGCTGATTTCTAGAAGGGTAAGGGTATAACTGGGGAGAGTATGAGTTTGGCCAGTTACTGTCAGTTTTTTTCAGGGCCATGCTCGCAGACAGGCCACCCAGCTGGTCAATGGCACTACAACGGCACAGCCGACCACGACAGCAACTCGAATTGAACACCTCCATCCGTAGACTATCCTAAAATCCCAAGGTAAGGTCGTGAGGACACAAAGACAATCCGTTCCGTGACAGGGTGACATACTAAGACATACTAAGTTACTATCAAGGTGACCAGGTGACCAAGGTGACCGGATGCAGCTGTCCTGAAATTTACCAAGGTCACTGGGACATCCGGAAGCTGTGAGCTGGAGAGCGAAGTGCCGTGCTGCCCCGACGGTAGCTGCCCAGATCGCTGCACTGGTGCGCCAAACTTTCGTGGGGCTCGACATGTTTCGACAATGGTTTGTTGATGTTTGTTGAATCTTTAGGCCTCTCCGCTGCAAGACTTTTTTTTGAGGATGTAGAGACTTCGCGTCGCAGGTACTCAATGCTGTCCGTCTTCTGGAGGGTCTAGGACATGTCCATCAGCATCAAGTGTTCAGGCGATGTTGCAAAGACGTATGGAAGCTAAGACAATCCTGATGGTGCTTCTTGTTGGACAGTGTCTCACTCATCAGCAGACTATGGTGTGGCACTGCTTTTAGTCATCCAATCTCTTGCATTATCACTTTTGACGCTTCGCAGGTGTCCACTTGTGAGCGTGAAAAGAAGTTCGATTGCACCGGCACTACTGGGGTAGCACCACCTGGCAGACTCAGTGGCACGTGCGAGTTTCCAAATCCTCCGGCCATTGGGCAACCTGACAGGATCGATTTTCTAGACGTGAAATGATTAGATTGAATAAATGACTTGAAATAACAGGTGTACTATAATGTGTACTATAATGTGTGCTATTTGATATTATTTGATATTATTTGGTGGCAAGAAATGATTTCAACGTTTGATTGGATTCCGTTGGATTCGTGAACCATCCAACGAACCTTTCAAACTTTGAGGGCGCGGCCACAGCTCAGTTCAGGCACCGATCATTCTGAATCATTCGGGGGCGTTTACTGGTGTCGCTTTTACCGGTGTTATTTCATGTTATTCTATCTGTATTTCTATCTGTTTCCATCTGCACCATGTTTCGAAGATTTTCGAAGGTACTATTGGGAACCCTTTTGCTTCTTTGGAATGCTGGGCTGCTTCGCGGACGGGAAGAACGTCGAATGCCGCTTTTGCGGTAGTGGCGACTTCATCGATGTCACCTGCAAAACGACCACAACCACCACGACGACCAGCTCGACGACCACCATGCCAGGCAAAGCGATTCTTGAACAATCAGCCGTAAACCTTGGCAGTTTAGACTGGTCAGAATCATCGACAATAGTTTTTGCTCCCATCGATATTATAGGTGTCTTGTAATTTTTATCTTTTCAACCCCTTCCATGAATTATATCAGACATCAAAACCATTAAAACTGCTTTGTCTATTTTTAGAAGTAGAGTCTCCGTTCATTCGAAGGGAAGCAAATACAATATGCTCATTGACAACTGCCAAGTCCAGTCGGTAGTCCAAACGGTCCACGGCATCACAAGGGATCTTTGAGGATTGACAGTTGAAATGAAACCTGGGTAGAAGCCCTGGATGATTTCAAGATATTTCAAGATATTTCAAGCATTGTGGCTGCTTGATCTTTGGTTTCCTCTTATTGCTTGTGCGGCATTACCATGATCCAATGCCAGGACTCTGTCCTGCTTTGACCAGCGTCTTGAAGAGCTGTTCGGACGATGGATGCACAGTGTTGGCTGGAGGTATGCTTTCAAGGACTCAATGCATGCATCCCTTTAGGTCTTGCAAGGTCATTGACGTTAATGATTGGTTAATGTTCCATAATTTGGTACAGCAAAAAAGGCGTCATGTGTGAACCAAGCATGATGGGTTCGGTGAATTCGATGAGTTCGTCCAGGACCTGCAGGCAGTACTGTGAGGAGCACCATCTCATTTGTGTAGCTGCGTGTTGCGCTGAGTTTTGTGTGGCACAAATTGCAGGAGTTCTGTTTCTTTGTTTTTTTTTTGGTGCCCTTTCTGGGATTTCCAGCAGAGTGTAGCAGCAATTTGATGATCTCCCAGGTGGGAGGACAGTGACGATGACTGCAACGTGCTGGCTTCATTGAGTTGTGACCAGATCTACCAGGGCACACCAGAGTTGGCTCCTCAGAATCGGCATGAGCTCAGCCTGTCCTTCAAAACCAGCAACCAGTTACCTTGACAATTGTGACTATATCTCCACTATATCACTATATCATACTATATCATACTGTATCGACATATAACATATATCGACTATATCCCATTTCTTTAGGCAATTCCCAACATATTCCCGTTGGCATTAAAGAAGTTGCTTCAAATTCACACTTGGCTGCCGAGTTTGATCTGCCAATGCGCACCACAGCCACCACCGCCTGCGATTTGGATTCAAAACCAAGCTGGCCTTTGCTTGATGGCGAAGGACCAAATGTCGAGCTTGGGGATCCCCAATTCCGAGGGATGATCATCGCCTTCCCATATTTTCTATTATTTTCTCCATCAAATTGGCTATTTAAGATGCTATTTGATGCAGTTTGTGTGTCATTTGTGTATCCCTTATTGTTCAACTCCATGTGCTGTAAATCTCTTCTCAACTCCCCCGACTTTGTCGCAGGAGTTTAACGTCAGTGGTGCAGCTGTCAGTCTGTATCCCTGTGGTCCTCCGAACCCATCAGCGTGACCTGGGTGCAAACAGGGCGTTTGAATCATTTCAAAATCATTTCTCACATTTCAACAAACACTTTTTGGATGTTCATTGAAATATGAGGAATTCGTTTCATGATATATTATATATATTATATATATATTCCATTATATTCCATTATTCTAACATTTGTATCATTTGTTCAGTGATCGAGTTAGATACTTAGCATATCTTAGCAGAAAACTCACCTGGAGGCAATGGATCCACCACAGATCCGCGCAGCTCACCAATGCCAACCAAGACATGCGACGCATGCGATGTTTGCATGCGGCGGAGCAAGATCCTGGCACTTTGGACGGACATTTTGTTCACGAGCATTCTGAATATTCTGAGGTCCAACTAAAACTTTCTGGTTCTTGGTAAGACTTAGTGCTTTAGATCAGAGTACAGACACCATCAAATCGAAGCACATCCAAGAAATCCATTTACTTTATTTTACTTTGATGTTATGGGAACTCTACTGTTTCTTTTAAAAGGTTTGAACCGGTAACACCAATCAGCTGCAGACAGCTTCGTCTTGCCCGATTTCTGTCACTCAGGAGCCTTGCTGGTGATGTTGCCATGCAGTGATGATGAGGCTGCCCAGAACTTCACGCTGGATGAAACCACGAGTCAGATTCGCATCTCTAGTGCCTTAGCCGGATCTAAGATGTAAGTTGATATTTGTAAAGAAATGTGACATCATTGTGAGATCCTACAAGAACATGTTTTGAATATTTTTGAATCTCCAGCACTTGCTGCTTCATGCCATCATTTGCAGACCCCATGGCGGTTCAAAGCTTCAGGGTTCGTAAGCGTAAAGGCATCTGCATCATCCGCATCTGAGGTGGGCTGTGCTTGGAATGGCGCTCTGGTGACGAGTTGGTGGTGACAGCAGTTTGTGGCTTGTCTGCCAACCAGCTGCTTGGAAGCACGGTGAATCACAACCTAGCGGCCTAGCCGGTCTGGATGTTTCCACCTGGGTGTTTTCAGTGATTGCACAAAAAAATCTCTTGGAATTCTCTTAGAGTCTTAGATCATTTATGAACTATTTATGATAATTTGATCCTGTTGGATTTCCTCCGTAAGTTCAAGCATTGACGCCAGGCTATGGTATTGGGGTGAGAATCCAGTGGCTACAACTACCACGACGGTTGGTTGGACTGTCTTTTCCTCAGCAGGGCCTATCTTTCACTAGTCATTTTCGCTAATTCATTAGTCAAGCCTTCAGGCCTGTCTGCATATACTCTCGCGCAGAAAGAGAACAGCCAATTGACGATTTCATTCATTTTCTGGTATCATTTGGCAGATCCGGATTGTGCAATTGAGCCGGTTTTCACCTCTATAGATCTCTACAGCAATGGCAAAGATACCAACAGGAGACAGAGTGGGGCCGACCCAGTCCAAGTGCTGCTGGCTTGCTGCAACATTTCGAAGGGCACTGCGTCTCTGACAAGTTCCTCGGTGGCAGTTGTATCTTATGTCAATTGCCTGGACTGTTTTGGCAATGTCGGGCCAGGCAATTTCGGCTCAGTGATTATCTTCTTAGGCAGCCATATGTTTTTTGAATATTTTCGCAAGAACAAAGTGGGCAGAGAACGTGCGAAGTGATTCTGAGTGTTTGCACGGTTTTATGATGTTTTATGTGTTGTCTACTAAATACAATAGTCTGGATGGGGGCGGTCTGGAGGGTTTGTTCGTCCTTTCTGTATGCGCTTTGAATCGTCTTGGTCCCCTCAGGTTGACGATGGTGGCATGTGACCCTGGGAGCCTCTTGACAGAATGGTTCAAGCATCACCTCCAGGCTGACTCTCACTTAGTATGTTGGATGTACGAAATACCAACAAGCAGAAAAAGCAAAAAGGATCAAAAAGGATTATATATGATTACATAATATTATATAACAAGAAGTGCACAATTAGACTGCCAGACCTCAAAAAAAGACTTGGAGGAGGAAAGCTTTCAAGCTTCGTAGCCATGTGATGTGAAATGGTATGACAGATATGATATGACAGAGAATATTCTTGTGAGACATGCTAAGACGATATGCAAAGTCCAAAGTCCATCCAAAGTCCTCGTGTTTCGGCTCTTTTCGACGCCTTTTGGACGCCTTTGGACGCCTTTCGACTCGAGGCGATGCTCAGTTCTTCAGCTTCAACCAGACGTTGCTACAGGTCTCCTCCGGTGGCCTCTGCTTGGAGTCCAGTGCCTCGGCCCAGTTGTTCGGAGGTGTTTGCTTAGCTGCTTTGGATCTGGAGGTTTCCTAACATGGCCGGTACCCCCAAAACATCCATTTTTTTGTTTTTTTTTGGATTTTCCATGATCAACCACAAAGCCATGCAGAAATGGGGTACCCCCCATTTTGGGACACCTCCATTTGGCCAAGTTCTCTACTCTGGTTCACCTGTGAGGCACCGGAAGCGGAGTGGTGATGCGGGTCTGCGATCCCTCTCGGACGTCTCAGCAATTTGTCGCATCCTCGGTGGTTCGCTGGAGACAATCGCTCAAAATCAGTGTATCTGAGAGATGCTGCTTGAAAGGCCTTTAATTTGCAGTCTGGGATGATTTGGAACAGGCTGGAGCGGCACCGTTGAGTGGCCTTGGGGTTGTGTGGATGGTTGCTTGGCATCCGTTTGTGTGAGGCAACTTCAGTGTCTTGAAGCCGCGGATCCCCTAGTTCCAGGCCTCCACATTTGAAATCAGAGGGCGGGGCACCAAAAGTGACAGAAACACCTCTGGTGCCTAGATGCTGTGTTTTCACTCTTTTCACTATTAGCTGTTGGATTTGGTTCTTGACAGCACCGTCCAATGGTGCAGGTGCGCTGGTGCATTTGAAGGATTGCAACAGCAGCAAATCCGAGCAACATTGGCGTCTCAGTTGCAGTCCAAACACTGGGTAGGGCCAGTTGGACATAGTCTGACTAGCTTGAGCCAATTGCTGGTCAGTGACAAAACCTCAATCCTCAAGTATCCTCAAATGCTTCAATAAGAAAGCGTCCCTGGTGTGGTAGGTTCTTCAACTCTGCAGCTACGACCACACTGGCTCCTGTGTCGGTGGGCTTACACATTCGGCTCCCCGGCAGTCAAGAACTGGAGAGTTCTCAGAGTTCCAGCGACATGCGACATGCGGCCTTTTCTCAAGGCTTGAGTCCGGCATTTGCTTGGCGGCCAAAGAGAATGCCTCAAGGTGCCGAAGGGTGAAGCCCTGAGTTGGGGAAGGGGCAGTTGCGGAAGGGGTTGAATTGACAGGAGTTGCCTGGAGCTTCGTGGCTGTCGGGAGGAGGATGTCGCGCAGGCAAAGTGACAGTAAGGACTTTGTTTGTCTTTGGCCTTGGCAGGTAGGAACCGCAGTTCACCTGGGCACATTTGGAGGTTTCCCAACATGGGGGTACCCCCAAATCATCCATTTTAGATTTATTTTAATATATTTTAATAGGATTTTCCATGATAAACCATCCATTTTGACGTATTCATTTAGCTCATGTTGGTGTTTTCCTGTAGCTTGATGCCACTCGCCGCAGAAATGGTTCTATGATGAGACCTCAAACCAGCTGAAGTCTTGCTGCCAAGTTTGGCCCAGTTGCCTGCCTTGGTGCTGAGATACTGCTCAGATCCAACAGGTTTAGCAATCAATTTCATGTATATGGGTATGGACTAATACCTATTAATACCATTTTTAGGGGGATGAACATCCATTTACCAGCTATTTTGATGTTCACCAGGGGTACAAGGTTTTGACACACTGCCATATTGGCTCTTCTGTAACTAGTTGATGGAACTAGCTTCTTGCCCGTCAGCACTTGTGGTATTGCTTTGCAACAGCCCTCTTGCGATGCCAGGAACGGCTTTGGCAAATGCCTCATGGCACCGCATGCTGGCGGCATTCGCAAGGCGGCTCGAGATGCTGTTTGTCTGGCTTGGTATCTTGATCATCAATCATGGGATACCTTGGAACAATGGGTTTACCGATTTACCCTTCTGAAGAATGACCAATAAACATCAATAAACTAGATGATAACCTGGCAAAAAAACACGTAATTTTGTAGTGGCTCAGTCACCACGCTGTTTGAATAATGGCATGCCACAATTCATCAATATTCAATATATTCATCATAATTCCAGATTCTTCATGGGCAGTTGAAGTGGCGGTTCTTGGGTCAAAGGCCAAGATTTCCTTCACGCGCTTTGGGTCTGGGGAGAACCGCGCCTGTCGGGGGAGCAGCTGGCGTCGGGGCACCTGACTTCAAGCAGTTGGTCATGTTGTTTTGCAACATGTTGGTGAGGTAAGTCCTTTCTAGGTGCAGCATAGTCCATAGTCCATAGTCCATGTTTGGAGATGTTTCAAGTGCCTTGACACCAAGAAGACAACGACAAGTCCAACTATATCGCCTTTTGGCCGGTTGATGCACTTGAGACGTGCAAAGACCGTTGCAGAGAAAGGCACCACGCTTCACAATCGGATGTTGGCAGGGTGGGTTGCATTGGGGGTAGATACGTCTACCGCTACTTATACAAGACCCTGTTGTCCAGTTGCCTCAGAATGAAATTTGGGACACTGAAAAAAGCACTGACTATATACTGTTGTTGTGAAGCCTCAGGGGTTTGGGCTGACACGTGACGCACTTTGGCCGCCAGGACGTCTTGCAAAGGCATTGAGTTCAACCCGGACTTGAGGCGATGTGAAGTGTGGATCAAGCCAGTCCTTGACCCAAGTTCAGCCGAGCAGTTTTTTTTTCATTGGAAATGGCATGAGTCTGTTTACGGCATGAGTCTGGGACTATCTTAAACCATGAATCATCTTGAATCATCTTGAACCATTGAGCCACAATCCTGGAATCATCCGTGTCTGCGGCCTGAGGTCACTTTGGCAGTCACAACAGTTGCAAACTTCAGCTGCTACACTGCCTCTTTGGTCCTCCCTGCTGGTTTAGTGGCAATCATTAGCCATTACAATCAGTGGAAGGTCAACCTTTCCAACAAAGGCGGGTGCCAATCCATCGCAATCTTGGCCAGGAAGATCCCACACTGGCGATTTTTGAGGATGTCGATGGTGGCTCTGAGCGCGTATGCCGGGGGAACAATCCAGGCTCATGGCAGCACATTGTTTGATGTCTCAACGCGTGTCATAGCATGAGAAAAGTGACAGCAAAGGGTCCTTGGTTTGGCTGCCCTCAGTATAAGAGGTTCATCTTGGCCTGAAAAAATGCCAAAACCGGATAGGTGACAACTCTTTGTCTTACTTCACGCTAAGCCTAGCTGAGTCCAAGGAGGAGAATGTGCACACGTTCCGCACATTTTGTGCATGTGTTGTTCATGCAACTATTCCACACTACTCACAGACGGAAGGACTGCCAGCGGCAATGTTCAATGGCCACAGGCCGCTGCACAGGCGTGGAAGATGCAAGCCAGCTGAACTCCTAAAATTCAGCGGATGTGATTTGCTCAGCTGGATTTCACGCTTCCCTTCTGGACAGGATTTGAATACCACAAAACAGGGCGCTGTGAACTTTGGTCCAAGCCTGCTGGGCACTCAGTTGTAAAATGTAGTTTTTCACGAAAGCCAGCCGCTAGGCTAGGCGAAGTTCTTTTTGCGAACAAAGTGAGTTAAGGGGGTCTGGGGGCAGAGCGGTCCTAACTGGCCAAAAATCGGGAAAATAGGTGGTAAAAAAGG
>Ga0126342_10009788_pt1 | contig 17163 bp, 16 predicted proteins | sample Cyp1metagenome_FD_92528 | JGI IMG/M metagenome (GOLD analysis project Ga0126342, IMG submission 92528) | Coral microbial communities from Lord Howe Island, Old Settlement Bay, Australia - Cyphastrea 1 metagenome | ecosystem: Host-associated > Invertebrates > Cnidaria > Coral ... | reverse complement strand
CACCTCCCATCTTGACAAGCTCAGGTCCCTTGCTCTTCACGGCTGCAGACATGGCATCAAACAAAGCCTGAGACTTCATGTTGCAGCTGGCAGGGGCGAGTGGCTAAGGGTGCAATGTCAAGGGATTGCGGCTTCAAACAGCTGCGGGGAGCCGTGCAGTCCGTGCAGGGAATATCAAACATGAAGAGTGGGTGCTTGGGATATCCACTGATGCTTACCCTCTGGTTAACTAACATAGCAATGGAAAATCACGAAAATTTTAATGGGAAAATCCACTATAAATGGCAATTCTCAATTGCTATGTTAGTTTACCAGATCATCCATTTTAGTAGGATTTTCCATTATAAACCATCCATTTTGGGGTACCCCCATTTATGGAAATCCCCAAATGATGTTTCTATTGAGCAATTGACATCCAACGGTAGACGATACCCAAAAACCAAGGCCCGCTGAGTCTTGGACACAGCTTCAGCGCCTCGCGACATGGAGGTGCTTCAGCCCACCGTGAACCCCAGGAGCCCAACAGGAATTTCTTAATCAATGGTCCATTACCCTCTGGTTATGTCAAAATAGCTATTGAAGATGGCCATTTATAGTGAGTTTTCCCATGAAAAATGGTGATTTTCCATAGTTATGTTAGTTTACCAGAGGGTAGCTGTTGAAAAATGTTAAAAAGGCCTCAGTGTTGGGGGTGTCCGTTGGTCACCTGAGTTCATGGCACGTGCCAGTTTGGTCCGCTCCACCTGTCTCATGGCTGTGTCTGGGGTAGGGTGAAGCGGATATAATACTAGTGGATTATAGTGGATAAATATAAAATCTATTCGCAGGGGTTGTATCAGCTATATATTCCCAACTTCTGGTGGTTATATATCAGATGTTATTGCCATGGTTATGCCCATTTATAGCCCCAACAGCAGCCCCAAGTTGTTGGGCTGTTTTAGCACCAACTTGGATACCTGGGCATCCTCAATGCTGCTCTCTCTGTCTCTCTCTCTCTCTTTCTCTTTTTTAAGCCAGTCGAATTCCAGTGCTCGACGACTCTGTTCGCCGTTGGGGCGGGCAAAGACCTGTTCGATGTCGCTTGGCAGCTTCAACGTTTCGGGAACAGCACCTTCCACGTGCAAATTGGATCGGAAACATGGGAACCACCTGCAACATCCAGGTTGCATCCGCCTGAGCTGTGCATATTGGCACAGCTCAGCACGCAAACTATGCTGGTAAATTCAGAAAGGCTCACTGCAATAGCCGGCATGTGGGCTTCAAGAAGGCTTCCTGTTCTCCCGATCTCAGGTGGTCGGCTGCTGATCTGTGTCAGCGAAAGCCTTGCTCGGCAGGCAGCCGGTGTCTAATTGACACGTGTTTCCGTTGGCATGACCAATTTTCGCAGCACCTCTGGACCTGCACAAGCAGCAAAGAACGCTTAGTATCATCCTGTAGGTTAAATCCTCTAAGAGCGACATCTAGCACTACATTTCAATTCATTGGTCAGGCCAACGAAAAGTGGAAGCAAATGAAAGCAATGGTCACAGAGTGAATGTGACACCGTCTCGAATCTGTACAAGCTGGCGCCGATGCAAATGGAAACTGCACACAGCGGAAGGAGCAACAAGGAGTCTGTACTGTACAATTTATCACGGCTTTACCCCCTTTCATCATGTTTGAAAGGGATCTTGCTGAGGGGGTGTTCAAACTTCAAGTCACTGAGCGTTTGGCATAGCAGGGTCATACCAGGGCCTACTCAGCCAGACTCAGTCAAGTATTATTGAAATGTTTTATTGAGTAAATGTGGAATGTGGATAAATAGCTGTAAGACAATTTAAAGCATACTGCTCTCATCCCCCTGATATTTTTGCATGCCCCATGTATGTCCCAAATGAATAGATCAGATATATGGATCCTATGGATGGCACATGGCTGGATGACCATATCATATACCATATCTGCCAGGTCGTTGACAAGACCATACAGTATAAATACAGTACACTAGTGCAGTAAATAACCATGGTATATTATGTAATATTATATAATATACGAGATGGTTTTCAGTCAATTGACCCTGGTGACCTTCAGTCAAGATTATTAGTAAATGTGCTATAATTATAATGTCTCTATTAAACAACTCAAATTATTGACAAGAATCTGGTGAGTAGATTCTCAGGCGGTGATCTTTTGCGCTGCGGTTGGTAGGTCAGTCTTCTTGTAGGCTTCGAATGCTTTGCGCGTCTCTCGATCGATGTTGACCAAACCCCACCACTCCTTCACTTTGCGAAGATGAAACCAAAAACAATGCACATTATGGCCCATCATGTCATGCCTTGTCCCCCGGGATCAAACATGACCAAATATAGATCATCACAATTCATAACATGTGTTCTGGGGAAGTCTCTTATGTCCCCTTTGCTGAGCACAGTACCAACACTACCAAAAACGGAATTCAATGGGGAAAACTGAAAAATTGCTCAGTTCTGCAGCACTTCCGAAAAATCTTCGCCCAGCCAACCCCAGCCAACCCCAGCCCTCGGAAACCCGCAATCGGCTCCTCGTTGAAAGTCATGTCTGGGTACGGACCCCCTCCGGGTGCGGTTCCGCCTGTGTCGTGGCGATCCTTTGAGCCGTCGTTGTCTTTGTGCCACTCGTCATCTCGGCGGCGCAGCGCTGAACCCTCCAATCTCCAGGGGCTTTTTAACGAGATACAACATGATACAACCATAAAGTGTGCCAAGAAAATGGAAGAAATTGCAGATCAAATCTTGAACTCAACATCAGGTTTGCATCCTTTGAAACTGTTCACATCATTTACCTAAGGACCATCTTGGACCTGTGGTGACAAAATACTCAGCTCGGCACTGAACTCGAAAATAAAACCACCAATGCACGACCCACCTTGGTGGCGCCGGGTGTCACCAGATGTCACCGGCCACTCGAAACACAAAGACTGGCTGTAATGGCTGGCCAAGAGACGGCCCAGCACTGAGCTTTGCCCCAGAATCTCTTCCTGAGGCTCCGGTCGCTCAGGGCTTCGGAATGGGGGGCGTTTCACGTGAACGGGGGAAGGGATTACTACTGAAGCTTCCATTTTTCGTGGATACTGAGTTGAAGCAAGCCAAGGCATACTTGTTGATGAGAATGCCTGTTAGGTGCGACCAAAGCATACCCCAAAACTGCCGGTTGATCATTGGTTTCCGACTTAACATGACTATATCAATTAGGAGGCATACCTAATTTTTGGACAAACCCAAAACCATAGTGGTGGTTGTATATCAAATTGAATCCCCAGAACATGGTTGGTTATATGTGCCTATCGTGGTGAGTTAAACCCCCAATCAACCCGTGACATCCAAAATAAGCATCATATTGTGTTATGTTGTTGGTGACTCCCTACAATATCCCCATGGTATCTCAATTCCCAATAAAACTAAACGGTTAAAGCAGCAAACCATTCATCCCCAGTATCGTATGCTAATGCAAACAACCACCCCAGATCATTGGTTAAAAACAACCATGATCTCTCTTGAACTGATGTTGAATCCACTTCAAAACCTTTTGGCATTGATGGCAAACTTATCCCATAATAGAAATTATTCAACGATTTTCGTTGGAAACAGCTGCTCCATCGACCAGTTTCTGTCAGTTCCTTGGTCGCTTTGGCCTGTGCATCTTGATCTTCTCCCGAAATCTTGGCGTTGAAGGCGTCCGCACCGTATTCGCCTGGGGGCAAAAACCGGCATGTTGATGTGGTAAGTAGGAAACGGAGGTTTCACCATGTGAAAAACCAGGTGAAAAACCATGTTTCACCATTTTAACCATAGAGATTTCACGGATTTTAATTGGAAATAATGGTGATGTAGTAGGATCATCAAACATGGCTAGCTGGGAAATCCGCTGCAAATGGAGGTTTAGTTCGCTGGGAAAATCATCGACAAACATGGGGGATTGTCCTGCACGCCATTTTTGATTCCGGGAGGGTAAACCCATGCAATAAACAACCCCAATTTTTACCAGAAATAGGTCGGTACCAACCATGAAAATGTGGTTATTTGGGTTTACCGCAGTGGTGGAACTGGTGGATATCCATACGAAATGCTGAAATGCTACCAACGTTGAGATTCAACATGGTTTTTGAAGATGTTTGGCCTCTCAGCATGAAGAATGCCGTAAAGAACTGTCTAAAACTTTCACGAAGATGCTGCAAAATGAAACCCAAGGCGCTTTAGTCTGGTAAAGCGCACTTACTCGTTTCAAAATCAAATACAGCAATGGTCAAAGCAAAAGGTTCAACGAAAACAAACTGTCCACTTTCTAGACTTGGTCTCACCTTTCAATTAAAATCCTACCATTCCATGTGCGTAATTCCATCTATATCCTTACCATCTCAATGACATGGAATTTGAATGAGTGAAGGAATACATGCTGGAGCCTGATTAAGACTTCTGCCATGTACTTTCAGCCGTGCCCGGCCCGCCATTTGCAGTCAAACTTCCAAAAAACATTGGTTTGCTTGTCGCCCCTTCGTATTGCTGAAAGAGGTTCCCAAAGCCTCAAACCAGCAAAATGCATCAAAATGCATCAACATGCCACATATGGATACATATTGGTGATTTAATTATGGGTCAAAATCAAAGACCAGGAAGGCCACAGGTTTAAGCCTATGTTTACATAGTATTACCCATCCAATCTCATCGAATTATTGGGGGTACCCCACTTTGGAAAACACTTTTTTGGGACCTCGTTCCATTTCTTTTGGACCTGGACACTTTTCATGGACCTTACTAAAATTCTTTTGGAGATGGCTGCCCTTCTTTTGGACCTGCGCACCCTCCTGCTGGACCTGTGCGCCCTCCTGCTGGACCTGGCCCTTCCCCAAACCACGCCCCCTTTGGATAGATTCTCCAAGCTGCGTCTTGGTCGCAATTCTTCAGACAGTAGAGGGCTAGAGCTGCGCTACCATGCAACATGGCAGGAAGCATGCCAGTACATTGTGTGGTTCAGTGCCTCCTTCCCTTTTCTGCCCCCTTCCCAACTCCTACTTTTCACACCTCTTCCGGCCTTTCTCAGTTGCGCAGGGGCTCAGCTTGGTGTCTACCTGGGTGAAAGTGCCTCACTTGGGGACATTCATCTGGTTTCAATATCTAAACTTCCCCCCTTTGTGCCTCTCATCAAACTTACTACATTTCCTGCATTCATTAAGTTTCAATATCTATACTTCCCCCCTAGCCTTTCTGCAACTTCTTGCATTCACCTTGTTTCAATATCTAAACTTCCCCCCGGTGCCCCTCAACAACTTCCTGCATTCATGTGGTTTCATATGTGGCACCCCCGTGGCCTCCCCGCAATTTCTTGTAAGCATCTTTCTTCGATATTCTAAGGCTCTCACACACCTGTGCCTCTCAGCAACTTCCTGCATTCATGCGGTTTCCAAGATCTAAGCTTCTCCCCCTCGTCTCTCCACAACTTCTTGCATGCATCGTCATATGGGTTCAATATCTTTGCGCTCATATGGTTTGAATATCTATATTTCCCCCCCGGCCCTAGCCTCTCCACAACTTCTTGCGTTCACCTTGTTTCAATATCTAAGGTTCCTCCCCTGTGTCCCTCAACAACTTCCTACGCTCATCTTGTTTCAATATCTAAACTTCCTCCCCGGTGCCCCTCAGCAACTTCGTGGAGTCATTTGATTTCATATCTGGTTCCCCCGTTGCCTCTCTGCATTTTCTTGCATGCATCCAGTTTCTAAATCTAGGCTTCCCCCCTCGTCTCTCCACAACGTCTTGCATGCTTCGTCATTTGGGTTCAATGTCTAGGCTTCACCCGTCATCTCTCAGCAACTTATTGCGCTCATCTTGTTTTAATATCTAACTTTCTCTTCCCCCAATGTGCCTTTCAACTGCCTGCATCCATTTGGTTTCATATGTAGGTTTTCCCCCGCTGGCCTCTCCACAACTTCTGGCCTTTCTGTTGTTTCAATATCCGAATTGCTCCTGCACCCCTGTGCCTCTCAGCAACTTCCTGCATGCATTTGGTTTCAATATCCCGGCTTCCCCTGTCTCTCAACAACTTCTTGCGCTCATCTGGTTTCAATATCTAACTTCCCCCCCATGTGCCTCGGATCAAACTTCCTACACTTCCTGCATTCATTGGGTTTCAATATCTATGCTCTCCAGGGAGTGCAGCGCCCCTCTCCTTGTGACACATTGGGTTTCCCAACCCCTTCCCATTCTGCCCTCTTCTTCTCCATTTCCACTCTTCACACTTCCAGCCTTTCAGTTAGGCAGGGGCTCAGCTTGGCGTCAACCTGTGTGGAAGTGCCCCACTTGGGGGCATTCGTCTGGATTGAAATACCTAAACTTCCCCCGCTGGTGCCCCTCAGCAATTTCCTGCATTCATTCGCTTGGTCTCAAGACTTCCCCTCTGGCCTCTTAACAACTTTTTGCATGCATTACAACTTGGTTTCAATGTCTAGGCTTCCCCTTGTCTCTCAACAACTTCTTGCGCTCATCTGGTTTCAATATCTAACTTTCCCCCTGTGCCTCTCATCAAACTTCCGAAACTTCCTGCAATCATTGGGTTTCACTATCTACTCTCCCCGTAGCCTCCCCATAACTTCTTGCGTTCATTTTGTTTTAATATCTAAGCTTCCTCCCCGGTGCCCCTCAACAACTTCCTGCATTTATCTTGCTTCAATATTCCCGGTGCCCCTCAGCAACTTCCTGCATTCATTTGGTTCTATATCTGGTTCCACCGTGGCCTCCTAAAGTCCCCCCCAACCTGTGCCTCTCCGCATTCATGCGGTTTCAATATCTAAGCTTCCCCCCCTCGTCTCTCCACAGCTTCTTGCATGCACCGTCATGATGGTTCAATATCTAGACTTCCGCTTCTCGTCTCAGCAACTTCTTGCGTTCATCCTTGTTTCGATGTCTAACTGTCCCCTCTCCCACCTGCCTCTCTCTCACCAATTTTCTGCGGTCACCTGACTTCAATAATATCTACATGTTCCCCCGTTTCTCTCAACACCTTCTTGCATTCATCTTGTCTCAAAATTTCCCTCACCCTGTGCCTGTCAGCTGCTTCCGGCATTCATTTTTGGGTCCCAAAAATTCCCCGTGTCTCTCAGCAATTTGTTGTATGTATCTTCATGTATCTTCATTTAGTTTCAATGTCTAGGCTTCACCCCTCATCTCTCAACAACTTTTGGCGCTCATCCTGTTTCAATATCGAACTTTCCCTTCCCCCTATGTGCCTCTCAATTTCCTGCATCCATTTCGCTTCATACGTAGGCTTCCCCCGTTGGCCTCTCCACCACTTCTTACGTTTTTGTTGTTTCAATATCCGAACTTCCCCGGCATCAACAACTTCTTGCATGCATCTTGTCTCAACATCTGCATTCCCACCACCCTCTGCCAGGTCCAAAAAAGCATGTACAGGTTCAAAGAAACAATGCTCCAAGGCCCAAAAACATCCAGCCCAATGTGAGCGCCTATAACAATGGAGTTCCCCCCCACCTTATGGAGGCAAGGTCCACACGGGTCCAAAAAACAGAAACCGAGCTCAGAAACAATTAATTTGGTTGTCCAAAGAAATGCCCCTGGGTCCAGCACAAATACATGCAGGTCCCAAAAAAATATCTCCACAGGGTCCAGAAAACACACAGGCACGTCCCCCACATTTTTTGTGCCCCCAGGTACAAAAAAAATCCGGCCAGGTCCAAAAAACATGTATAGGTCCAAAAAAAGGGTGGTCCAAAAAACATGCATCCCCCCAACTTTGACCCATACCCATTTTCATGTTCAATCATGTTCAGAATGATGCACCCAAAGAAGTCTTGCTACATCTTGTCGCAAGTTGCATTCCCACTGTGCACTCTAAAGGCACAAGTTCAGAATCAAGATGAACATCCGAAGACAAATAACCAAATATCCTGACATCCATCTGAATTGGATTTTCCATTCTAAACCATCCATTTTGGGGTACCCCTCAATTTAAGGACCCCAAAGATCAAACCAAATCTGCAGTTTTGCGCCGGTTTCAAGGCTTGGGAGCTGATTCCTCGATAGGCGTTGATGCCCCAAATCTCAATCTCCGGCAGAGAATCGACCGCTTCATCCAATTTGCCCACATCACCATAGATGGATGCAATGGGATGGCTGGTGTCATGCCTGGCAAATCACATTTCTCTCATCAAGGTGCAGATCTGTCAGTGAAGCTCAAGATGCTCTAACCGCCACTCAGTGATATATGGTACAACATCAATAAAATATAAATTAATATATCAGTAAGACGAAAAAACGAGAACAACAACAATAACAAACATTGATACTAACAATAAACACAATAACACACCCATATTGGCCCATATGTATATATATATATATATATGATATATATATATATGATATATATATATATATGATATATATATATATGATATATATATATATATATATATGATATAGTACTTTGCATTAACAAACGTTAATTACACTGATAAACGGTAGTACCGATAGCATACATCAGTGCAGAACAATCATATACAGTAATGTAGAACAATGATACCAATGATGCCAGCAATTGTAACAACAATAATCCGAAATAAAGAAAAACAAACATGACAAACATAAAAACCAACGCATCAAATGGTTACCAACACAACAACAACAACAACAACAACAACAACAACAACAACAACAACAAAACAACACCATCATCCTCAACAACAACAGCAACACTCATACACACTGGTAACCATCAACATCATCACCATCATCATCATCATCACAATCATAATCATTCATAATCTGCAAATCTGGTTAGTAAAAAAAACACCCAGTGTGGCATACAAAACCCATGCCAATGCAGCATGGAACAACCCCTCATGTGGTCCCCAAGAAAAAACACGAACGGCGTGGCAAGCTGCTCCAGAATGACGTTCGCCACGTCTCTGATCCTCCCCACACAATCAAAGAAACTGCTTCCAACATACAGCCCATTGTAGTTCCACTCATTTCCTGGGACAATTTCTGGCAGAGGAATGCTATCCTGAACCGAAACGGTAGAGTTATGTAGATTCTCAGGCTAGCTGCGCAAATATACACTGGCTTGTGAATCTACCTTGCTGAATCCCAAAAACATTCGATGGTGGCACAAGAAATCACCAAAGATTGTAATTCAACTTAAGACTTCAGCTATCCCAATCTGAACTACAGTAGCTAATGCTGCTGAATCTCAAAGGTTCCGTTTGGGAACATCTCAACATATATCAACAATGCTGGCCAGGGATTGAGAACTCTCTGGTGGGGAGATTTTGTGATGACTGGTGACTACACCGATGCCATAGACCCAGCTGTTGAATCGATAAGAGGAGCTATGGAATTTCATAAGATTTTTTCCATCTTGGGAATAACTCACCTGAAGAAAAAGTGTCAGCATTTTTTTCTCCGGGCTTTGTTAATCCCATTTTATATTGCCCGTTGATATCGATATCCTATTGAATCCCCATTCCTCATATTCTTCAAATCGATAAATTAGAATTAAGTCACCACCATCAACCATCATCCACCCACCCATTGGGTGTTCCAAAGCCACCAGGGTTTACCACCACTGACAGCAAGTTTCCAATGGTCCACATCAGAATGGCAGGGTGATCCTTTGTCGCCTTGACCGGGGCTGCGGCGGAGTCGGCATCTGCGCCGCCCCAGTTGTAGACGCTGTTGACCACCCAAATGCCTGGCATTTCACGTGACTGACACCGTGTGGATTGGCTACTACCCTGGGTTACACAGTAAGTTAATGTAAGTTATACAGTTATACACTACCTGGTCACTACCTGATTTATTGATGTTTATTGGGGATAAGTAAATAGACATAATGGGAATAACTGTTGCCTGTTGTCTTACCAGTGCCAGTATAACGGGATGGGAAAACATGGTATTTTGTTAATAGGCTCAAGTGGGTATCCCAACCCACTAACTTCTCGGCCTTGGCCCCACAGGATGTCCAGCACCTGCTTATCCGTAATGGGCTCATATGTTCGTACCTTGTTGCCGTGGGCCCAAGGTAAGGCTGGCGACAAATGCAGTGAGTTGCGATGATCACATGAGGTGTTAACATGTGTTAACTACATGCCAGCATCTTGAACTCCTTCTTTCATCTTCTATGCAGCAAACCTACCAGGACCTACCAGCAAAGATGTCAATGTCAATGGATACCAATCTTCATCCCGACTGTCTTCATGGCAATCCAGGGGCCCAGCTGCCCCCATCAACCCCATCCACCCCATCCACCCCAACCACCTTTCATCAGCAGCCCATGGCATCCTGCCAGGTCACAGCGTTGATGCCCATCTTTTTCATCAGCTTGGCATCCTCCAGGGATTGGTAAATATCCATTGACCCATGTCCTCTATATACCTATTATATCCATTAAATATCATCCCATAATATATCTATATACCATATATACCATATATCCATTATATCATCCCATATATCATCCCATTATATGTGACCCATGGGGACATTGAAAATGACCCATGTCCTCCTCTACCGCTGAGGAGAAGTCCAGGTCTGCAGGGTGCGCACCGCCCTTGGGCACCGGATTCCAGGCCACGCCCTTCAAATGCAGCGGGGTGCCATCCACCAGGATCTGCTTTCCTGGGCAAAGAATGGCAATATATATATATATATATATATACACCACACATATATATAATTACACCATATATCATATATATATATATACATACCATATAACACCACATATATATATATATATAACTAAGGCGATCTAAGATGGCTAAGCGAAAGAAGGGTGAGATGCTTCGAACTTCCTGCGAACAAAAAGGAGAAGGGGAACGGGAAGAACAGAAAGAGCGAGGAGAAAGAAAACAGAGAACAAAGAACAGGAAGAACGCTGAGAACAAAAGTGGAAAAGAAGCAGGAGAACATAATGAACAGGAAGGAGAAGGGAGTAACAAGTGCAAAAAACAAGGAAAACAAACATAGTGACAAACAAACGAGGAAAATAGAAAGAACTCGAAGAAGGAGAAGAACAACAAGCAGAAGAACAAGAAAAACAAACAGGACGAACGAGGATAACAAAAAGACAGAAGACCAAGAAGAACAAACACATGAGAATAAGGAAGGAGAAACAAAAAAAAACACGCAAAAGAGAAAGTGCAAATTCGGGGATAAGAAGGAACACGAACACAAGAACAGAACAATACTGCAACGGAAAAGTAATTGCTGCAGTGACTTCATGCATTCAGTTCTATTGAAAAAAAGCATTTACCAATGCTACTGGTAGCACTACCGCCGTCACAACCACTAGCACAAGCGCACGCAGTACCACTTCAGTACCACTACAGGGGCAGCAGCGTGGTCTCCCATCCCTCAAAAATACGGTATTTTGAGTTCGTTATCCCAGCTGCACGAAGCAAACCATCAAACAATGTGCAAATAATCAATCTTTTGGTAAAATCATTTGGGGATAATCATTTGGGGGATATGGAGTATCTGGGATGGAAAAAAACACATAGAAGACTTCGGGTCAAATACGAAAAGGGATGAACACGGTTTCGCCACATTCAGTTCAGTGTCCCACAACTTGAATGCGCTTGTTGGGCGACGGCGTTGGCGTTGTGGTTTGTGTGGTCTTTGGTGGTACTGGACACTGCGGTGGAGCATTGCTCTTGCCGCACTTGCACAGGATGTCTGAGGTACCAGTGATGGCTTGGTCGCAAGGCACTTCATATTTCACCTCGACATCCACGCTGAGGGGAAGGAATCTTCACAGGAAAGACGTAAGCCTATTGATTTGCAGCGTTTTTGGCGGTTTCTTGCCATGATTTTGACTAAAACCACCCCAATCACTAAGAATTCTATGATCATGAACTGGCACCTGGCATTGAAAAATCCAACTTCCCGAGGCAAAAACAAAAGAAACATTGATGAACAAAAGCCACGGCTGGAGCTAACATAGCAGCTAATAGCTATAACATGCTATAACCCCCACCTCGCAGTTCTCCTCCTGCTCTTCAGCAGCCATGATACACACTTGACCAAAGCTTTCACAGTATTGATCACATCTGCCGCCGTATTTCTCCGCAAGGACCAATGCCATGCAGTCTCCACAGGTCACGCCATTGTCCACCTCAGGAGACCCTTCACGGTCCCATGGCGCTACCTGCCCCTTGCTCCACCTGGGATTTGTACGGCATTGCATACGCTAAACATTACTGGTTGGTGGTTTCAGTTGGGATGACTATTCCCAATATATGGAAAAATGTTCCAAACAACCAACCAGTTAAGATCATCAAGTAATTGCACCTTTGTGGTTGAGCAACCCACCTGAAAACCGATCGAGTCATCATAGTCCTCTCTGTAAAAATATATTTTTCGCATCCATCCCAATTGGCCCCGTGTGGATCCGTTTTCCAGATTTTTGGATGGATGAAGCGCACTGGCAAACCGTGGCACCATGCCCTGTGGTTCCGGGGATAACCTGCAGGATGTTAACATGTTAACCTATTTTAACTAGTCGAATATTTCATCAAAAGAATCAGTTCAAGCCCACCAAACTGAATCCAGTGACATCGGGCCATTGGTCCATGTTCTTGCAGCAGCTCTTCTCCGGCTTCGGGGGCCCAGGCCAATCGCAGTGAGGATCATCTACCTCCGCGCTTCGCTCAGTGCCGGAAACCCAGCAGTACCCGTGAACATGTTTCTGCAGATCTGTATGACAACGTCCCAAGCCTGATTTGACTTTTATACATGGATTTGATTTCTAACAGCTAACAATCCTCCGTTTTGGTGTCCCAACAAAAGATATCAAACTGAGAATTTTAGGTTAGTATCAAAGTGTCAGTTTGTTGGTCTACGTACCCCCTTTATACTCCCCAATATCGGGACATTCTACGCCATCCCTTCCGAATCAGGGAGCTCTTGGCTTCCTTCGACAGCTGCAGAGCATATCTGAGGTGTCCTTCACAGGCTCGTTGCAGCCTGAAGGGATGACATGGGATGACCTGCCAGCAAAATCCACCCATTTTGATGGAGGAAACACGAGGAAACCAGGGAACCTAAAGACCTAAACCATGTTTTTTTTTTTTTGGGGGGTGCCATAGTACAGACACAATGACAATGACAAAGACGTGAGAAATGAATTATAATTGATGAGCCTTTATTTTCAAATACCATGCTATAGCATACCTACTTAGTTTCTGGTCTGGTGTATCAAGAGCGACTTTGACATGAAAGGCATCAATAGCTGAACTAAGTGATGAAGAAACAATCACCCAATGTATCGAATGTTTGCTGCCGAGCATCTCTGAGTATACTTCACCTCACCTTAGCAGCAAATGGATGCATTTAGCACATCTTTCTGGACTACTACAGGTGCTTCCGAACCTTTTGAAATTTGACACTTAGCCACTTATAGTTGATTTTTTTGCATGACAACATCTCAAGCAGTTCAACAAAAAGAACGTCATGTATGGTGCGATCAAGCTTCAGTTTTCCTCAACCTCTTCAGCTGCTTGGAAACATTCGTGCCCGAAGCTCTCGCAGTACTTGTCCTTGCTTCGGTGGGACGTAGACTGCAAAGTCTCTGATTCAATCTTGCAAAGATCCAAATGTGAAAAGGTAAGCAACCAAAATCCAAAACATGACTGCTGGTTCGAACCCACCCAAAAAACAGAAAGGGATCAGAAAAGGACCTCGACCCGCACGCATATGTATACATATATACATAATATATTCAAAGATTAATTAATACATGAGAACAAAACATTGAATTCTCATTGCTCATGCATGATCAACTAGCCGACACAAACATGAAACACACAATGGCAACCCCAAAGAGATAGAACAGTTGGAAAGCTGGAAAATTAAGGGGAACACATCAACACTTCCACCAATCCATTGAGATGGAACATCGCCATCACAGAACACATATGTCTCATATTACCATACAGCTAGTTATACACCAGAAATCCATAACCTCCCAACAAAAACCTCCCAAAACATCTATGATTCGTATGACAAAAACTACCTACACCAGATTGATCAAGATTGGAAATTTCCAAGGCTCGCAGCGACCTTCATAGGGCTCGGTGAGAACCAAGGCAGTGCAACCAGCACCTTGCCATCGACGGGAGATATCATGGGATTTAACCAGCAAACATGGGAAGATCATGGGATCACCGCAACATAATATGCAACTTCATCTGGCTGAATTATGATAGTATAATTATAATTACAATTAATGATACATATATATAATATCATAACTCACTAACCTGAAAATCGCTGAAATTCTGGGCTATTTGGGGATGATTCCCCGAATACGAACCATCATTTCAATTATTATATAAAAATAGGTTGGCTTACAGTATCTTACAGTCATTTGGTAAAGAATGTCAACTACCTAAGATCGAATATATTCCCATTGTTAATTGTTAACTACCTAACATGTAAATTCCATTTTTAGATTTTTTAGTAGACTATGCTGCTTGATAGTTGTTCATGTTCCCAGAGTTTGCTACACTTCTCCCAGTAAAATGCGATTGGAAATGCAATTCTTATTGGGATGGGTGCACAAAACTATGGGAACATGTCAATATCAATTACTCTTATCTATATATAATGGTATATATACAATATAAGTAAAGGCTCTTATAAGAATGGAATTTCTTATTGCATTTGATTAGGACAAGCACGGGACATGTGTATGGATATTGCATTTTATTGGGCCAGCCTGCAACTCCAAACGATCAGACATAGCCATGGTGGTTTCCCCATTGTGGTTTCAGATGTGTACTGGGATGATCCCCCGAATCCTGACAATCATTTATATAATAATGGTTGTGATGTCGCTATTATTTGCCCACTTCATTTAAATAAGCAGTTGCCCCTTGTTTTGGTATTGAGCTTGCTCATTTGGGGTTCAATGTGCAGGGCTATTGGAGTGGGGATAGGATTAAGTTGCAATTTTGTTGGCTACCCACGCTGACTATTAATGCCTTGTAATTTGTAATATCTTATCATCTTGTATCTTGAAGCAATCACAACTGTCTGATCTGAAGTATATGTACTCTAGATACTGTATCTTTATATAATACAAACAGTGGCTTTGAACCACTGACCAACTGGGATGGTGATATGGCTCCATAAGGGTTTTCCCTAGGATCAAGGCCTTTTAGACGAGGCACTTACTTACTAAATCAATCTTGATGGCTGCGGGTTGCATGTGAGATCATGTGAGTTTGGAATGGCATACTGGTAGGATGTTTCTATCTGACACATTTTGAAAACATAAGGCGCACTTCAAGCGCAAACCACCCAACACTTGGATGCACCCACGGAGTTTGTCAGGATGCCCCGAAATTTGATCACTAACCGACTAATCATGATTTTCTCTACACAAGGTCAATTTCAGGGCATCCGGCTATCCCCATTTTACGTAGCAAACCCAACTTATGAACAAAGCCGGGCCGCAGGTTATTCCAGTGTCCACATTTGGCCAACTTTCATAGCCGTCACAGCAGGGAGCAGACTCTTCAATGCCAGTGGAACTCAGATTTTGTTGGCCGCGAATTTCAACAGTGGAAGTCTCTGTTTCTTGAGGACCCTCCCATAAGAATAGTGAAGATGATAAAGTGAGGCTACAATCGGCTACAAAAATTTTTCATCAGTGAAAACCTGCAACAACTGAGACTTGTGAAGAATACCTGAGAATCTTCAGACAATGTCATGCACTTCGGAAACTGGACCCCCGCAGTAGAAGGGGGATCCAGCGACTCATGAAAACCATTGATCCGCGGCGATTTCTGGGCCGGTAATCATGGCCGTGGCGAACATTTCTGGGAAATCCCCATGGCCTAGCCATGGAGGTTTAGTTCGCTGGGGAAATCATCAATGGTGGATTGAAATTACCCTCTGGTAGACTAACATAGCTATGGAAAATCACCATGATGAATGGGAAAATCCACTATAAATGGTCACCTTCAATAGCTATATGTTAAATTACCAGAGGGTACCAGCATTTTGAGATATTCCACCAGGGAACTTGTCAATGGTTTCGATGTTCGCGCCAGGTCTTGCCCAAAAGTTGTATGGACTACCTGCAGGCGTGGCCGGCGCACCTGAAACTCATGAGCTTTGTGAGTCATTCATAGTCATTCTAGATTCTAGATGTTTGGGTAAATTTCAAAAAATGCTCCAATCCCCAAACAATTATATAAAACAATGGCGTGACCTGACCATTTGTTGAATCCAATGTTGACCTAAGAATTATACCATCCTAAACCCAGAGAAGGACCATCGCCGATCGCATGCACTTTTCACTTGACCGACACCCTCATGAGCCTGCTGTGCAGCGCGATTTTCGAACATTCCTTCAGTGCGAGCCAAACTGATTGCTGCAACAATGACGGCATATAGCAACTAGCAACCCCCAAAATAGAATATATAATAATATATACATTAAAATAGATAGAAGCGTTGGAAACCTGGAAATATGATGGAAATATGGGGAAATACCATCCAAACCATCCTGGAAACACCTTTCTATCTTCCTGGGGGTTACCGCACTGTTGACTACACTATTGAAATGCAAAGACTGGTGCAACATGACAAGGTTGCTCCTGAACGCCTACTGTAGAGTCCTCATAAAAAAAAACCATTGGTCTACGGCAGAGTCTATGGCATGATTCAAGGGAAAATTGACAGCCCCCATATTTTATGGGAAAACCGTGCTTTTCTGCAGATTTTCCCTTAAAACTTGACAGTTTTGACATGTTTTGACTAGTGTGTGTTTCCACAGTTCACGGGCGTAGTGAGCCTTCCGATTTTGACATCTCGCATGGAGAGGGTCATCTAGTGACGGGTCTGAAGATCTGTCGGGGAAAAGTTTTGATTTGCGTGCTGACCTGTAAACCATAGTAAACCGACATTTAAAAACAATGTGTCTATATTGTCTGACATATTGTCTGACATATTGTCTGACATCCCTCTCTCTCCTCTCCTCTCCTCTCCTTTCCTCTCTCTCTCTCTTTCTCTCTCTCTCTATCGCCATCTTCCAGTGTCTTGCCAAAGGCTAAATGTGAGCCAAGCCCAGTGACAAGAAGGAGTAGGTCAGCCCGCGACTATGTGTTGTTTCATTTTCTGACAT
>Ga0126342_10009787_pt1 | contig 17164 bp, 15 predicted proteins | sample Cyp1metagenome_FD_92528 | JGI IMG/M metagenome (GOLD analysis project Ga0126342, IMG submission 92528) | Coral microbial communities from Lord Howe Island, Old Settlement Bay, Australia - Cyphastrea 1 metagenome | ecosystem: Host-associated > Invertebrates > Cnidaria > Coral ... | reverse complement strand
TATCCCATTAATAATCCCATTAACTATATATATATAGATATATCCCATTAATAATCCCATTAACTATATATATATATAGATATATCCCATTAATAATCCCATTAACTATATATATAGATATATCCCATTAATAATCCCATTAACTATATATAAAGATATATCCCATTAATAATCCCATTAACTATATATATAGATATATCCCATTAATAATCCCATTAACTATATATATAGATATATCCGATTTATAATCCCATTAACTATATATATATAGATATATCCCATTAATAATCCCATTAACTATATATATATAGATATATCCCATTAATAATCCCATTAACTATATATATAGACATATCCCATTAATAATCCCATTAACTATATATATAGATATATCCCATTAATAATCCCATTAACTATATATATATATAGATATATCCCATTAATAATCCCATTAACTATATATATATATATATATCACCATTAAACCTAATAGTGACATTGGACCAACATTTTTCCTCACCCTCCGTCAAAAAAGACACCATCCAAGGTTCGACGACACCTATCCCTCCGAGCGAACGATCGATGCCCCGGAGTGTGACGTGTCGGAAAAGCAGTGGCGTTGACAGGTTACCCTCTGGTGAACTAACATAGCTATGGAAAGATCCACCATTTTTCATGGGAAAATCCACGATTTCTATGGCCATTTTCAATAGCAAACTGTTAAATTACCAGAGGGTACTAAAGGCGTGGTGGATTGATGACTGACCCTGAAGAAATATTGGAGCCTGTGATTTTTATTTATTTATTTATTTATTTATTTATATTTATACGATTTTTTTTAATCGGAATGGGAATCCAACGAGTTTTTATCGGAATGGGAATCCAAGCAGTTCAAGCAGTTTTTGAAGGGATGACAGAATGAGGCTTTTGCACACTGAGAAAATGGTCTTTGATATTGCCATTTCACTAGTGAATATGGGTCATATGGGTCATGAAGTATCTCACAGTTGTATTAAATATTTTCATGACTAGAGAATATTAGGTGAACACTGGTTCAAACTTCAAATAGGCCACATTTGGGGGCGCGTCAAAATCGTTAATCATTATTTTCCCGATTGAACTCATCAACCAACCATTGTTTATTCATTTTGGCATCTTTATTCTTGGTGGTAAAATCCATATGATGTATATGAACACAGTAGATTGAAATGCTTTCATTTTGGGGTCAAGAAATTTAGCACCGTTCAAGCTCCCTTCTAGTGGTGGTATGGTTAGGGAAAACTACTGTCTTAGGGGTAAAAACATTGAAACAAGTTTAGTCAGTCATGTCACCATGGAACTAGATATTGCTCAGTTTGGACATTTTTTCACTGGCTTCTGGCTATTTTTGGGCCACCAAAGAATCAACGAACCTGTAGCTGAAAAAGCATCTCCCCTGTAGCTGAAGGTGATTTAACCAAGCCTAAGGCCTAAGGTGACACCGCAAGATCACACGCAGCTATAAGGGTTTGTATTAACCACCAACAACCACTGATACCGGGTTCCCGGTAAGGGCTTATGAACCATCTGATCCAACTGCGTTTTGTTGGGAATTCATCAAGCAGTCACACTGACTCCAGGTTCGTGGTCATTGTACCATTCGAGCTTAGAATCGTATCTCGATTCTGACAGCAGTGATAACTTCAGCAACTTTTGGATACATCCATTTTCATCCATTTTCATCTGTTTTCACTGGGCTTCCAATGGATTTCTCAAAGTTATGGCCTTTATGGCTGGCTTTCCACCAAGACAAACTCGAAGAGGCTATGGGTCAAACGGTCAAACCCCCAAATCTCAGGCGACTTCAACAAATGGAGCCTTAGCGGCATCCGAAAGGAGGTCCGGGGACACGCGTGAGCCAGATATTTCAAGGGGTATATATATAACCCATAAAAAATGTATATATATATAATATATATAATATATATATTATGTATGTATATATAATATATATATAGCTTTTGTAAAACTGGGGACATTCCATGATATATATATATATTTCTATATAATCTATATAACTGGGTGAGTTTTGATTTTCTTATTACGACAAACTGGGATACACTCCCTTTTGTAAACCCTTCAAAGTGCTTCCACCCAGGACCTGGTTTGGTTCACTTTCCAAGCTGCCAACTCCCAGGAAGTTCTATCAAGGAACTCCCCATCACCCCTGATTTGCAGAGTTTCTGGATGGCAGAGGGATCAGCAATTTTGCTGACTTTTGAAAACACGATGTCAATTTCAGTTTGAATCATGAATATCCCCAAGTTCATGAGCTGAGAACGATGTTCAAGTTTAAATGATCCAAGAGGCTTTCTGCAGCAGATTTCAGTCCAAGATCATCCAACGCAGCGAAAAAAGGCAACGGGTCCCCAGGTCCCTCTGCAGCGACGATAGCGCACCACTGGATGTGTTCATGACAGGGTCACCATCCGCAGATGTGAGATGCCAACTAAAGATGCGGTCTTGTAATGTCAGATTGCCGCAGGGTAACTTTCTTGGGTTTCTTGACATGGGGGTCGTCAAAACCGTTGGTTTCCCTAAGAAATGACCTGGTTGGTGGTGACTGGAACATGGCTGCTATATGACTTTCCAGAAATATTGGGAAGTTCATAATCCCAACTGACGAAGTCCATCATTTTTCAGAGGGGTAGAAACCACCCGGGTAGGTATACCACCAACCAGTGACACATTACCCTGACCATCCAGTGGGCGCTGCCACTGACATAGATCCACGCTAGCTGAAAAGAGGCGAGTTCCGTCAGGGTCCAGTGCTCAAAGCTTTGGAGACATCATATACCCTTCATGAATCCAACATGGGCTGGAAAATCCACCATTTATGGATTTTCCCAGCTCTAAAGCTCCATTTTTCACAGGTTTTTTCCCATGAAAAAGCCACGTTTCATGACAGCGTTTCGGGTATCCCTAGTAGCCATGGATCTGTGGACCCAAGGGATGGGGTTACACTTTGGAAAGATCCACCATGCTATGGAAAGAACCGTAAATCATCAAACATCATCTATTTCTATGGACCATCTATACCATGGCTATGTTAGTCATAACCAGAGGGCATACCATACCATACCATACCAAACCATACAATACCATACCATACAATTACAATACAATACATACTACGTACATACATACATACCTAAGAATGATGATAGGAGCTCCGTTGCTAGGAGCTCCGTGGGCCCATGCAGCGCACCACTGCCGTGGAGGTCGGTTTGAACCAGGGGTGGGGTGGCAGGGCTGTTGCAAGGGCACACAAACACACACATATATATATATATTATACATAATATATATCTATATATATGTATGTATATATGTTGTATATGTGTATATTTGTCTATCTATCTGCGATTTTGAGCCATGAACGGAAGGGTTAAGCATCCAAAAACCGAGGTCATTTGGGGTCCAGGTATTAAAATGTATCTCTACCTATTGATCTATCTATCGACCTATCTATCTATCCATCCATCTATCTATCTATCGATCTATCTATTTATCTATCTATCTACCTATCTATCTACCTACCTACCTATCTATCTAACTATCTATCTATCTATCTATCTAGATGGATGAATTATAACGACCTCACTGTGATGTACTGGAATGATGGGAATTGAATTGGGGCAACTATCCCAAAATGGCCAAACTTTTTCAGGTGGTGAATTAAAGGATTTCAGCCAGATGTGTATATTGCGATTATACTATATGGGGATATCTATATATATATATATATGTAGACATTGTCATGATATACATATATATATATATACACACACCGTATGACATACCCAAGAACATATGATATGTTTGGCGTGTCTGAAAAGTGGATACAGGCAAATGACACCACTCCCGGCCCAAGAGATTGAAACCCAACAGAATCGCTGTTGGGAAATTCCTGCGTTTCCATTGCGAACTGCATCTCAAATTTCCTGATGTGGAAATACTTTGGACAATCACAACGCAACCTAAATGCAACATTATCCCGGCATATTGCCTAAATTTGGTTGCAGAAAACACTCAAGAGGTGTGGCGTTCACATTGGGCGGAACATCAAAGGGACGACTAAGGGATGACTTCTAAATGCTGCGTTTACAAAACGGGGAATGCACAAAAGGGACGCAGAGGGATGACATTGTCCTCTTCCTTACCATCAAAATTGCCATGTTAATAGATAGGCATTCTGTTTTCAGACAAACCAATGTCTAATGTTTGTGTATGGGGATATATGTTCATCCTGAAATATATATATAATATACATATAACATTGATTTTTTCCGAAAAGTAATCGCCCACATGGGAATATCTTTGATTTTGCCATACTCCCACGATAAGCAAAGAATTGAATTGACTTAATATGGTAAAGAATTATGTGTATATAAAGAATATCATATACCCCAGAATTCTTACAAACACATATATCACCTACCTCCGGATTATTTTAACCTTAGAATACGGAACCATCTACATCATTTTTAAAAATAAACACCAAACTATTCTAATAAACATCTTACAATAACCAACATTATTGGATTGTTGTAACCATCTAATAAACATCATTAGAACAAAGGTTAGAAAAAACAGTATACAGTTCATTATAAACCTTGTTGTAATAGACATTATTTCCCATATTCTAATGAACATATTGAATTTCCCACAATCCATCATTAGAGCAAACATCATTGAATCACAAGCATTAGACTATTCTAATATCCATTTCATAGTAACCTTAGAAAAATCCTTAGATGATAAACATCTACACCTGGGGTCGGTCCGGTGAACAGACAGTGGCTGCAGGTTGTGCCGGAGGATGTGGAAAATCCCTTTCAGACCCCGGCCATCGAGGTGGTTATCAGGGAGATTTTTGTGTGCGAAAATCCATGGGAAAATCATGGAAATTTCCCGTGACAAATGGATAGAGGCCTCTGGTAATTCGTTATAGCTGGGCAATTTTCCGCAAACTGTTAACTTGCCATAGGGTAGTAATATATTGGTGTCAAAAACCATAACTCTAGTTTTCAGTTTTTTCTTGTTTTGTCGTGCAAAGAGAAAAGCACGACGCCTGGAAATGGTGAAACTGTGAAACAATAAACACGCACACCCACCAACACACACACAGACACAGAGAGAGAGAGATATATATGGGTATGGGTCAATACCTATAGATACATTTTTAGTGGGATGAACATCCATTTACCAGCTATTTTGGGGTTCACTAGGGACCAGGGTTTTGACCCATCCCCATATATATATCTATATCTATATGAATATATGTATAGGTAAATATTATAGCCCCACCACACCCTGGAACTCCCCAAGAAATGATTGGGTTTCCGTATTGAAATAGACCAATTAATTGGTGAATTTTGGGGTCTCCCATTTTTCTCGGAAAATTTTGCTGCGATATGTCTTTGGATGGCTGATCGAAAAAATCCTGCCTGAAACTGGGCCCCAGCCACTTTCCTAGCTAGCTTGGCTAGAAACCATGATGTTGAGTTGATGTTTAGTCGCATATGCGTTTGATGTTGTGCTGATTTGTGTTACTTATCCTCCTGTAAACCAACATAGATGTGAAAAACCCAGCATTTGTAGATCATTTTAAGGGAACCAACCAGGTTTCCTCTTCTTTTTTCCATGTTTGCCCTTGGGTATCTCCTATTTATTGATCCCTGTCGGGTTGCAGGCTGAGAATGTCCACAAGGTTTACGACACCATCGCAAGCCACTGGAATCACACGTCCCTGACCTCAATGGCTGACTTGACATTCACGTGGTAAAACCTACAATGAAACACCATTCCGCAGCAAGATCACCGACTTTGGGTAATTTTACATGGCAAAAACTAGTTTTTTTAAAACCTAATTTTAAACACAGCCCAATGGTACAGAAACCATTGGTGGCTTTTGAATCAGCTTGGGATGAGACTTGGAAGAATTCAAACATCGATGGACCTTTCGGGGTGCAACCATTGAGCTACTGCGTTTGGGAGATTTGATGTCTCCATGTAGCCCTTCTTCGTATGGCCTCTCCATTGTTGGTCGTAAGATAGTACGATCCACTCAGGGCGATATTCCCCTGCTGTTTTGGCAGGCGATACAAAGCATGGCCAAGGGTAGAGGCTTGGAGGGTCAACGTGACCATCCTGCCATGAGGCAACTTCTCAGGGTCTAAGGTGGTAAACCTGCCACGAAGCTCTAATTTTGGATGGTTTATGCCGTTGATTTATGGCAATATATGGCAATGTTGCGGGTGGTTCATTCTTTGGTTTGCCACATTGTATTTTCGAATGATGTGTAGCAAAGACGTAAGACTTATAGGTTCATGTCTTTTTCATCTTTCTTTTTTTTTCGATGGTCGGATCGAACTTGAAAGCGAATGTCAACCATGACCGGTATCCAGAAAAAGCAACAACCTGGAGCATGTTTGACTAGTTTCATCTTTTCAATTGGTTTTGAGTGAACTAATCCCTCCTTTTAGCTGTTTTTCGTGTTTTCCTCGGTTTTCCCCTGGTTTTCCCGTGTTTTTTCCGGGGCAGGCCTTCGTGCGCAGCCTGCCAAAGCATTCGCTGGTGGCGGACCTGGGTTGTGGTGCCTTGGCCGCCAGGGCCGTTTTGACGCGTTCGGAAGAAGAATTGTTATAATCTGGTTGGTGGTTTGGAACATTTTTTTATTTTTCCATATATTGAAACCACCAACCAGTAATTATTGGGAGAACCATTATTTTTGGGATATGTGAATTATGTCATTGGGATCAATTTGGGGATCAATTTTGGAACATGTTAATTTTATGATGGGATAACCATTTTTTGGTTTTTAATTGATACATATGATCAAACTATTGATTATAATTTTGGTTTATAATAAGTAACCATTATATTTGATAATTTGGGATCATTTTGGGATATGTCAATTGTTATGATTATTGGGATCATATTATAACGGTTTATTGGGATTTGTTCAGAACATTATAACCATTCTTGGGATAATATTGGGATATGTCTTAAAAAATGAATGGTTGAACAAATAGTGTTCTCATGTTCTAATCACAATTATTGACAATGGCTTAAACAAATAGTGTTCTAATCATAACCATTGAATTATTGATAATGGGTTAAACAAATATTGTTCTAATGTTTAATTATAATTATTGACAATGGTTTAAACACATGGTGTTCTAATCATAATTGTTGAATTATTGATAATGTTAAACAAATGGTGTTCTAACCATGATGATTGATGATACATCGATTAATTGATTATAAATGGTGTTCTTATTTTATAACACCTAATTTTTTCCCTTTCGTGTTCTGAACCCAAGTAAGTTATAAAAAAATAACACCATGGTAAATCAGAATTGTTTGGAAATTATTATAATCCAGTTATAGCGTATAAGAAATTTGATCATCATTGATGACCATCCCATGAATTCATGATCATCCCGTAAGCTATGTGCCAGATTTATTTGGGATCATTGGCATGATGGCATGATGGGATGATGGCGTGATGGCATATTATGTGAACAATGATCATCCAATGAATCTGATAATTTACTATGATCATTATCATTTTGGTGATTTTACACCATGTATATTGATCTTAATTACATCCAATCAGTCTAATTATCATCAATCACCAAAATAAGTTTGATATGGTTTGATCAATATTTTATTTATGACATGATCATTTATATTCATCATTATTCATGGTATATCCAATAGTAAACCAGCCATAAATCAACCTTTCGGGGGTGATTTTACATCAGGGCTATAGCCAATTTATCACCTCTTAATGGGGGATCGGGGATGGTGGAATTTTCTTCGGTGGACCACAGTTTTTTGTACAATAATTCCTAGAAATCCACATATGTTTACATATCAAAATACCAATCAATTGATTTTTGAATCTATTTTTGGTTAAATCGACATGTTCGATTTTATACTTTTGAATGCAATTGATTATATGGGGTGTATATTTATATTTGGGGTCGATGTGTATAGTATCTTGACTCCTAGTAGCTAACCTCGATTTTCAGCAAATACATATATATATAATATATACATATTCACTGGATTTTGCAATCCTGATATTACCAAAATTCATTAGAACAGTAACAAATCACTATTTGAGTATGTGTAATTTACCAACATGTTACATGATTATTGGCAATGACAATTTCTTTGTAATTTGGTGATACTAGGTATATAAATCAAGTCTTTTTTCAGAATAGGTTTTTTTTTGGGCAGTTTTTTTGGGGGCAACAAACATACATTATATATATATATATTATAATATATATGTTATATATATATATATGTAATATATGTAATTCATGATGGAAGAGTTTTCGGATCAATAACTGATTTTCGGCTTTAGGGATTTTTCACCCAAAGGTGATGTCGTCCTGATGGTAGAGGTCATTTCTGCTGATGTTAGCAGCGTAGCTCTGGTAGTTTTCCAGGAAAAGACTGAACAAAACATTGAACCATGGTAGGATAACTGTTAAAGGTAGTGTTATGATATGTTATATATATAGAGGTAGCGTTATACTATGTCACAATCTGTTTTTCGAATATCATTAAGCTTCGACATCGATTTTTACGAAGATGTCACTGGACATCTCGGGAAGATCTCCTTGGATCCACCTTCTACACGGCCCCTTTTTGTGTTTGGTCCTGTGGAGATTTACCGGGGATACCGCGGGGATAGGCAACAAGATTTTTCGTGATGAGATAGGCACCCAAATCTTCAAAAAAAATGACAAAGCATAGGGATTTTTGGCGGATTCAATGAAGCAACATGTACAGTATGATGTGAAAAAAGGATCGATTTGCCACGGAAACCATGGTAGTTCTGAGCCTCAATGGTATTTTGTTGGCATCAATGCCTCACTTTTGGGACCCATATCTAGGACCGTTTTTTTCGCTGAGGCAATGGCAAGAACCTGCGGGGCGCCTTGGTGCGCCTGTGGGTTGCTCTGAAATGATGGGAAACCCGTCCAAGTTTGGTGGTCACCCAGCATTTTCACATGACACTTGCCATAGTTGAGGGACAAACCTCCGATTTTCACAGCCCGAGCCTCCGAAAGACCGAATGGAATCCGCAGTGTCCAAGAGTCATTGGGCTTGACTTGACCATATTATCCAAACTGGTGTAGCTTGGGACCTCCATTGAACAAACTGCTTGACAAAACCGTAGCCCAGCGACTGGACCCATACCTCAAATTTTCCTGTGACCTGCCATTGTTTTTGTTGACGAAACCATGTCATTTGGGTTGGTTTAAATGATGAAGCCATGTTTGTTGATCAAATCCCTCATAAACTTGGTAGATTGCTGGCTAATCCCATTCTATCCCCATTATAATTATAATTATATATATATACCTCGAGCATTTTCCCATGACTTTTATCCTATGAGATTTCCCCCGATTTTTTACAATATTTTACAATATTTTACAATATTTTACCACATTTCACAATATTTTACCAGATTTTACATTTTTAAACCATCTTATCCTATATCAGAACATCAGTATTTTGTATGTTTTTCTATATATATATTTCCCATTCCATCTCATGAAAACCGGTGTTGCCACATCAGCGACTCCATGGTGACTTCCTAGGCCCCATGTGAAGGAAGCCTGTGGCTTTGCCGTGGCATCGGCCTGGAAACTCAGCGAGCTATAGAATTATTAGATGGTGAGATTATATAGATATGTTCTATCTAAGTTCTAATATTATGGAAAATTATTTGGTATATATATATACATACATAGACATGATATATATATAAATATTATAATGTTTTCCATATAATGTTCCATATATATATAACATTATTTGGGAAATATTAGTTCAGAGGTACGGCGGACCTTGAAAAAAAAGGGACATATTGGAATTTACCCAGATCTGTACATATCTATGGATTGTTCCCGTGAGATTTATTTATATATTTACCATGGGCAGATCATCTATACAGTTGACTACGAACACTTCCAGTTTCAATAGGTCGATGGTCGAACTAAATGGGCCAGGGCTTTCATAGCAGTCAATTTACCAGAGGGTATTCACCTTAATTTCGAATATTGGGCTGAGTGGGCAAATGGTGAGAATACCCTTTTGAAATTAGATGATTAATTGACCAATTGGGTTAGATGATATATACCCGGTTGGTGGTTTGGAACATGGCTTTTATTTCTCCATATATTGGGAAGTTCATAATCCCAACTGACGAACTCATATTTTTCAGAGGGGTAGGGCCCAACCACCAACCAGATACCCTTTTGCTAATCCCTCATCCGATAAATCGCCCAGGACATCAGCGCACCCTTGGCGCGGATTGCCGCAGAGGAGCACAACAGCCATGGGGTGGAAAGCACCATCTTTTTGGATGTTTACCCAAGGCTAGCTGTTAATGAGATATACAGCTGGTGAATCTACGGCTAATCTATGGGCAATATCTGGTTAATGATATGGTTAATATATGGGTAATGATGGTAATCATGTGGGCAATCCAATGCCAATCCAACGACCATGTGGGGATGGTAAACATATGAAAAATGGTGATGACTTGGGAATGGTTTATTACCCTCTGGTAAACTAACATAGCTATTGAAAATGGCTATTTATAGTGGATTTACCCATTAAAAATGGTGATTTTCCATAGCTATATTAGTTTACCAGAGGGTACCACATGAGTGATGTGATGTTACAATTTTGCCATCTCATCGTTTTCTTTCGCTCTAATTTTCACGTCTTTTTTGTTCATGTGGGAATAGACTAGCCCTGGTACGATCGAATCGGTGGTAACTGCACCATTCCCAAATGTGGTAGTGTCAATTGCTGCTTGTTAATGTAACTGTAGCATGCAGCATAGGGATTCAACCAGCCCCCAATGTGACTTGTTTTGGGTTAACAGTAACCAAGAACTAGCGGCAAGGGTCGCAATGGTCACCTTGAAAGGGGGTCTAGTTGAATCCCTAGGAATATCTATTCATCTTTCAATTCCCCTAAAAAAGGATGCACTCAGCCACTTTCCTTTTTTTTGGAATCCCATAAACAGCCCCATTTTTCTCCATTTTTTTGGAATTTCATCAGTATCCCCCATTTTTCTTCACAAAATTTCAGCCCCCAAAAAAATTTCGGCAGGAGCATGGGGCCAGCTGCATGGCTCCTTGGCATCCACGCGGCTCATTTCATACCATAATGAATATTTATGACGACCTCACTGCGACCTCACTGGAATCATGGTTAATAAGGGAAATCATCCCCAAATGGCTTTAATTCAGGTTGGTGAATTATTGTAATTTAACCATATATATATAATTATATATATACATGTATATAATATAGCAATAATAATAACAATAATAATAATGACAGTAATAGTAATAATAATGATAGTGACAATAATAAGAATAATTATTATGTCAAGTATTATATATATCCCAACATAAACGCTACCGGAATGATGCTGCGGGTTTATTAAACCACATATATGGTGATATAATCCCAACATAAAAACATACCATAAAAAACACACATGTATATATATATATATACACATGCTTAATTTTACTACCGGAATTGTGGATGGTTCATTATGGAAATTATGGGGTGTACTAAAACTAATCAAGGATGTAAGCTTTGATAGGGTTTTTTGATCGCCCAAAATGGTAAAAGGTGCGGGGGTTGTAATCTAGGGGTTACCATATTAGTGGGGTAGAAAGGGATTTATAACCTCCCTCCAACCAGCATCACTAACATCATGAGTTGGGGTTTGGAAGATTCCTTGAAGAATTTGGGATGAAGAACAAGCAATGAAAGCTGGGATGTTTGTAGGAAATTCGGATCAGATAAGGCAAGCAAAAACCTGTTTTTAGCATCTGAAAAGCCTGGGAACATTAAACAAGACATGGACATGGAGGCAATCATATCCAAAGATTGACATGGTGGTCGTTTGCATTGTTTGAACTTCCGACACAGAGTGTCCTGCTAATTGGAAAGGCAATCTACCTTTTCCTATTTAATACCATGATCATTTTTGAATCATATTTGAAGGTTGGAAAGCATAGCTTAGCTGCCATGTTCCAGAAGTTCGAATTCTATTTGAATCAAACAGCTTAAATTATAGTTTTCATCCAATTAACAAGTGAGTATATGATATGGCCACCAATATAGTCTAGTGACCCCATATTCCATCTTCTGGGGTAACCACAAAAGCACGGTAGGTGGCAGATTGTCTGACCACCCCGCTGCGCGCCGGTATCTTCGACGCGGTGCTGTCCATTGCGGTGCGAGACCGTGGGGGACAGTTGCATTGGGTGGAAGAGATGTGCTTTTTTTCCAAGTTTGATGGTTTATCAATGTTTACCACGTTTTATCCTTATCAAAGTTTCCATTTGGAGTGTACCATTTTTTGGACTAACCAATGTGGGGCATCGAACAAAGAGAAGATGGAGATGTATACTGGGATGTAGACGGATGTAGAGGGAATGTCCTGAGCAGCATGGGATACATAATGGGAATATGATGGGATAAGGGTTCTTCATAAGGTGATACAATGAGAATCTAGTGTTTCTTCTTGGGAAGTTTAACCAATAATACTTTTGGGACATATCGTGGGATATGATTGCTGATCATTATAGCCGTTATAGCTATAAAATCTCAAAAAACATGGGGATGGTTGACGTGGCTGACTTGGGGGCCGTGGTTTCCGATTAAATTAGAACGCCAAGCTCACCATAGATGATGATAAAAACTTATGAATCATCAACGCAGATATTTCATCTTTGGGAAATTCTATAACAATCATCAGTTGCATCATATTTTCCAAAACAGGCTACAATAATTTTTAATCATATATCTCTTTTTTTTGTTATAAAGGGCCATGAGAATCATTTTTACCCTCTGGTAATTTAACATAGCTATTGAACATGGTCATTTATACTGGATTTACCCATTGAAAATGGTGGATCTTTCCATAGTTATGTGAAAGTTTACCAGAGGGTATCATCGTGTTCTTTTGTCGCCTTTTCTCATGATTGTCGCTCAGCAGGTGCTACACCACCTCTCGACCCCTGCGCGTCGAATACAGGCTCACGATGATGGGAGATTTATGGGAATACGACGGGATATGTATATATATATATACCGTACCCTCTGGTTATTTAACATAGCCATGGTATAGATGGCCCATAGAAATAGATGGTTTACCTATTAAACATGGTGATTTTCCATGGCTTTGTTAAATAACCAGATGGTATATATAATATCGAATGACAACGGGGTTTGATCGTCAAAAATTAACGTGGATTGTAATATTGGGACATTGATGGGCAAAAATAAATGCAAGTTGTGCTGGTAACTCTCCGATTTTTTTAGGGCTACACATTTTGAGCCATGGCCATACAGTCTAAGACACTTCGAAACAAGGGGTATGACTAGTGACGACGTTTGCCGGCGTCCTATGTTTTCTGGCCATTCGTTTTTGGGACGCATTTGGGTATCGAGGTGATTTGTATTAAAAAAAATGATCCTCAAGTTTGGTGGTTTCAGATGTTTTCTATTTTCCCCAAACATGGGATAATGATCCCAGACCCCAGGGTTTCAAAATTGTTGATATGATTATATATATATATATTATTTTGTATTTAATGTATACATAAGTATATATATATATGTATTTTTAATATATATATATATAATATGTAATATAATATGATATGATATGATATAATATAATATGATATGATATAATATAAATATAAATTGAATATATAAATATGAATATAAATATAAATATGAATGCAATATGTATGCATCCTCCCTATGATTGTTTGAAGTTGGCCACATGTTGGTCCTTGCAGCTATCATAAAGTGGCATCGTGGCTGGGTTTTGGGACCGCTTGGGGTTTATGTGGGCTGGTTGGTGTTCCCAAATATGTGTGTATATACCATCTGGTTATGACTAACATAGCCATGGAACATCACCATTTTTAAGAACGGTAAACCATCTATTTCTATGGGCCATTTTCCATGGCTATGTTAAATAACCAGAGGGTATATGATAATCAGAAAAGAAACTGTTTTTAGGTAAGGATGAACTGATGAAAATTTGGTGGTTTTTTCCGTTCCCGGATCAAAGGCGTGAAAACTTTCATGTTGTTTGAAGAAACTTATGAAAACCATCCTAGAGTTGGTTTACACAAGGGGAACATCCAGAGAAAACAGACGATATTTGTCGGTGAACAGCTCATTTCCTAGTGAGATTGCCTTGAAATCAATCCATTGAAAGTCATCGTGGTCAACAGGAGTCCCCTTAGATCCCATAAAATCCCAGTAATTCCCCATATATTGGCAGCTTCATCCATGAAATTCGCTTGGTTCGGGACCCCCTGGGGACCCTGGGGACCCTGGAGGCTCTGCGAGAAGCCGCGTGCGGAAAACCCAGGGCGCTGTTTTTTTTTTTTTTTTAAGGGACTTTGAGGAATGGCAAACTCAGGGGAAAATCATGGGATATAGTGGCACTTTGGGGTGATATGATGGGAGAAGAATCAAGTAATGAGGAAAATCAATGAACATCATCCATGATATCCATGATATGGGCGTTTGCCATGATTACCATGGAATTTTCGTCGATGTTCATGGGAAGACATGGGGATATGAGAAACAAACATTGTGGGGATCATATGAATGAGACATGGTGGGCATTTTCTGAGATTCTTAGGAACCATATTGAGGATGTCATGTGGATATCATGTGGATATCATGTGACTCGTCATTTTTTAAAATAAAATGGGACTGGAACTTACGATGGGATATAGTGGGACATACAATGCAGAACATGTTTAATTGAGGGACGTCTTTATGTGCATATATCTAAACTTGACATGCGGGGACTTCTGCTTCGAAGCTTCCTTGTCCGAAAGCGCTCTGCCGTTTAGAACTTTATCTGGATATTTAACTGATAATTTCCGAATCAAAAAGCGGGGTGCAACTACCATTGGATCCACCAAATGGGTTAAATCAGCAAATTTGACACATGTGAATTGAACAGTTGGAATATTTTTTCCGGTGGTTGTCCCTTCTTTAAAAAGAAATTTCCTGTTTTTCTTGGAGGATCATTTCTTTTTAGCTAAAAACTGGCAGGCACCCCAGGTCAATGACCCCAGTGACGCTGTGATGCAGCTTCTGGTCTACAAACATATCAGCTTCTGTCTGGCCCAGAAAAGATATCAACCGGGAAAATCTTCCGGAAAAAAGCCTTGAAATTGATCAAAACCACTCCTTCAACCAACATTCAACCAACATTCAACCAACATTCAACCAACATTGGTTTCCTGTGAAACAAAATGGGGGTTTCCTGAAATAGGGATACCCATTTTCCATTAAAAAAACCATCCATTTTGGGTTACCCCCATTGATGGAAAACCCCAAATCCCTTCAACCACTCCATTCCGCGCGTGCACGTCGTGTGCAGGCGCCTGCTCAGAGTTGGAGGTCAGCTGTTGGTTTACTGCTGGAGTTACGAGCCTGGGCCCAAGGTGATTTCTGGTCTTTTTCCCAATGGAAACTCTTTGGTAATTGGGGCATCTACAGTTTTTCGATGTTTTTCTTTTGTGGGGCCCCCCTAAAGGGAATCCAAATCCAGGGGTTGGCCATTTGTGGAGAGTAGTAAGAGCATTCCAACATCATTTGGCCTCTGAGAGTTGAGTACACAAATGGCTAGCAAGCCAGGCATCTACCAAGGTGACAACTGGTGCAAATATCATCAAGTATCAGATGTGCTATGGATAGTCCCGGGATAGTCGTACACTTCGATTTACCATCTGGTTATTTAACAGTTTGCCATGGGATAGATGGCCCATAGAAATAGATGGTTTACCTATTAAAAATGGTGGATCTTTCCATGGCAAACTGTTAGTCATAACCAGATGGTATCAATCAGATTTTCGCCTGTCAGGCAGGACGACGAGCGCTCGCGCTCTAGACATCGCTTTGTGGCCCAGGACGGGAGTCCCAGCTGAGACTTTAAGCGGCTTTTTGTTGGGAAAATCATCGGAAAATCATTGGACATCCCCGAACTAAATGGAGGTTTGCTGGGGAAATCAATCAACATCTAGACATGTGGAATCATGTGTATACATGTGTGATGTTCCGCCCCGTTTGATTACCGGGTAATGGTACGGTGACCTGCTAGACGTTAGGGGAGCTGGGAACAAGCCAAGAAACGGGGGAAGATATCCAGACGAAATCACTGGCATTGACAGAAATTCGACTCAGAAACTTGCGGAAATATTCTCCACGAAGGAAATCCCTCTGATTTGCTGTCATGAAAACTTTGCCGTGACTCCAACAAAATTCCTGAACTCGTTTGTGGTGACTGGAACATGGCTTTTATTTTTCCATATATTGGGAAGTTCATAATCCCAACTGACGAACTCCATCATTTTTCAGAGGGGTAGGGCTCAACCACCAACCAGCTGAATGTTTTTCGAACCGCCCTGGGCATGGCTTTTTGATGAAATCAAGGCTGCAAGAGCTTTTTATGGGTCAGGTCATTAAATGGTATCCCCCAAATTATGATGGCTTGTCACAATCAATCGATTGGATAGTCTAACCCCTTATAATAACCAATGGTAACCACGGTATTTCAAATGCTTCATCCCCCAAAGATCCGTTGTGGATTAGTTAAACTATTCTAAGTAATCAACAACATCCAAGGTTGAACTGATCAACAGTGCTCCGTGAACAATTCTAAGCTTCACTGATCAAGGTTGTTGATTCGTTTATTCTAAGTTCAACTATTATACTGGTTGGTGGTTTGGAACAGCCTCTGGCCCAAATCACCTGCCAGCCCTTTGGTGAGGCTGCGCTCGCTAAATTTGGGTGTTTTGTAAACATGGGACAACCTCCTGCCGTTGCTTTGGAGGATCTGTTTGAGCCTACATGGGCCACACTGGAAAGGGGTGCTACTGTATCCGTGGTGGTTTCTGATGTCATTTGGGATACCAATGCTTTGATGGGTAGGACTGTACCCCACAATAAGGTGATCAGGATCAATGGTACTTTACCTACCGAAACTGCTGGTTTTCCCTGTTTGACCTTTTTGCAAGCC
>Ga0126342_10009786_pt1 | contig 17164 bp, 17 predicted proteins | sample Cyp1metagenome_FD_92528 | JGI IMG/M metagenome (GOLD analysis project Ga0126342, IMG submission 92528) | Coral microbial communities from Lord Howe Island, Old Settlement Bay, Australia - Cyphastrea 1 metagenome | ecosystem: Host-associated > Invertebrates > Cnidaria > Coral ... | reverse complement strand
TATAAAGGGCCAGAATGCCAGAATAGAATGTCCAAAAAAACACATAAGGGTTTTGAAATATATGTCAGAATGAAAAGACAGAAAAACTGTGGGCAAAAGACCATATTAGCCAGGCAGACCCTTGCGTCGCCAGTCCCATGAGGTTGCGGAACAGATCTTTTTCGGTCAGGAACAACCTGAGCCCCCATTCCCAATGTATAGACGTAGGCTCAGTCGTTGCCCAATGGACCAATTGATCCCAGCTTTGAGATTCTCGAGACAATGAGACGGACTGAAGATCCAGTCTGCTTTCCTGAGCCTGGCTCTTTCAGCCGATTTTCAGAGTGCAAAACACGGTCGCTTGCGGTCATGTTTGACCAGTCTATATAGCCCTCCAGCTCTTGAAATTCACCAGCTTCAGTCACCCAATTGTGGTGAAAACATGGGATTTTCCCATCCATTTGTAGGTGAAGGTTGTCAACCGTAGTTGGTGGCTGGTGCTGATGTTTTTTTTTGCCATGCAACATGTTCCTATCTGGCTGCAAAACGACGGATGGCGCCAGACTTGTTGGATGATTACCAGGTAGGAAGATCACCCCGATCATCCCAGTAGTTCAAACATAGATGGTGAATAACAATGAATAATCTGCATTACAACTGAGTACCTGTTTACGGGCCCCAGGTTTTCAATGGATGATTTTATACAAAAACCAGAAAGGACAATTTACAAGATCCCCTGACTTTTCTATCATTTCTTCCTTCATCCCATTCTGGAAACTAGTGGCAAACTCCAAGTGCCACTTCCAACATACGAAATCCCCTTGCATCACCATTGTATCACCATTTCAACACCTTAAATTCTAGTGTTCCAAAAAATATCGCCAATCCCATCACCAATTATATACTAATCATCTATATATCACGCGTATTCACGCGTTATGAGATACCAATCACCTGACATATCCGAAAGTTGCACATTACATGTTCGAGACATGGCGCTGCCGTGCACCTAAGGTTCGACCTCTGTAGATGGTCCGATGACAGGCGTCCATGGCTGCGGCCACTGCATCCACACCCTGCGGAGGGCGAGGGCGAGTTGTCGGGGACAGGGCGAGGGCTCAGCAGCAAAGAAATGGGGATGCCACCAGCAAAAATACGGGAAGTTACATGAATTTACCCTATTTTAGCAATGAATGATTTGAATGTGAGATTGGGGATACCCAAAAAAAAAAAATCTTAATATATTTCAATAAACAAAATATGGGAAATTATGATAAACTGTGGATTTTGTCATCTTCAGACAAACCCATAGGAGCGACGGCCAATATTCATTTCATGGTCCCAAATCATTGTTCTTGGAGAGTGTACGGTTCTTCCATGATATAACTATATTCAAGTGTGGTTTTGGTTTGGAACAAAAACTATACTGGTTGGTGGTTTTAACCATCTTGAAAAATCTGAGTTCGTCAATGGGAAGAATTATCCCATATATGAAATGGAAAAAAAATGTTTGAAACCACCAATCAGCCATTCATGTATTAATCTGGGTAAATTATCATATTTCACTAACCTGAATAGTTCGGCCATTTGGGGATGATTCCCCAAAAATAAACCATGATTCCCAGTGGGGGAGAACAGTGAGGTCGTGATCAAATTTACCCAGATTAATGGCTTCCAAGCCTCAACTCAATTTCCGAAAAAAATAGAGACCTCTTGAATACTACTGTTCACTGCTGTAAATTTTGGGTGTAGCTCAGATGTTTATTTAAAAAGACATATGTTCAAAAAGGTGATTCAATTCAACATATTCCCCACCCAGAATCACAAAACATCATGTTTTGCATGGACATTAAAACATGTTGACAAACTTAGGGAATCCCGGCTTTGATATTCAAGGCAATTTCCAGTTCAAAAAAAGATCCAATGCAACATTTCACCATAGTTACATCGGACTACAAATGACGGCCTCACATTCTGTTGGTTTCACATCCCCCACTGCTGGACAAACCTTTATGCAGGAGCATCTGGGAACACGTACCAGTTAACTGGATTGAAACAAATTGGACATGATCTGTATTATATAATAGACATGTTCTTAATTTATTCGTATTAAGAAGAGTATGAACATATAAATACATGTTTTTCACATATAATTCAAAAGCGCGATCAAACAAACTAGGTTCCGTATCTGATTTATGGTCAAATTAAGTGAACATAAGGCATTTACCAGGCAGGAATGCCTTTTTTTACGCGCCAGCCCGCGCCAGCGCTGAGTTTTCGACTTATGTTCAACTGGTTTCAGGAACAAAAAGGGGATCACAACCGGAAATGACCTTCTTTGGAGGTTTCAACATCCATTTCCCAGCGATTTTGACGGCTACCTTTAGACCCAGGGACCCATCTGCAAATCTGACGCCATCGTCATGGCCTGAGAATGTGTTTGTTGGCAACATATGCCATCTGGTTATTTGTTACAGTACATAGCCATGGAAAGATTCACCATGCTATTAATATAGGTAAAGCATCTATTTCGATTAGGGCCATCGAGAAACCATGGCTATGTTAGTCATAACCAGAGGGTAATTGTCCAAATAGTTTGAAAGATTAAAAAGCAATGACAAATAATTTAAATATCTGTTTCGCTGATTGTTGTTGCTTCAACACCTCCAGTTCCACTGTGAAAAAAAAGAAAAAAACAACACCCGCGAGCCATCGAAAGTAGCCCTATCCCATCTCATTGTATTAGTTGATAGGTTTCCTGCTATGGTTTATAATCACCACTGATCCCAGGCCTCATGTTGTTTACCCACGTCTCAGCGAAAACCTCGCCTCCACGTAATCGTGGAAGGTCAGAACCTGCGCGGAGGTTTTCACTGCGGAAAAAATCATCATGATTTGATTGGTTAATTTGCTGATAGTTACCCTTGTTAAACGTTATTTACTATGAATGATGGGATATCACAAGATATAGAATATTAATCGATACACACACACATAATATATGTATATATATAATATAATATATGTAAGTATATTCTATAGTTTCCACCAGTTCCCTTCTAACTTAGTCCATGGAATTTATAGGGACCCTCTGGCGGATCGTACCCCTATTCTGGTAAGCTTCCCATACGGAATGGAGGTTTCTTATGGGAGTGGTGTAGGAAGTTTTTTGCCAATGGGGGTCCGATCATTGAGGGTCCATATAATTTCCACCAAAATTATCATTGTTACGGATTATGTATTATGAATGATGGGATATAGTAAGATGATTGGTTTCCCTGAGATGAGCTTCAATCAATATGTAAAACCATTGGTTTGCCAGGGAAACGGATCTACACTCATTATGTTTTGTGTTTTTCACATATACATTCTCTACAATCCAGTTAATTCTCAATGATCATGGGTTAAATCCACAATTTGTGAGGTTGCTTCCCAGTGATTAGTTGTTGATTCCAACTTTGCCATGCAAAACACCATTTTGTGTTGCTCAAAACCCGCGTTTCCAAAAGGTTCCAGTCCCCATTTTTTATTTTGGCTCAGCTGAAAACCCGCAGTTCCTGTTGATTCAATTAAATGATTTCGGAGCGGTGACACCAACATCAAAACATATCAAAACATATCAAAACTGACTATGTTCTTGTTCAGGTATCCATAGGATTTCATAGGTATCCTATCATCATCGTTATAGTCCCAAGTTTCGTTGGTTTTGAGCCTGGATTGCTTATCGTGTCGAGATTTCTTAGCTCGTCCCCAGAGCCGCGGGCCGGGCCTCGATCTCAGTGGCGTGGGGCAAGCGCACCAAGCGTTCCGACCAGGCGGTTAGCAACTGGGCTAAGTCCTGGAGCTTCGCTGCAAGGTGTTTCAATGAGCCAAGGTACACGGGGGGTTATCTCGTTTTATCATATGTTTACTCATCATACATGAAGATTTAACCATGATTAACCAATTCTGGTTTGTTTTATCTCGTTTTATCATATGTTTATTCATTTTGACTTTTTGTAGGACTAATCCCATCCCGCTAATATAAAATTTTATGGTCCCAAATATGTGGTTTCATCCCCCGTTGAATTATGGTTTCAGGGGGGTGCTTAATATGAATTGGGAAGGGATACTGTAATATTGTTGCTTGGTTATCCCATTAGACCTCACTCATATCCGACTAGATCCCCATTTATAGATGATGTTTATATAGATTCAGAGCCATTCACATCATATTCGCATCACATGTACACTCTAGATGCTTTACAGTAACAGTTTAAAATGAAAAGTAACCTCTGGTTATTTCACAAGTGCTTCCTTTAAATAGCTATAGAATGCCAAAAAAATGCTGGTGAGTTATATCACATTAATCACCATTTTTATACTCCAATAATATTACACCATTCAACATCATAATTATATGGGGATGGGTCAAAACCTTGTACCCCTGGTGAACATCAAAATAGCTGGTAAATGGATGTTCATCCCACTAAAAAAGGGTATTAATAGGTATTGATCCATAGCCATATATATATATATACATATATTAATACCCTATGGATCCATGGCCACTGCCTGAGAAGGTACTTGGGACACCCCCTAGTCATCATACCCAAGTCATACTTCCTAGGAAGCTACGGCTGGATCCATAGGGTATTATAGTATTTAACATACTGTGGATGGAAGAAATCCTGCACTACCTGGGATGGTTGAAACCCTATATAAATAGTGGACATCAACCACCTATTAACTGGTGCAGGATTTCTTCCATCCACCGTACCACCAATATAATAGTAGCCGTAATAGTATACTGGTTGGTGGTTTTAACCATCTTGAAAAATATGAGTTCGTCAATGGTTGGTGGATTATCCCATATGTGAAATGGAAAATAAACAAATGTTTGAAACCACCAACCAGCCATTCTATTAACCATCATTATGTAACCATTATATAACCATTATATAAGCATTATTAACCAGTATGTATATATATATATATATATATCCCCATTATTAAGCGCTATTCACCATTATAATATCTCATTATTAACCGCTAGTCACCATTATAATATCCCATTATTAACCGCTATTCACCATTGATTCACCATTGATTCACTATGAAACACTGTTAATTTAACCATTATTCACTTTTTTCACCAGTATATAACCATTATATCACCATTCTATCACCATTTTTAACCAGTATATATCTATAAATATCTATAAATATATATATATATACCCTCTGGTAAACGTTTACATAACTATGGAAAATCACAATTTTTAATGGGAAAACTCACTATTTCTATGGCCCTTTTCAATAGCTTTTTGTATGTTTACCAGGCCGGGTATATCTAATGACCAGCTTCCAGATCCACCCGGATCCACCCACATCCGGAAAAGCCCCGGCTGCCCCCCTGAAGCCCGTCCGGTGGCATCGTCATCCGAGGCACCACTAGACCCGGGGTGTGTACCTTGCGGAAGATCTGGAGAAACCAAACGGATTAAGATCTCGAGTAAGCCGCAAAAAAAATACGAAATATGGTGTTTTATTATACGTTTATAATATGATATGTATATACATATATATAATATGTAATATATATATATATATAATAATAATACATGTAATACATATAATATATGTAATATAATATATATATATATAATTATAATATGTAATAATATACATATATATATATAACAATAAATCATAATGATAAATAATAGTAATAATAAGCTGATAATAATAATAATAATAATAATAATAAATGATGTATAATATGTTTTAGTGATATTACAATGTTATATTACTACTTTAGTTGGATTTTACGAACTACTATCTTCGTAGGGGGTTGTTGACAATGCTAAATTCTCAAACATGGAGGATGTTGTTTTTTTCAGACAAAAAGAAAACATGGTCCATAAATGTCATCATATTTTGGGTATTTTTGGGGTAATATCTCGCACATTCTCGCACAATTGACCATACCATGTGTAGACGATCGACCCCACGATTACTTAAATCATCTCAAATCCCATTTGTTCACCATATGTGAGGCTTAAATCATGTTAAATCCATGGTCAAATCTCCATCTCACTGGATCAGGGGCTGTTCTCCCCTGGGCCCCCGCGATTCCCAGGTCTTCACCACGATGAACTCGTCTGTGCATCAGCGCCGCTAGCAGAATCTCGCTACCGAGGCAGTCGTTTCCCATGGAGAAGCCAGTGGCGCAAAAAGCAGAAAAAGCTATCCCTATGGAGGAATGATCCAGTGAAAATTGTTGTCACATCCCCCATGTGTACAGCTAAGCTATAAGGATGTCCACTTCATAGAGAGCTAACAAAAATGGGGGATGTTGTCGACGGTTCTTCCATTGTCACCGGCCACCCACAGCTCATGCCCACAACTCTAAAACGAGGGCTGTGCTTCCGGATCTTCTGGGAATCCGAATTGAGGCGAACACCAAGGTGGTTATGAGTCATTCTCTTGAAATGCTCACCGACCACCGGCTCTGGTGTGCTAAGCATGCATGGAAAATAACTGGACATGAAATGCCCCCTACTGTAATGCAAAATGAAACGAGCGACGCCATCGCAGCTGTTGTGTCTTGGAAAGGACGGCATCCACACTAAATCACCATTTCAGTTCAAACACCCGCCCCCATGGGCCGCCCCCATGGGCCTTGAAAATGTCAGCTGTTTCACCCCAGACACCATCCACCATCCATCTATCGGATCCGCAAAACAGGGCCGGCCATCGTTCGCGGCACCGTGGGCACTCACGCTGTGGCACTGCCGCCCAAGCGCTGGCGCGCTTCGGACGCTTTGTCTCTGAGATACTGCCTGGATCCGAGGACCCGAGGATCGCGCAGGGGGACATGGGGGGACATGGGGGGACCATGACCTGGACTTGAAGAAATGAGTGGTTCATTGGTGCCCCCAAGATGGCTGTGTTGGTTAATCCCGTGAACTAGTTCGATATATGATATCTAGAACTATTTTTGTTATAATAGTTATAGACCAACTGAGCTATCTTGGGCACCACCTTGTATAGTTATTGGATGTCATGGGACAAAAGCCATCACTTGGGTGAGAATCTGGACCCCAGGAGGTTGCAACTCGCCTTCGTAGCTTCGTTGGTGGACTTTCCTCCCATGATTGAAAGCCATAGGTTACAGTATATATCAATACCCAAATGGATGGTTTCCTACAATGGGAGGATGGTTTATAATGGAAAATCCGACAAGAAAATGGTGGGAAACCCCGTTTTTTATGCTCCCTTTTGCTGCAACATTGACTGACAGTTCTCCCAAGCATTCCCCCCTGCACCGATTCAAGCACCATGGAGCGCAAAGTGTTCATCTGTTTTTTAAAATCATCAACGATACCCTCTGGTAAACTAACATAGCTATTGAAAATGGCCATTAATAGTTGATTTTCCCATTAATAGCATGGTGATTTTCCATAGCTATGTTAGTTTACCAGGCCGGGTATGTCCCATCAATGATATGTCCCAAACGTTCATAGCAAGGTACGCGGAGGCCACAGCTTTTCCCTTCACCTCAGATAGGATCTCCAGCTGAAAGATTAGAGCTTCGGAAAGCACCATGCAAATGGAGGGTATCAAGAGGATTGGCAATGGAAGATCATGGAACATCTCCGAAAAAATGGAAGTTTATAGTATTTATAGCTTTCTAGAGGATTTACCTTCCAACTATCAAACGTGGCTGGAAAATCATGGACAATTTATGAACATTATGAACATACCCGAACTAAATCGAAGTTTATAGCTGGGAAAACCATCTATAAATGAGGGATTTCCAATTGCCATGTTCGATTACCGAAGGGTGTAGAGGATCTTGCTATACTTGGGGTTTGTTATGGTTTGTTGATTTCCTGCTGAAAAGGTTTGATCGTAGATGGGCGTAGTTTATGTTTTATTTTTGGCTTTATCCAAGTTCTTGGGCTGATTTCTTTAAGATAGAGACCCAAGCGGTTGGTCATCGGAGATGTTTTATTTTTGTGGATTCTATATTGATCTATATATTAGGTAATAATCTGTGTTGAATTATATCTGATCAGTAGCTGGCTACCCAAGTTAGGAACTACATGCCAACTCCGGGGGCCATCTCAGTCATAGGAGGTTTTCGTTTTGTCATGGGGCCACCCCTAGTTCTCATCCAGTCGTCATGGATGACCATGAATTGGCATTGAAACCTATGGTGACTCGGGGATTTCCCATTTTAAGAAACCATTGCGGATAATAGCCAATAGGAGAAAATTATGATAATCAAGGGCTTATTCAATGGCTATTTCCGTTTTTTGTATCCCCTATTTTCGGACAAAACCCAATTAGAAGCCTCAAAAATTTGGAACCCCGTTTCGAAGATCCTTTTCTGGCAAGACTGGGTATGGCTTATGAACTTCGCATGGCATGTCTGGTTCCTTCAGTATTCCCCCATTGCATACTTGTCGATGAACAACCAATGGTTGGGTGATGTCTAATTCGAACATCTCAACAACCCTGTCATACTCGCTTGATTTCGATGTCGATAATCGTGAATGGTGTTATATTTTATGCCAACCAATAGCTAATTTGGAAAGCACAGGAAAACTTCAAGTAAACTCTGGGGGTATCCTGGTCTGCTCCTAATCAATCCTTATCAAACATAGCAGGCTGGAAAGCTTCTACATTTCTGAAAGGAGTTTCATCGACATCAATTGGAGGATTACCCTATGAATTCAGATCAACTTCGGGTCAAGTAAGGATCAAATTGTGTCGAAATGCCAGTGGTCACACTTTGCATGTTGTGCTTCATCATATCTGAACCTCTTTGATCTCTTTGTGATCACTTTAGTTGTAGGGTGTTGTTCTTCACCTCCACTTGAAGTGGATATCCCTCTCATGAAAAACCTCAAAACATGGGAAACAATGGCACCTCTGGATGTTCGCATGACATGATTCTTATGAAGGGATTTGGTCACCGGTAACATCTAGAAACCCATGCATCGCATAGAACGGCGATAACTGGATTCTCATTGTTGGCCAAAGCAACTGCATCCACACCGCTTGTAACCTGTCACAAGTGGAAAAAAAATGGTCCAGGGGGTTTTGCTAGCTGATCCGTACACGTCCACTGCTAGACAGAAACCTGCTTAGACAGAGTCATTCGATGCTGGGAATAGCGCAGAAGATTCTGACAGCTGTAGGCTACTGATATGACGTGTCAGACAAGTCAGTCATTTGAAATAATTGACAAATTCAGTTGCATTGGGGCTTAACATGGCTTAACATATGCGCAACCAAAACTGACCCATGGACGAGCCATTTTTTTCACGTTTCTATTTCCATGTCGACATGATATTTCCCTGTCGATGGATGCATTGGTCCAATCGGATGCACTTGAAAAATCTGCCTGCGGCTGGGCTCACCAAAGGTCTTTAAGCATTTCATGGTCAATCTTGGATGCCCTGCAAGAAACATATGTTAGTTATCACATTATAATACATTATATGTCCACTACAACAAAAAAATGCATCCATCTATCCACAAGAAAAATATGTTAGTTATCACTTATCACATCATCATATGTCCACCCCCAGAAAAATATATATTGCATCCACCTATCCAAGGCTTCCCCAGCGCCAGTCTGATTCCACCCACCGTCCCACCGTGCCTTGTTCACCGTGTTGGTGCGAAACTCGCCGATCCTCGGCAGCGGCAACGCCATGGGTACAATGTGGCCCCCCCGAGTTATAAGTTGGTTAACAAAAGCCCCAGTAACTATAGTTATAAGTACCATAAACCATAGTTATTGGAGTTATAAACAAACTTAGCTATGTTGGGGGCCTCACATTGTAGATCATTTTCCGAATGGCAAAGCCATGGGTTTCCACAGCCAAGATTTCTTCACTGCAGAGTAGCAACAAATGATTTGCATGGAACAACAATGTAGCCATGCCCTGCCTCCCACAATTTTGAGATCACTTATAATACCTCCCTATGGATCCAAACACTGTCTGAGAAAGGACTTAACCCCCTAAATCATACCCCAAATACTTCCTAAGAAGGTAGTTGGAGCCATAGGGCTTAACTAAACCTTGAAATGGTTGCTTTACAAACACGACATGGTGACGTTGAACTGCCAAGTATTGAGGTCATTGGCCTTCAACTGGCAACGAAACCAGTTGCAAACTTACAAGGATTTTCTGAATAAATAGCTGATATTCAAGCCATACCTTGGAGTAAATCAAAATCAGTGTCAGTGTACCAGTTCTCATCAAAATACTTCGAGGGATGCTAGGATTTAACAATGCTCATGCCCCCCCAAAACTCATAGTATATACCCTCTGGTAAACTAACCTAGCTATGGAAAATCACTATGTTTAATGGGTAAAATCCACTATAAATGGCCATTTTCAATAGCTATGTTAGTCATTACCAGAGGGTACCTAGGCTTTGTCTGGAAAGATCCATAGATTTGATGCTAAATCATTGCGACCATGGTCAACTCCACCATGGTTTGCTAAATCTTCCATTGTTTCCGAGTGTGAAAAATCACCATCGTTTTTTCGTTCTTGGTAAAAACAAATATTAAAAAAAATCATCAAAAATCATCCATGTTTCATTTTTCTTGGTGAAATCTCCATCTATTGCTGGTGAATTTCCCCCTTTTTCCCGGGGAATGCCGAGGTGCTGCTCCCTCTTGGCGTAGGCCTGATACCCGGCCGCGCCGCCGGTGACGCTGCCGGCCATGGTGCCTACGGAGGCGCCAACGGCCAGACCTCGGCGTTCGGCGCGAGGCGGTGGAGAGCAGGGTTAAAGTAACATAACGATGGAACAATCACCTTTTTTCATGGGAAAATTCACTATTTCAATGGTGATTTGAGCCATAGTTATGTGAAATTACCAGAGGGTAAGTATGGGTAAGTCATAGGGCCGTAGGGGGCACACCTTCCAAATTTTAGGAAACCACTTTAGTCATCTTTAGTCAGCATCATTTTTCTACACCAACGTGATCGCCCACCCAGCCCTGATGCCCCACCCTGGAAGTTCTTCCCAAGAAGATATCTTCAGCGTAGCATCTTCAGCACGCAACATGCAATGGAAGGTGGTTACAGGGGTGAAAGTTAAAGGGCTTCAAAGCAGCACGGAGCAATGCACACACTGCAGTCCAACTACAAGCATCTTGAATACCCCCAACCAGCAACCACGTGCTGACCAGATGTAACAAGTGAATCTGGCAGATCACTTCAACCTTTTATACGGTGGTGGCCCTGTGACACGTATTGTAAATGGCATTCATTACATTACATTTACCCCCCAGCAAATCCACATGCATGGAACATCAACCTGGTTATTAATTCCGAGGGCAATGGTATTGTGGTGGAAAGTGCCCGCCAGATTCATGGATGTTGCGCTCTCAGGTGAACAAGCTGTCAATGTTGTCGCCGGCCGATGTAGATCCGAGTGTGGCGATGGGTCTGCCAACTTGGCCGGCTGGGGGACTCACCGGCGGTGCCGCGATGTCTGTCACCGCGGCTCCGACCCTGACGTGGCTGGAGCCTTAGCCTTTGCCTTACGAGCGGGCTTGGCGACCGGCTTGGCTGCACAGGAGTCGCCGGTGGCACTGGAGCCTTGGCTGGTGCTGCCTTCGCCGGAGTCTTGGGCATCATTGGTGGCTGCTTGGTTGTGGCCTTTGCCAAATCTGCTTTGGAAGCACAGCTTTGGCCTTCGCTTTGGCCGCGTTCGAAAGAGCCTTCCTGGCCGCCCTGTGCTGCATGGCACATGTCTTCGAGCAGCACAAGTACGGAAGAGAGATCGGAACGATGAAACTGTTGCCGCAAAATGCGCAGCCAACATAATGAGAAATAATGGTGATAATATCAATAGAATGGTGAGATAATTGTGAAATAATGGGATTCAATGGTATACAAGGAGTGTTGTCCATTTCAAATAATACAAAACTATAGGTTATTTTGTTTTGCCCTAAGAAATCTGAAGTTTTAGGTTTAGAAACTACTATACTACTTACTCATGAAGATAACTCCCTGGTTAGTAAGCCCTTATCAACAGGTATGTAGTGAATCAAAAGCCATTTACTAGTGAACTTAACTTGATGGTCCACTTGAGTAGTGAGACAATGATGATCGACCATGAGATTGTTGGCTAACCTTCAATCAAATTTATGTGGGTCAAATGTGTCAAACTTTCGCGACGTGGAAAGAGTTGTACGTGTTGTGCTGGATTTGTGTTGCCGGTGCCCTCTCATTATCTCGAATACTCTACCCAGTCACTTAGAACCCCTGAGAAATCCACTTCTTTCACAGATACACAAAAATGACACACTTCTCCAGCCATGAAAACTCTACATTCTCAAGCAAAAAAAACTATACTAATAGATATATACATAAACTTTTTCTTGTAAGCATTGATGATTATACATCATTATTATACTATGTTTCACTCTGATAGATATCAAAAACTATATCAATGTACACTACCAATAGATATGGAGGTTCCTAAATCTGACCCCAAATCATCTAAGTCATTAGTCCATGTTTTTTTTGAAACCGGTGACTTGGGGATCCCCATTCCCAGATCAGCTTCCCACAGGCACCTGCTCCTCCGCCGATGGCCGCGCCCACGGGAATGGACAAGCCGAAGGTGAAGAGCGCCGGCAGCACGCCGATGGCCGCACCGACCACGGTTCCAGCCTCCGGTTCGTTGATGGTTACTACTGGTTACTATATAATGGTTGTTCATGGTTACCAACATGCTATGTCAGTGGTTATTAGTGGCTGTTCATGGTTACAGAGATAGTAATGATAATGGTTATTTGATGGTTGTTAATGGTTACACAAATAGTAATGATAATGGTTATGAATGGTTGTTAATGGTTACAGAAATGCTATGTTTATGGTGTTTGATTGTTTTTGATGGTTGTTGATGGTTCTAACAATTAATATAACCATGATATCTTACAGTAATGTTTGTTGATGGATATACAAATCGGTATTTAAATTGTTATTCATGTTTGTTCATGGTTATGAAACATGAATATAACCATTGCATGATAATAAATATTGATGTATATTATGATATAACTATGGTGTTGATTAGCATGGGTGGTTGGAAATCCAGGTATATGTGTACTCATCAACTCAAATATCATATTGTTGATTATGGATACCCGCAGCATATATAATGTGTATATATATTATATGTGATAATTAAAAATATATGCATATGTACAGTCCCAATTATGGTTAGTTGACGATAGTTAACGTTGATATGGGCTTGTCTCAAAAAAGGATACACCAAAATTCACTGGTTAATCATCAGCTGTCCTATTTCAATTGGAATGTGTTGGGTATCCCGCATTTTCAGAGACATACCAAAACCTATCATTCATTGGTTCAATGTAATCCATATTATCATATGGTCACACCGCCAAAAAAAAACGTTAGGGTTAACCCTCATTATTGCAATTGTTTGATGGCTAAATCACAGTTTTTGATGGTTATATTAGATGTATCATTTTCTTTGGATGGTTAAATCCCAACGTTCAATCATTAAATCAACTTTTTTTGCATCATTGTTGGATTCAACGGTACACCTACGTATACCCCAACATACCCCAACGAAACCACCCACCAAGCCATGAACTGTCCACTTCCCTAATCATCAAATCTCATCTGTCCAGTTATATCCCTAGAAAACTGGTTGTGTATATTTCCATTGAATGGGCTTGTCTGAAAATATGGTACTGTATACAGGTATACTCAATATGACCATAATGGGGAAATGATAAGCAACTAAGCAACCATCGATTTTTGGGATATACATTTTTTAGACAAGCCCAACTCAATTATTCATTGGATAAATAGTGCTAAATCCCGATTTGAATGGTTAAATCCCAAGGTTTGACATTGTTTAACGGTTAAATCCCTATGCCATCCATGCTTCACCATGTTAACGGTTCAACCATATGTTTTACCATTGTTGATTGTTAAATCCCACTGTTTCACAATGTTCATAGTGTTAAATCCCCATTTCTTGTAATTTCCAATGTCAAATCCCAATTTCCGCCATTCGTTAAATTTCAAGTCACAGTACAGTGGGTAATAAAATTGTATGTTTCTTCACCATTGTTCATGATTAAAGGGTGCTAAATCCCATATGCCACATTCCCATCCCTTGTTCATATGAAACACCCCGCACAAGTCAGTTTGCCCTTGTTCCTCCCACTGTGTGGTCCCGGCCATATGTGGTTTCATCCCCTCTTAGAGTATGCTTTCTGGGGGGTGTTTAATATGAATGGAAGGAATTCTTCCCTGCAGGATGGGGCCCCTCAGGTATAAGTTGGTTTGTAACCCCCATGAACTATAGTTATATCTACTATAAACCATAGTTAAGCCACTTATATCTCAACTTAGCTATCTTTGGGGCCCCATCCTGTGTAAACATCACAAATTATTACCCATCATGAGCCATCTTCACCTACCATTCACCATTTTTTTCCGCAAGAACTCCATTCAACTCCATGCAAAACATCAATTTCCTTCGATGAGTATCCCATGAATATCCCATAAGTGAGCGTTAAATTCCATATTGTTCACCATTTTCATAGTGAATCCTAGTGATATCCTCTGGTAATCAAACATGGCTTTCTGGAAACTCCACCACTTGGTTCGATGATTGTCCCAATCAAAACTACGTTCATAATATGGATTTCCCAGCTAGCCACGTTTGATGGCACCAGGTAAATCCTCTATAAATCCTTCGAATATAGATGCTGTCCCTAGTAGCCAATAAAATACCATAAATTAGTGTTAAGTTCGATGTTGTTCCCAGTTTCATAGTATTACCCTCTGGGAATCATCATTATTTCACAATTGTTGATGTTAAAATCCCACTTCTTGCCCATTTTCACCAGTTCTTATGCTATATATATACAATATATGTACCATGAAATATATCATTCACAGTGTTTTTTTGTTTTACTGGTATATATATATATAGAGAAAGCTGATTTTTCTATGATTTTTCTATGATTTGTCGATGTTCTAGTGAAATCAGAGTAATTAATTTTCTCATCACATGCTGATTGGGAAACTATGGGAAACTCATCAAATGTTCCCATGTTCTATGTTTTTTCGATGTTCTTGGCCATGTTCTGTGATTGTTCGATGATTTTTGGCCATTTTCAGTCAGCTTACTGGTGCTTAACGTAGGGAATGGATGGGAATCGGGGAATGGGATGGTTATTTTTAGTGATTATGGATCATGCCCGAAAATTCCCTGCGTAAAACGCACCAGTAAGTTATAGTTACCCGTTGGTTATTTGTTAACAGTTCGCCATGGAAAGATCCACCATGCTATTAAGAACGGTGTTTACCATCTATTTCTATGGACCATGGCTTCCATGGCCAAATAACCAGTAAACAAACAGTTTGCCATTGAAAATGGCCCAGCCGAAATAGTTGATTTACCCATTAAAAACGCATGGTGATTTTCCATAGCTATGTTAGTTTACCAGAGGATAAACCTCCATTTTCCTATGGTTTTCCTATGGTTTTCCTATGGTTTTCCTATGGTTGTCCTATGGTTTTCCTATGGTTTTCCATAGCAGAGGATTATGTCAAAGAAATCCCATCCCATCTCTGCCAGGTCTCCGCCAGGCCGGTGGCCCCGCCACTGGCACCCAGGGTGGCCGCGCCCCCCAGCGCTCCGGCGGCCGTGGCCTAAGTTACGGAGAGGCAGGGCTGGAAGTCATGGGGAAATCATGGGGATGTAGCTATGATAATCTACGATATGTATATATAATCTATGATATATGATATATGATATGGTGTATATATATGGTATATATATATATATGGTATATATGATATATGGTATATAATCCATGTATGGTATATATATATATATGGTGTGCCATGGATCCCATCAATATACCCCATGTTTGTTAGATTTTTGTTAGCATATATAATATACCAGCACCATGGATCCGTCATGGGATATATATATATAATTATATATATATATCATATAGACTAGTTTACTACATTAACACTGCTAGTGTATATTAATGTATCAAGAATAGATATAAGCTGATATATGGTTAATAAGAGGAATCATCCAAAAATGGCCTTGTTTCAGGTCAGTGAATTATTAAGAGTTGCCCATATATATAATATATATAATAATGATAACATAATAATAGTAATAATAATAGTAATAATAATAATGATGATAATAATAATAGTTATTTATATATATATACATATATACATACCTGGAACCCAAATGACAATTTTTTTTTCCAAGGTTTTGACCCATAAAATTGAGGGTTAATCATTCAAAAGAGGGGTCATTTGGGTTCCAGGTATATAAGGTGTGTGTATATATATATATATATTAACTATGATATAAACCAACAAGTGTACTTACGTAGGTGTTTTAGCTTGAGCAACTCCTAGTGCAAATAACTACTTACCTTGCCATGTTTTGCCCTAAGAGTTCGAAGGAGTTCAGATGTAGCAGCTACAAAAAAAACATAAAAAAACTACTTGGTCTACTTTGGTGGGCTGCGGAGTTTGGGAACTGCTTAGGAAACCCCGAACATAACTGGGTAGATAGTGGATTGCCATTTACCAACTAGTTAACTCACTCCATGGTTCAGCGAAGTGGGAGTGAATTAGTTGAGGGAAAAAGTTTGGATTTGCCCAAGTAAAATCCTTTAAGATAAGCATCACGAACTGGAGTCAAGTCAGAAAAGTCGGGATACATCACAAATTCATGTAGGTTACATCATTTTACACCATTGGTAAACTAACAACATAACCATAGAAAGATCCACCATTTTCTAGCTGGGTAAATCCATTATTTCGACTGGGCCATGGCTTCAATAGTTTTTTGATGCTTTTTGCCAACCGGATCCAACCGGCGCCTGAACGTGCTTGTCCTGGACCACCTGGATCGAGGCATGTCGCGCGGTATGGAGCTGGCGACGGTTAAAATGTCGAGGCAATTTGATATCTCACCATGTTTGATTGGGCAAACTAGAAGAAATTACAAGTTGATAAACCACACTTGACTCTACTTTCTGAACTATAGGTGTGCTAGCTACAAATCTACAACTAGTTGAAAGTTGATAAACCACACTTGACTCTACTTTCTGAACTATAGGTGTGCTAGC
>Ga0126342_10009785_pt1 | contig 17164 bp, 13 predicted proteins | sample Cyp1metagenome_FD_92528 | JGI IMG/M metagenome (GOLD analysis project Ga0126342, IMG submission 92528) | Coral microbial communities from Lord Howe Island, Old Settlement Bay, Australia - Cyphastrea 1 metagenome | ecosystem: Host-associated > Invertebrates > Cnidaria > Coral ... | reverse complement strand
TGTCAAAGCGTTTGTGTGTAAAAGCGTCTGTGTGTAAAAGTGTTTGTATGTAAAAGCTTCTGTGTGTAAAAGTGTTTGTGTAAAAGTGTTTGTGTAAAAGTGTTTGTGTAAAAGCCTCTGTGTACATGTGTTTGTGTGTGACAGCGTCTGTGTGTAAAAAGCGTCTGTGTGTAAAAAGCGTCTGTGTGTAAAAGCGTCTGTGTGTAAAAATGCTACTTCTCTTCTCGACTGCCTTTAACACATCTTTCATATATTGTTTGTAAAATTGTGTCTCCATACTAACAAGAGAAGACCCTGCTCCTCTACGCTCTCGGGCCATCCGTCGTCTAGTTGGTGATTGCTACAAAGGGGTCAAGGTCCTTGTGGGTATCAGACCCAGGCCGCATCCCAGTTAAAGAGAAACTCTATTGATATGCAAACTTGCCCGATTCCGAGGAAAGTGGTTTACAGCACCATAAAAATTGATAAAAATGGCTTATGCATCAGTTATTAAACTTTTGTTGTCTAAATCCCTGGTGCAAATGTTCCACCTTGTTGTTGCTTTGAAGACGTGGTTCTTGGTGAATCACCAACAAATCAAGTGGCTCCCCCCAAGTAGGTGATCCCATTACATTCCCATTCCAACCCCAGCATATTCCGTATTTGAAACACCTTAATAAACCCCATCAAATCCCATCTAAATCCCTACGAAATCCCCATCGAATGCCTCAAAGTCGCCCAGGTTTCAACTGGCAGTGTGTCAAAACCATTCTTGTACCCCTTCTGTTCACCTCAAAATAGCTGGGATTTATGGATGTGAATAACCCCCTAAACATGGTATTTTCATAGGTATTGATCCATACCCAACTGGTGGCTGTCTCCCCCGAGAGATTTGCCGCAGAGCTTCCGCGGCTTTGGCCTCGGCCTCTTGGGACGCCCGCGACTTCTCCCGAAGGACCTCCTCCAGCTGTTGGTTGAGCTCCAGCGCCGCCTTCAGGATCTGTTGGAAATTCAGGGGATTTGATCAGAGGATTTATATCACGGGATTTGATGCGATTTTATGGCATTTCATGTGATTTAATAGGGATTTAATAGGGATTTAATAGGGATTTACACGGGATTTCGTTGGCCGAATCTAGGGCTTAAACATATAAGTTTTATTGGGACTTTTTATTGGAGTGTTCATGCGATTTATTTATTTCATGCGATTAAGCGATTAAGGTTTCAGGTGGTGCCCATCCAAATTTACGGATTGACTCAGCACACCTCGAGGTCTTGTCGCAGTCGTCCTTCATCTCCGCCGTCCACCTGCACCTCTGCGTCCGCGAAGCGGCGGAAGGGCTTCAAATAATCCTCGGAACGAAGGACATCCAGGCCTTGGGGATGGGTATGTGGAACGGCACAACCAAAATCACCCATGGGTTGTCTATATATATAATATAATATAATATAATATAATATTATATTATATTATATTATATTATATATATATATATATATCGGTTTAATAGGGATGGGATACAACAATTGGAATTGGAGCTTCATCAAAGTTGAATTTTGAGAAAATGGCCCACATGGCCCTGAATCCATCCGCCATGTTTCACGGCCCACCACGGGTGACCGGTCCCGGGTCGGGGGATATAACTAGAGTTACCATCTGGGAAGTTATAGGTGATAATATAGGTAATATATCTACAATGTGGGGCCCCGTAGATAGCTAAGTTGGTTTATATCTCCAATAACTATGGATTCAATACCCTCTGGCAATCAAACATGGTTTGCTGGAAAATAACTGGTTGGTGGTGCAATAACCATCTTGAAAAATCATGGACTTCGTCAATGGGCTTGGGATGACATCCCATATATGATGGAAAATTCAAAAAACTTCCAAAGCACCAACCAGCAAAATTGCCAATGTGAACGGTGGGCAAACTGGGTCGGAAAATTCGGACCCCTTCCCCCGGTCCTTTTTTGGCTTTGTGAAATAAGGTACCTCCAATTTGGACGGAAAAAACCATCATCTGGTTGGTGGTTTTAACCATCTTGAAAAATATGAGTTCGTCAGTTGGGATTATTGTTCCCAATATATGGGAAGTCATGAAATTCCATGGTTCCAGTCACCACCAACCAGTCATGTTCCCATTGGGATTGCCATTTGGGTGGTGTCTCGAATCCGGAATCCCTGCGAATCCCAAGCCATATCATCCTGACATCAGAAAACTTCATGACTTCACACGCAAAAAAAAACATCACTCCTTGGGGGAGGGCTGAAAAGAAATGACTCAAATTCTTGATTCAGTGTCTCTTCCAGGTTCTCTCCCCCACTGTTTTTGGTCCACGAATTTGCAGTGACGTCGTTGCGGCAACTGCAGCCTTGCTGCTGTAAATCCATGGCTGACATCCTCAGATACCTCTATTCTTGCTTGGTCATGTCAAGATCTTTGAAATAATCCTTTCTTCTGGGTGGAATCTCAACTTTGTGTGGTGATTTATCACTTGAGCAGTTTTGAATTACTGTAAATGTCTCACTTGGTTGTTTCAAGAAACCATTGATAAATCCCTATTTTCTTATCAAATCCCCATCAAAACACCATTTTTGGTTGAATTTACATGCCTATTGTAATAAAGCCTGAAAAAAAATGTCCGCTCATCCTTATTTGTCATGACAAAACCACGATAAATACCTACTTTATTACACTGCCGTTTCCCTGCGAATTCTATCAACTTCGACTTGGGTTGGTGCAGTTCCAGTGGACGAAGTGGATAGATGTCACGCGTCATCGGGGCTAAAATCCCACGGTCTGCGCCAAGTAGGTTTCACTGAATCACCAAAACATCACCATGATATCACCATTGAATCCCACAAAATCCGCATGTTCCCTAGTCAAATCACAATTTTCCCTAGTTAAATCACCATTTTCCCTAGTTCAATCACCATTTTCCCTTAGGTAAATCACCATTTTCCCTAGGTAAATCACCATTTTCCCTAGGAATTTCCAACCAAACATCCCAACTTTTCACCCAGCGAAATTCCATGGACAAAATCCCATAGTTCCCCAAGTTCCGCTCCCCTTGGCCCAAAGCTCCGCCAGGGTTTTGGGAGAAGCCAACTGTTGAGATCCTTGGTGCATCGAAATATCAACTGCGAATGGTTGTGATAAATAGGGATTTGTTTCTGGGACTTTTCATGGGATTTTCATAGGGATTTAGTGGGCTTAGTGGGATTGAATGGGACTCCCATAGTGATTTCATGGTGATTTATTGATTTAATGGTGATTTTTTTCTGGAAATACTGGGAAATACTGGGAAATACTGGGATGATGTATGGGAATCATATGGGATTACTGGGATTATATGGGATTATGTATGGGATTATGTATGGGATAATAAATAGCTGGTTGGTGGTTTCAACCTACCCCTCTGAAAAATGATGGAGTTCGTCAGTTGGGATGATGACATTCCCCAACTGAATGGAAAATCATAAAATTCATGTTCCAAACCACCAGCCAGATAGGGATGAAAAACAGGACTTTTCATGGGATTTAATAGGATTTAGTGGGCTTAGTGGGGTTGAATGGGACTCCCATAGTGATTTCATGGTGATATAACAGGCTTTAATATGGCTATGGATCAATACCTATTAATACCATGTTTAGGGGGTTATTCACATCCATAAATCCCAGCTATTTTGATGTGAACTACAGGGGTACTATTGGTTTTGACACACTGCCAAATCATGATTCTCAATATCCCAGTATAGTTGATTAATATTCTATAGTTAAATAGTTGATTACTATACAATATCCATTCATATTCCATATCTTACCCACTAATCAGTGTCTAAAATGGAAGGCTTTAATATGATTTCATGGTGATTTCGTGATTTACCCTCTGGTAATTTGTTACATGGCTATTGAAAATGGTCAGTGAAATAGTGGATTTTCCCATTAAAAATGGTGGATCTTTCCATAGCTATTTTGGCATAACCAGAGGGTAACTGAATTTTCATGGCCATCAAACATGGCCAGATTGGAGATCCCCATCCAAACACATCGATTTGCCACGGTCAGGCAAAATCGAAGCAGCCGCCAGGGTGGCTTTTCCGGCCAGCCATGGTTCATTGAGGGTACCCTCTGGTAAACTAACGTAACTATGGAAAGATCCACCATTTTTTATGGGACAACTCACTATAAATGGCCATTTTCAATAGCTATGTTAAATTACCAGAGGGTAATGCCAAGCATTTTGGATAGTTCATACCTAACATTTTGGATAGTACCAGTAGTACCATGGATTCAATACCCTCTGGTAATCAAACATGCTTTGCTGGAAAATAACTGCTTGGTGGTGCAATAACCATCTTTAAAAATCATGGAGTTCGTCAGTGGGCTTGGGATGACATCGCATCTATGATGGAAGTCATAAAATTCCATGGTTCCAAAGCACCAAGCAGCCAGTCATTTTTAAAAATTAGCTATATATGATCAATAATAACCATTACTAACCATTTTAACCAACATTATTAACCATTACTAACCTTATTATGTATGGTAATAATTAGCAGCCAGTCATCAATAATAGTAACCCAACATTATTAACCATTACTAACCACTATTAACCACCATGATTCCCTTGGCATGATCAGCCCTTATTCTTCAGCAGGATTCCTTTTGGGAGTCGCGTGAAATACCAATTTTTCTCATCTCAGATCATCGATGAATGTCTGGCCTAACTTTAGGCCCTGGTTTTTTCGCAGTGGATCTATTCATGAATTGGGGTCCCTACAAAATTGTAGGTACTCTATCTTTTTTTATTGTTGGGATATGGGATCAAGCAGCCAAGACCAATAAAATCATGTATCAATAAGAAATACCCACATGTTTGATGATTAAAATCACTTACAAATGATGGTTAAATAGCCCATTTATGGACCATCACAATACCCACAGGTTTAAATCTCAACGAAAACAAGCTCATCTGATTCTCCAATTCCACAATCTGGCCATGTAGTTTTTCCCCCTTTTTCAATTCCCGAAAAGATGTGGGTATGGGTCAAAAGTTGGTAGCCCAATAATTGGATGGTTAATATTCAAAATAGACATTCACATCTGTGGTCCCAATTGTCTTAAAAATTTTGACCCATACCCATGTTGACATTCCCATTTTCTTGACAAATCAGCTACAAAAAACAGAGATTTCCAGGCCATCCCCGGCCCCCCGTGGCCATCCAAAACCCAGGCCCCGCGCCGAGCGTCGCGCGGGTCGCGCGGACGCCTGCGGCGACGTCGTGGCACTTTCGGAGACCACGGACGCAGCGGACTTCGAGGCAGCTGACCTCGCCAGAACGGCTGGTTCCATGGGATATCAACAAAGGCCATTGAAATAGTGGATTTTCCCATTAAAAATGGTGATTTTCCCATTAAAAATGGTGATTTTCCCATTAAAAATGGTGATTTTCCCATTAAAAATGGTGATTTACCCATTAAAAATGGTGATTTACCCTCTGGTTATGTCAACGTAGCTATTGAAAATGGCCATAGAAAGTTCGTGAATTTTCCCATTAATAGCATGGTGGATCTTTCCAGTTCGCTATGTAACAAATGACCAGGCCGGGTACAACATGTTACGACATGAAACCAGAATCTGTGGGGATTGATCAAAAAAAACATGACCATTTAATATGATTTAATATGATTTAGCCTCTGGTCATTTGTTACAGTTTGCGAACTTGAAAATGGCCGAAATGGTTGATTTATCTATGAAAAGTGACATTTTTTCCATAGTTTTTTGTATGTTTACCAGGCCGGGTAATGCTAATTCGATTCCGAAAAAAAAAAAAACACGGTTCACCATGAGATCCCTTGAGATCCAAACATCAAATCACCAAAAATCAAATCACCATGAAGTTTGACATCCCCATGAAGTCCAATACCCATGAAATCACCATGAAATATCGCCTTTATATCCTACAAAACCCTTCAAATCCTTGTGAATTTTCGAAAATGACCACCATGAAATATCCCCATTCAATCACCATGATATTCGCTGATTTGTATTGATTTGTTGGTTTATAAACTCATGAACTAGCTCGTTACATCTCCCTAGTCAACCCAAAAGTTAACCAAGTGAACTGTGCGTCAATTGAGCGATTTCGTCAACAGGGGCCTCTCCTTTTACCACACAATTTTGTGTCGGGGGAAAAAAAAAACACGAAACATTTAGGTTATATATAGCTGATTTATAGTTGATTTATACTTGATTTATGATATTCAGAGGTTCTTGCAACATATCATATAAAGTTGCTTATATCCCATATATAGCACTGATATTCCCATGGATTTATAGCTGATTTGTGACCGTCCAAACCCCCCAAGACGTCAAGACACTGAGCAGGATCCGTTTTGGGCGATCCAATCACCAACAGGTCCCCAGGATCCAAGCCATTCAGTTGCTGCCTGGGATCAAGCCAAAAGGTAGGCTGAAGCAAAAGTGAAACCATCCCCCAGGAAAATCACCATAGGTGAAATAGGTGGCATGGTTAACCACCTGAGCAAATGGCTAGTTAGTTAACTTAGTTAATTAACAAACAACTGGGCAACCTGGGGATAAGTTGGTTGATGGGATGTTTATTGATGTTTATCCTATTGAAATTGGGATAAAAAATCATCAGAAATAGCGATCTAACCAGCCTTTGGGGAGCTAACATGCGCGTTTCCCCCATCGAAAACAAAAACTGGATGGGAGATGTTTCAAAAACTCAACACCAATGGGCCCACAAAATTCAATGAGTTTTTACCCTCTGGTAAACTTTCACATAACTATGGAAAGATCCACCATGCTATTAATGAGGAAAACTCACTATTTCAATGGCCAGCTATTCAAGTTCGCAAACTGTTAGTTTACTATAGAAAATGGCCCAGTCGAAATAGTTTTCCGTTTTCCCATTAATAGCATGGTGATGTTCCCATTAAAAATACTATAGAGGCTACCCCTTTTTGCCGGAGATGACCATGAAACGGAGGGATTCCGGGATGGTCCTGGGTCCTACGGCGACCCCGAGACCCCAAGTTTTAGGCGTGGATTTCACCACCAAACGCATCGTTGTTTTCATTGCCTGATGTATCCAAAAAAACACGATTCAATCACCACTTGTTCGTTGGTTGCATATATTTCATTTTTGCATGGGATAAACCTAATCACTTGGGTGAATTCCCCATTCAATGCTGGTGAAACGTCTGATCTGGAACGGTTTTCAGATGTTTCCCGACATTGTTCATGTTTGATGCCTTCTGCATGGTATGAAATATTCCCATTTCTAGACAGAACATTTATATGAGTCTGTCATACATGACCATATATGCTAACATGAAGCCTCTAAAGAGAGCCCCTGAAAACTTGATAGAGCACCATGCTAATTAAAATCTCTTCAAAATGATCCTTGAAATCGGGCTTATATGGGCCTTAAGGCTAGCCATTTCACAGGGGAAATTTCAACAGGGATCCATATATAGTTTCAGATGATATGTCAGAAACTATGTCGCAATAGTGTTTCAAGGTGGGGATCACTCGAAGAAAGTAATTTTGCATGTTCTCAGAGTAATTTAACATAGCCATGGTATAGATGGCCCATAGAAATAGATGATTTTCCCAGCTATAAACCTCCATTTATGGTTGGGAATTTCCATTGCTATGTTAAATTTTGCATGTGCGCAAAGGCGGTTTGTCACTGATTTGAATACTGTTCGGGTCCGGCGAGCCCCAGAGAGCCTGCGAGATGGCAATAGGAGGCCGGAGGAGGAGGAGGAGGAGGAAGAGGAGCAAGGTATCATAAAAACCTTTTAAGGTGGTGCTCCCCCAGGTATAAGTTGCTAATTTCACTCCCATGAATAACCCTAAACAACCGCCTAGTTATCGTTGTTACCATCTGGTTATTAACATAGCCATGGAAAATCCCTTATAAATGGAGGTTTATAGCTGGGAAAATCATCTATTTCTATGGGCCATCTATACCATGGCTATGTTAAATAACCAGAGGGTACAAACCAACTTAGCTAGCTCTGGGGGGCCCTTGAAGAGACCCAAGCTGCTTCAACTTCTGTCGCCTTTGCAAGGCAACCAGGCGGCCCCGCGCCGCCAACTCCTGTCAAACATGGCTGGAGGTCTCCTTTAAAAAGAGGAACTTAACGAGGAAAAGTTGGATTTTAGCCAGGACGCCTTAGCCTTAGGAGTTGAGCAAATCTTGGATCTAATCAAGAAATTTGGGGTTTCACCATGATAGATTATATAGGACATGTCCTGAAGGGTAAGAAAATAGATGTATGGCAGCTATATGGGGTTGCCCAGAACTGGGGTACCCCGATTCATAGCAAGTTTTATAGGAAAATGATGTTATATAATGTTATTTATATATATATAGATGATTGGAGTCGGAGAATTCACCAAAGGCTTAAGATTTCCCTGGACTCGGATTGTCACGACCTAGGAAGTATGCTTAGTTTAACATATTTAACTACCCCCTTCCAAATGGGATAAGCCCAGTGACTGAAAAACATCATGCTTAGCATTAGCATCGACTCAATAATCCCATCCCCCTTTCAGAAACACCTCATAAACGCTTCCAAAGATGTACATATAATTTTACATATATATATACATATACAGTATATAATCAACTATAATGTATACATTGTAATGTATTTACATAGAATATGTACATCCCTTCCTAACACATGCTTTCTGGGGGAGTGTGAAAAACGGGGATTTTGGGATTCGGACCCAGCCTGATAGGACAATTCCTCCACACTCCGGTCCAGCAAGGACGAGACAGAGGAGGAAGTCTCCAGACGCTCCATTGCAACGGTTCCATGGTGCAATTTTTGAACGTTTCTGATGGATGAAAATTCGGGGACTTTTCCATGGGATTTCATAGGGATTTAGTGGGCTTAGTGGGATTTAATGGATAATAGGGATTTGGCAACCTGGAAATACTGGGAAATACTGGGATTATGTATGGGAATCATATGGGATTACTGGGATTATATATGGGATAATAGATGCTGGTTGGTGGTTTCAACCTACCCCTCTGAAAAATGATGGAGGTCGTCAGTTGGGATGATTATTTCCAATATATGGAAGGTCATAAAATTCCATGGTTCCAAACCACCAACTAGTACATCATTGCGATAATTATCGTGACCATGCTGTGATAATAGTTATTATTGTGATAATCAGTGATAACTAATAATCGTTTGTTGTTCCTTCCGCTTACTGTTTGTCACAATAACTGATAAATTATGCTATTGTCAGAGTAATTATCACAAGATGAAATTGGTGCAAGGGTTATTCTTTCTCAGAAGTTAATACAAATTCACTGACCGAGTTCATATATCCATAAAAATCCATAAATCCCAAAAAGCTACAAAAGCTAATCATATAACCTAAGTTAACTAAGTGGGGGGTCGAGTCCTGAGCTGAAAACTTTGTCAGCGTCTCTGGGCCCTCACGGCATCGAGTTCATCGAGTTTCGAGAATCCGGAGAAAGCAAGGACCCACAGACTCCGGTAGATGAGTTGATTCGATATCATGTGTATCTATGGTATGCATCAATAATAGTGGTTATAATACCAATAATAGTGATTATATATGGTTATATGATGGGATTATATATCTATATATATCTGGTTGATGGTAGCTCGCCACCCCTCTGAAAAATGATGGAGTGAGTAACAGTTGGGATGGTGACATTCCCAACTGAATGCAAAGTCTAATCAAATTCCATGGTTCCAGTCACCATCAACCAGATTTTCTTCAAACCTCTTAAACCTTTGATAACCGTTGGAGGCATGTCATCAAAATCTTTGGCTTCAGTGGCTTCATAGTCATCATTCTGACAGAATTCACCTGAAAAAATCACACCAGGACTCACTGCTGAGCCAACAACCCACAGCAGATACCAAGGAAGTGAGCAATGGCCGTACGTATCCTGGTGGCAAGTCCAAAATTTCATAGCTAATCACGCTATGATGAAGGTAGAATGAAAGTGTAATGGTACCCTCTATTAATCAAACATACATGGCAATGGGAAATCCCGCATTTATAGTTGATTGTCCCATTAAAACCTGCATTTATAGGGTATTTTCAGTTGCCATGTTTGATTACCAAAGACCAAAGGGTTTTATCATTAAAGGATATTGATGGGATGTACTGTATCATCAACAATATCCTTTAATTATATAGATATAACATCTGATTAATGTTTGATTATATAGATATAACATCTGATATATCTATTGATATACTGAAAATGTTTGATTATCAGATTACCAAAACATCTTATAATCTAAAGTTATTGAAAATCATTGCCATAATCATCAGATATACTGATGTTTGATCATTACCATAATTATCAGATTACCAAAACATTATCAACGTTTGATTATCAGGTTATCTGAAAATGATGGGAAACAACCTATTGCGCCATGGTCATCGGCAAGGGATACCCCTTGAAAAATCCGACACAAAAAAAAACCGCAGGGTGGAAGAGTCTTCATTGGTGGCTAGCGCCACCATACTTAGAAATGGAGACTTAATCATGAATTGAAAATAGTTTCCAAAATTAAGTATGATGAAGTCTCCATTTCTGATTCATTGACTTAATCATCCAAAATTCATTGACTTAATCTTAAGAAATGGGTCTTTTTCGAAAAACCTCGAAAAATTATTCTTTCGACCAGAAAAAATGCTTCACTGCCACTGCCGTTCTCAAAAAAACATGGGAGGTGAACCACCAGAAGTGAACCGCCAATAACGACCTGTCATCCATAGTCATCCCCTTCACCCTGCAGGACCCTTAATGAATGGATCCAATTCAGAAGGCAGGTGGCCAGGGTGACCCTTCTGGTACCAAAAAAAACCCATGGCAAAACCCACCCATGTTTCATGGGTAAATCAACGAAGTAACTAACTGAATGGCCATGTTAAATAGCACGCAAAAAAAATTAAACTGTTACCCTTTGATAAACTAACATAACTATGGAAAATCACCATGCTATCAATGGGTTTTTGTGATTTTCCAGCCCATGAAATAGTGCTATATAGTGCTATGGCATAATGGGTGAGTTATGGAAAATCGTTCATTATCAATTATCACTATAAAGATGGTATTTATAGTTACTATAGTTAATTATCAATAGATATCTATATATAACTAACATCACTACAGGATGGTGCCCCCCAGTTATAAGCTGGTTTATAAACCCCATTAACTATAGTTATATCTGCCATAAACCATAGTTATGGGAGTTATAAACCAACTTAGCTATCTTGGGGGCACCACCCTGTATGGGGCTCAAATCGCAATCAATCCCATAAAATAATCGTTTTGAATGGATGGATCCCTATCAGTATGGCGGTTACCCTCTGGTTATTTAACATGTTAGTCTATATAACTAACATAAATATTCCATAAAGATGGTATTTATAGTTACTATAGTTACTATAGCTAATTATCAATAGATATCTATATATAACTAACATAAATATTCCATAACTATGGAAAAATCACCATTTTTAATGGCTTTTTGGTTGGGAAAGCCGCAAGCCCGCCGGTGGTTTTGTTTTTCGGTGAACTCGGTGGACTCCTCGGGGATTTCGAAGCTCTTGGAGTTCCTGGCAGATCTGGTCTCAACATGTAGCGCTTCCAGTTTAGACACTGCAAGGTGGTGCCCCCCAGTGATGTTTGTTGGTTTATAAGCTCATTAACTAGTTCGATATATCACCAACAAAAACCATAGTGAAATTGGAGTTATAAACCAACAACAAATGGGGTCTGAAAATATGGCAACTGATTATGGGTAAGATATGGAATATGAATGGATATTGTATAGTAATCAACTATTTAACTATACTATCAACCATCAACCATCAACCAGAAATCTGACACATGATATGGGTATGGGTCAATACCCATGAAAATACCATTTTTAGTGGGATGAACATCCATAAATCCCAGCTATTTTGAGGTTCACCAGGGGTACAAGGTTTTGACACACTGCCATATGATGAATGAATCATCTGCATCTAAGAGTTTAAACATGTTCCTCCTTCGAAAAAGCTTGTCTAGTAGCTTGTCTAGTAGTGGATTTCTTCATGTTCTGCCAGAGTTCTTGGGTCACCACTCCTGCTCGTTCGCCAAGCTTGGATGCTGTAACTCCTGGGGGCAAAAAAAACATCCCCACGTCACAACTTTTCTATGGGCGCTAGGTTTACCATCCCCAATTTATGGCGGGATTCCACCTTAATCCCTAGATGTGGGAGGTATATCAAGCTATGGCTGTTTTTAGGTGAGGAATGATGGGGAATACTGAATACTCCGTTGTTGAATGCAATATCAATTGGAGAATCAAAGTTGCTCCCAACCCCCCGGATACTTTTTGGAGGAAAAAGTGCTAAAGAAAGAGGCAAACTACCAAATTTACTTCCACTTGTGGCTATCAATCACCTATCATAGATTATGAATAGATCCGGTTTTTTGGGGCCCAGAATCTATGCAATCCATACTTTATCCTTGATGGGTTCCACTGGGTATACAAGCTGTTAAAATAGTGAGCAAATGGATTTATAATCTTATGCCTAGTATACCCGGAGGGTGGAACCACCAACCTTCAAAGTTACCCAGCTACCCGGTGTCACCGAACATGTCGAGCTGGGAAATCACTCGACATTCCATGGAGCTTGTGGAATCTTCCAGCCATGGAGCTGATTCCAGCATCATTTTTCGTGGATGTGACATCTATCTGGGTAAATTATAGCCTCTGGTAAACTTTCACATAACGAACTGGAAAGATCCACCATGATTAATGGGAAAATCCACGAACTAAATGGTCATTTTCAATAGCTATGTAACAAATTACCAGAGGGTAATATTTCACTAACCTGAATCTTGCGGCCAAAAAAGGGGATGATTTCCCTATAAAAACCATCATTCCCAGTGAGGTCGCAGTGAGGTCGTGATGAAATTTACCCAGATTTATACTCCACTTTCTGTAGCCAAAAGTTACCCCGGCCCATGAACTGGTCAAAATCCCAAGAAATAGACGTCCTGTACCACTGCACGCACAAGGACATAGCTGTAGCCGGAGCCAATCTGCCGGAAATCAGAGGATTTACTTCACATTATTTAATCGACCAGAATTGAATAAAATGAAAATAGATTCTCAACAAGAATTGGCTCGAGCCAACAAACATAGGGTGTTTGAGCTACAAGCATCTGGCTCGAATTAAGACTTTCATACAATTACCCATAACAAATTCCATATAATATATCATATATATACATATATATATACATATTATATATATATATATAAATATTAAAACATATACATGTGATTACATGTATATATAATATAATCATAGTATGACAGGATCCTGTCCGAAGAGTCCGTGTCATTCTGTCATTTTATGTCATTTTATGTCATTCTGTCGGGGTCCCCAAAAAGACTGAAAAATTGTTCTGAGATTTTCCGCAGTAAATGATGACATGACACGGTAACAGAATGCGATAAAATGTCATTGTTCTGTATTTCTGTCAAATTGTCGGTAGTCCCAAAATAGATGATATTTACCGCATAATTTCCAGGTGTCCAACATTTCTCAGGCTATTTTCAGGCTATACAGTAATGGCTGGAAGATTTATGCTTCCAATCTGAGGGGTACCATTTCGGATTCATAAAATGAGACGCAGAAATTTACATGGTTATGGGTCAAAATGTAAGGTCACGTTTCAAAAAATGATAGTGGTTGTATTTCCTCGTTCGTATTCCTCATCCATTTTTGGGTGGTATTCCAATGTGAAATCTCCAAAAATCGCTTCATGGTTACTCGGATACACATCCCAGTGACGACCCAAGACACAAGTGACCCATGGGCCAAGTCGTATGTGTTTTTTGATTCCCAAGCCCTGAAAAATCGACTCAGTCAACGTACATGGTAGGTATCTGGGTTATTCTCTGGTTATGGAAAACAGTTCGCCATAGAAAGATCCACCATTTTTAAGAACGGTAAACCATCTATTTCTATGGGCCATGGCTTCCATGGCTATGTTAGTCATAACCGGATGGTATATGGGGGATTCTCAAGTCATGGATCCCCAAGTCACCATACCAGTAGCTTTCAATACTATGGTCATGACTTGATGACTAGGGGGCACCCCCCATGTTAGCCTCGATCTGGATAAGGCCTCTGGTAAAACCGCTATGGACAATCACCCTCTAAAAAATATGTTCAATGGGTGAACGAACTCAATGGGCTGTCAATAGCAAACTGTTAGTCATTACCGGAGGGTTTTTCTGGGTTGTGGTTTATGTCACCATCATGATTTCGGATTGCTGAAACTATGGGCTTAATCTAAATCCCTATGGATATCCATGACCATGTATATACCCGGCAATCAGCTCCATGGCGTGCTGGAAAATTATCCATTTATAGATATTTACCATCTGGTTATGACTAACATAGCCGTGGAAAGATCCACCATTTTTAAGAACGATAAACCATCTATTTCGATTAGGGCCATGGCTTAACCATGGCGAACTGTGAACGTCATAACCAGGTTGGGTATGTCGAATAAAACCTCCATTTCATTTGGGGAATTTTCCAGCCGTCTTTGATGACCCCAAAACAAACTACTTGGTACCCTCTGGTGAACTAACATAGCAATGGAAAATCACCATTCTTAATGGGAAAATCCACTATAAATAGCCGTTTTCCATTGCTATGTTAGTTCACCAGAGGGTATTCTCATCTGTTCAAATGGTCTGTAAATCGTGCCATCTGGGTCGGTCTCAAACAAAAGGGTAACCCGAAATCCAGCTTTCAAACTGGCCACTTTTTTTTTGCCATCCGCCATTTCCAGACAAACCTACTTATCACATATCCCAACTTTATCAATTATATACGCTAAAATAAAATAGTCTCCCGTTATTGTTGGCTACAAAAACCCGACACTTTTTGTTGACCATGTACCTCACTATCCAATATGCTCCCCGTATATCCCCATTGTATCCCCATTGTATCACCACATAGCTGCACTAAACTACCCCACCCAGTTGGTCGACGACCAACACCCACTCACCACATCCGTGCGGGATGCCTCCCGAGAACGCCGCCCCCAATCTTTGGGCCACATCTGTGTGTGTTTTGAAATCAAGAAGCGACTCGTGCGAGGCTTTTAGTGCCTAGATAGAAGGATTTTCCATCTGGTGATTCAACAGTTCGCCATGGAAAATCACCATTTTTTAATAGGTAAACCATCTATTTCTATGGGCCATGGCTTCCATGGCTATGTTAGTCATAACCAGAGGGTAACCGGGTAACCGCCATACTGATAGGGATCCATCAATTCAAAACGATGATTTTGGGTTACCCATCCATCGTCGTAATCACTTGAATAAACCAACAGGTAACCTACAAAAAATTCAAGACACAACCATATACACATAAAAAGGCTGCCAAGCTTATCCTTCACTTACCATTCCTCGGTCCCGCACATATCCGGGCATGACTATGCCATGTTTTTTTCGCAGAATTGGGCCAATAAGGCTGCGGAAGATGTTCTCAATCGTTTGATTCAAGAAAAAAACTGACCTTGAAACAATCATCTCTACAAGGTGGTGCCCCCCTAGTTATAAATTGCTTTATAAACACCATTAACTAGTTCGATATATCACCAACAAAAACCATAGTGAAATTGGAGTTATGTTCACCAACTGAACGCTATCTCGGGGGCACCACCTTGTACCATAATTCAATGTAGAGACTCTCTCCAAGTTAGTAACGGTCTCCTGTCGACGAATCGGAGAAAATGCCCTCTCGGGGCCCTGATCAATGATAAGCCACGAAGATCCGATGCCATGTGGGACCCACGGGGGGTCCCAAAACTATGAAAGCCAACTACCCTCTGGTTATGTCAAAATAGCTATTGAAAATGATCATTTATAGTGAGTTTTCCCATTCATAGCATGGTGATTTTCCATAGTTATGTAACAAATTACCAGAGGGTAATGGATGGTTTACCGCAGAATTTGATACCCTAAGGTTTGAAACGGGGGATCATTCCAAGTTTTTGGTGGCAACAAAATCCGAAAAAATCAAACCCATCTCCCCATTATTAAGTACAGGACAGTACCCCTTTTATGATCAAAATCAATAGGGCCAGTATTGAACCATGGTTTTCGATGTATTTGTTATCTTAGAGAAGTACATGTATTACTCTCGGTAATTTGACATAGCTATTGAACATGGCCATGTATAGTTGATTTACCGTTCTCAAAAATGGCGATGTTCTATAGCTATGTTAGTTTTACCGGAGGGTACTGCCACCAAAAAAAACGACTTAAAACCAACTCCTTGAAACTAACATGGATGTGGTTATCACATGGTATCATCCACCGGTTTTCCACATCCCTTTTCTCGCCTGAGGTAGCCAAGTAGGAGGCCCTGGTGGTGGTGGCCTTTTTGCGTTGAGGCTGAGATGATGGGTAAACCAAACCATAGTAAAACCATGGTAATCCTCGACTTTTTCAGGAATTTAAAGTTCTTGAAGTAAACCCTGATGTTTGTTTCCAGTATCAGTCATTATATCCTAAGATCTTATTATGTCCATTGAATGCGATCCCGTGTTTTCGTTTGGTGGGATCATCATTGCAGGGAAATTGATGCCATTCATGAGACAATGGAATCAGGAGTTTGATTGATCCCAAGAATATAAACCATCCCCGATCATATTCGGTTAAAACAATGTCATAAACTACCCTAATTCGCTTGTGTTTTTTTTTGCACCTATAAAATTGGTGATTTTCCTGGGGAATTGTTTAACATGGCATTGTTTTAACCACAGATCTTTATGACCAGTTGTGGTGGATGAACGGATTATGGCATCCCTTGGATACTCTTTGGTAACGGGCTCAAGGCATGGTTTATGAGTCACGTAAAAAACAAGATGAAGCCCACGAACCCGAATGCTCACACGTATGTTAATGGTACAGATGTCAATACACATGGATATGCAGTCACGCACAATACCTTTCTGCAATAGTTTATTTGAACAGTCTTGTACATGTTCCCTTGTTACCAGTCTGCAGTGTGGAATGTAAAGTGTAGAGTGGGGAGTGTAGAGTGTGTAAAG
>Ga0126342_10009784_pt1 | contig 17164 bp, 14 predicted proteins | sample Cyp1metagenome_FD_92528 | JGI IMG/M metagenome (GOLD analysis project Ga0126342, IMG submission 92528) | Coral microbial communities from Lord Howe Island, Old Settlement Bay, Australia - Cyphastrea 1 metagenome | ecosystem: Host-associated > Invertebrates > Cnidaria > Coral ... | reverse complement strand
GCTGCTGCTGCTGCTGCTGCTGCTCCTGCTGCTGCTGCTGCTGCTGTTTTTATCTACTGTAGCTGCAGTAGTATAGTAGTAGTCGCAATGTCTTATTCCCTGGCGCGCTCCCCCTTGCGTCTGCCGGGGTCGGCGGATATCTATAAACTTATCATCATTGATACATATTGATACATATTGATACATATTGATACACAGTCATACAGTATACATACAATGTTATGAACGGTTTGAAGATCTCTCGGTTTCAGCGTATCGCAGGCAGGCGCCGGCAGCCTGGCCTTCTCCGCGGCCTTCGAGGCGGACAGCGCTGAAGCGACGTCAACGGCTGCGTCCAATGGAGCGACGTCCACGGGATTTTCAGCTGTTTCAGCTGGGGTGGTGCAGGGAGTTTCCGCGGCATTTCAGAAAACCAAGGACTTTGAGCAGAAGCATCACCTGACTCAAAGGGCGGTTCAGGGTACGCGTTCATCCGTGGAAGCTGTGAGGGATGCTAACCGACAGTACGGGGTCACTGAGAAGATCGGACAGGGCCTCGCAAGCGCGGCAAACAAAACAGTGGAGTTCGAGCGTGAACATCAGGTGAGGTCCCGAGCCATGCAAGCTGCTCGAGCTTCAGTGGATGCTGCCCGGGATGCCAATCAGAAATATGGAATCACTCAGAAGATGGGCCAGGGAGCCCATGCTGCATATTCCAAAGCACGAGAGATCGAACAGAAACATCATGTTACCTCCACCGTGGCATGTGGCATTAAAAATGGTGCTGCCAACGCTGCATCAGCTGCAACTTCTTTGGGATCGAAAGTGGCCACGAAGAATCCCTTCAGTGCTGGGACACATGCTGTTCCAGAGGTCTCTATGGTTGGAAAATTTGCAGTGCTTTCTGTTTCAGTTTTTTGATTTGTGAACCATTTGGACAATTTGGACAAAGGGTGGCAACATGTGGCAACCACTGGGCAACCACTGGGATGTTTCTTCTTGCTCCGAGGCTCAACGGAATCCTTTCAGGGCTTGATACAGCGCCGATGTTTGAACTGGCGCGGCTTGTCAGGCTCCAGCAATTTCTCTGGAATCTTTTGTAGCAGCCGGGGACCCTGAGGCACCAGCGAAATGATGAGGGAAAACATGGGAACATTGAACATGCTCATAATTTTTGACCAGGTTCTCATTGCAATGGAGTATTCATTCACCAGCTGCTAGATATGTTTCTGGACTCTTGTGGTGCCCATTCTTGTGGGTGTTCCTTTGATGGCCTCCTGTAACCATTTGCCTCCGCGGCATCTGAGTTGCAAGCTCCCAGATGTTTCAAACATATTCAAACATAACATTGATTTGTCAGCGCTTCAGGAGCGCCTTGTACAGTCATGCACAGCGAGTGCAAACAGTCATGCTTTTGCTTAGCTTCGAGTCTTCGAGACAACGTTCCGTTGGCGACGGTCTGACCCGAATCTGAGAGGCAAAACTTGGAGCTGGTCGTTTTGGTTCCCGGTGTTCCAGTGATGGGATGAGTCAATGAGTCCTTGATGAGTCCTTGATGTTACTGTTAGGAATCTATAGTACCATTGTTAGAGTCCTTTCGAGCGGTCCGATTCTATCCCTCCAATGGTGTGGCCCTGGCAGATCGAGACCGTTCAGGCAGAGATCAAGCGGCTGCAGGACATGGGGGGTTCCCATGGGTTCCTATTACCCGAGACCTGCAAGACGTCAGAAAACACATTCTTTATCCAAACTGAGTGTGCAGGCCATTTTAATCGTTTCTGATCTTAACTAATCTTTAATATCTTTACATGTTTGTTTCGAATGAATCTTTTTCATATCTGATACGTTATGTTTTGTTATGTCATGTTTTGTTATGTTTTGTTATGTTTCCAATTGGTTAAACATGTTAAACCAAGAGACTTGAGCCCCTAGGAGAGAAAGTCCGAGCTTTTGGCCATCCTGGGAATCGAGGACATGTTTCCTGACAAACAGCTGGTCTACCCTCTGGTGAAACATGGCGGGCCACTCGGAAATCCCCTAGAAATATGGAGGTTTTAATGATTTTTAATGGTTTTAATAGGGTTCAATATGCTTTAAGGGGGGAATCCTCTGTAAATACGAGATTTGTCCAATGCCATGTTTGATTATCGGAAGATAAAGGGGTTTCTTTCTGCACTTATGAGGCTGTCACACCCCATCATTGCCTCCAGGATTCTTCACTTGGCAGTGGAATGGACATCAAATCTGAGAGGTTCGGCTTCCAAGAGCTTTCCAGTTGCTTTGAAAGCTCCTGCTGACAGATCCACCAAAGCCAATGACGAGTCCGAAGAAGACGAAGACGAGGCCCGGTTCACAAGAACAACGAAGCCCTCTCAAATCTTTAGAACAGTGCCATCACAATGCCATCACAATGCCATTGCCTGGCGGATCTCCCAGTGCACCATGCAGGATGAGGAACCCGAAGATTTGCCCGAGAACTTGCGCCCCGTGAAACCTCGGCAGAGCGTGTCCGCCGAGGCGGATGCCTTTTCTGGGTGCCTCGAAATTGCCCAAGCATAGCCCTGGAATCTACATGGAAATTATACATAATAAGTATACTCCAGTATAATCAATTATAATCATATATATATATATACACACATAAATATAAATTAAAAATATAGATACCAGAGACATAAATAGTCTATCCCCAAAAAAATCAAGCGATGATCCCTAAATTCGCACAGTGTGGCAATCAGCTGTGGCTGCTAGATGCCAGGCCTATGGCGCTTGGAACCAAAAGGCGGCCTTCGTACCCCCTGTGTGCGCCACCTCCAGGTTTCAGTTTCAATGGGTTTCAATGGGGTTCAATAGGTTTCAGTTGTCCTCTTGTGCTCTACCCAACCCGGGCCCAGGTATGAAAAGACAGCGGATCAGAAGGAACGCATCGAGAAGTGCCTGGCATCCAACTTCCTGTTCCACGCCTTGGAGAAGAAGGCCCCTATGCCTCGGTCCTCAGTTTCCGGGGACCAAAAACATCCAAAAACATCCAAAAACATCAAAAACATCAAAAACCTGAAACTCTGCGGAGTTTCTGTTGTCACAGGACTTGGCGACCATCATCCTTGCTTTTCAGGCCGATTCCGATTGTAAACCGATTTGAGCCAAAGAGAAACTGGGGATCCTGGATCGGCAAGGAAGTGTCAACCTGTGCCAGGAAAAGGCAGTTGAGCCAGGAGAGACGGTGATCCAAGAAGGCTTGGGACCTTTTTACTCGTCAATCTCAAAAGTCAAACCGACAGTTGTCCACTGACTAGTGCTAAAGGCTAAAGGGAAAGTTCATGTTGGATTTGGGATGATTTGATTCCAATTTTTGAGACCAATTTTCAGCATCAGTCAAGCCGGAGAGTTGTGGTGACTTGTTGAAAGGTGATGACGACCAGAGCATGTTCCTCATTGAGGCAGAGCTGAAACGTGAAAAACTGGGTCTCTTTGTCCGAGTCGCATGGATTTTCTGAAGGAGGGCAGTGCCGAGTGTTTCAAGAAGCAGAACGATGAACAGAAGCTTGTCAAGGCGCAGCTGGAGAAAGGCTTTTTCGATGTTTTTGGGAACTTTGCAGAAGCGATTTTCTTTCCCATGCCATTCTGCTTCGACTCAACATATTTTGAAAAGCCTCACCAGTTTTCCACACTTTCCACACTTTCCACACTTTCCACACTTTCCACACTTTCCACACTTTCCACACTTTCCACACTTTCCACACTTTCCACACTTTCCACACTTTCCACACTTTCCACAGCTCACTTATTCGTCTTTGTTGTCTCTGGCTGACGTCCAGACCTGCTCCGCGGGCGACATCTTTGGTGAACTCGCTCTGCTTTACAATTGCCCAAGGGCAGCCCGCAACTCAGTGGCCCCGTGCGCCCACTCTGGGGCTCATGGCAGTCATATGGTGGCAGCTTTCCGCATTTCCATAGAATGGCGGATACCCGCCATGGTCATGATCCATCCAAGGCCACGGTAATCTGCAAGGAGAAAGGCACCTGGGCAGATGATTGTCATATCATCGTTTTTTTCAAATCCAACGACGGCCGCTTTCAATGATTTTAATGAATAATCGGATGTTATTCGGATGTCTGCCTTCATCTGTTACTTGTTGCTAGCAATCTTGTTTCTTCATGTTCTCCAATTGATTTATGGACACATTGGACACTGTGTATATCTGTGTATCATGTCAAGACAAGCCCAGCTGGCCGGTTTCAAGTTCTGCTCCAGGCACCTTGTGGGAACTGGACCGTGAGACCTTCAACAACATCGTCAAGGACGCGGCCGCCGAACGCCGCGAGACCCTGTCGCACTTCCTCAAGGAGGTGTGGTGGCTATGGCAACACCCAAATTGGCATCCCTGAAACTGGCTTTGAGAATAGGGTACCTTTGTGAACTATGGGTACCCAAAGATCCGGAAGATCTCAAGGTTCATAGGTTCATCATCGTCTTTCATTTCCTCCATTATTAACATTTTGGGGCGTACATCCTGGATAGCCTGTTTGGATGAACCCAACTAGGCTTAGGTCTGTGTTGTGGAAATGCGTGGGTGCGCCAGGTTCCTCTCTTCTCCAGCATAGATGAGTACGAACTGATGACCATTGCCGATGCCATGAAGGTGTCAGTTTTCTTTTTCCCTTGTTTTTTCCAACAGAAAAATACAAAAAATCCCGAGATTTCTGGGAAGATCCCATCGAAGATCCTGATATTTTTCGATGAATTGGTCAGCTTTGGTTCACCAGAGCCGTGGAGGTTGTACTCATAGAGGAGGAGGGCACGGAGGTCATCAAGCAGGCACAGGGTGCCTGTGCGAAATGCTGCGCGCTGTGAAAAACCTGGAAGACACTGAAGTTCTGACAAGAAGATACAAGAAGCTTTTAGAACTTCAGGGGCTTCGAAATCAAGCTTGCAGACTACAATGACATAAGACTGACAAGTTCGATGTGTAGTATGCATTAATATGTTGTACATGTGTCAAGTTGCTCAGTCCACCCTCATGCTGCTCTGTTTCGACGTTGAGCCAGCCCCGTAGGGCGATATCGGTGATTGCTTCTTCATTGTCATGGAGGGGGAGTGTGTCGCAATGAAGGCGGGAAATTCCACATGCTGTGTGAAATCCCATGAAATCTCCATATGAAATTCCCATATGATGACCTACCACAAGATGATGATGACCTATGACTCACTGCCATGACACTTCAGCATGAGCCAATCTGAGGCCTTTGTTGACGGTCAAGAGCCCCAAAAGGTGATGACCCACAAGGCCGCAACCCCGGGCAACCCCGGGCATCCCCGGGCAACCCCGGGCATCCCAGTGGGTCCCAGCGGGTCCCAGTGGCAGGTTGGCGATTACTTTGGAGAACTTTCTCTGATTTCAAATGCGCCGCGGGCGGCCAGTATTGTGACATCGTCTAACGTGCAGGTTGGGCGACTGCACATCGTAAGATCATGAGTTAGTGGATTGAACTCTTGGAGTTGATGCTTTTCCTGCGACTTCATGAATTCCCCGCTGTTCAAGTTCAAGCGTCGTGCTGTTCCGCATTGCCAGTTGATGTCTATGGACCGCAAGACCTTTAAGCGGCTAATGGGTCCTATCGTGGACATTCTTCAAAGGGAGGCAAGGTTGATTTATGCAGCGGTTTATGTTGGTTCTTCACATCCTTCCCTTTTCTCCGAGCGTCATCCTGGCTGGTGTTTTTTGATTTTCTCCAGACCAGAAACCGTATTCTAACCAGACATATCAGACAATATCATATATCAGACACTATCAGACCTTTGGGGAAGGCTTGAGACATTTAAATACATTTAAATACATTTAATTTTTAATGTATGTCGATCATGTCGCTTTGACTTGATGACTTGTTGTGAATCTCGAACAAACAAACATATTCAGCTGTTCATCCTGTTCCACGCTCGACGTGAGGCTGTTCGCTATGATACACCCTGTCAGAGCTCTTCTGGAGTGTAAGGACTCTCTACAAGGACCACCAGATGCAAAGTGTTCCGAGAAGTGTGTGTTTAAGTGCACTTGCACGTTTCACCAGATTTGAGCGCGTCTCAAAGGAAAAAACATCTTCAGAGATGATCACAGAGAGTGTCTATGCAGTCCGAATGTCCATCAAACGAACACAAACAACATTGAACAGTATCCGCTGGAAGTATCCGCTGGAAGTCTTGCTCTGCAAAGTTTCTCAAGATCTTAGTAAGTCTTAGGCACTTGAACAAACGAATGCAGACACATCAGAAACATTGATGCTTCACTTCCACAGAGACAGCAACGTCCTCGTGTGAGCAGACCTGTGAATCGCCGGTGAGTGGTTGCACATCTAAAGTGATTCAAACCCTGAGTGGTTGCCGACACAATGCCGCACGCGGGAGTCTCAAATTGCTGCATGAATTCTCAAATCCATTGGTTTCGCGAGGTTCTGTTCATTTTTCATCATGTTTTGGAGATTTTTTTTTCATCATAGACTATGATGTTCTTTTTTTTTCTGCCAATTATTTGGCCGAAATTCCAGAGCAAACTCCCAAGGTTTGCAGTGCCTTTCAGGCCGCTGGAGTCCGGATCTTGAGCGAGTCGACATCGGTCTCCTTTCAGAAAATAAGGATTAAATAAGGCGCCTCAACATCCGTTTAGCAATGGTTTACCAATGGTCAATGGTGTCTCCAGGTTTATCCTCAAAATCCAACGGTTTTCCAGTGGTTTATGATCATTTTCCATCATTTTCCATGATTTTCCATCATTTTCCATGATTTTCCCATTTCAAAGGACGATTTTTGGGGTATACCACGGTCCCCATTTCAGACCGACCATGTGACCCAGATGCCCAGGCCACCGCACCCAATGCTGCGGGACCTCCCAACGAGATGGCAGAGGAGCCATTTCATCTGGGTAAATCATAACGACCTCACTACGACCTCACTGTTCGACCGAACCCTGGAAATCATGGTTAGTAAGGGGAATCATCCCCTTTTATGGCCCAACTATTCAGGTTAGTGAAATATTATAATTTACCCAGATTTCATCTATGAATGAGTTACTGAAACTTTATGATTTTACATACTGAGTTGACTGGTTGTCTCAGAAAACTGAGATGATGAAACTGTGATTCAGTGATTTTCACCAGTAGGCTACAACTATCCTAACTATCCCCATCCCACGGTACTGTCGAGGCAGCCTCGCAATGGGCACGGCATGCGGCGTTCACGGCCTCCAAAGCAGCGCAGGCGGCGCAATATGCGTCCCAACAGGCGGGTGCCATGGAATCCATAGCGGCCCTAGCTGTTGCAGTTGGAGGATTGGTTTGGCTTCACTGTAAAGATCTGTAAAGGTGTTATCAAAATCGAGACAGGTACTTCTTGTAGTTAGTAGTTGAGTTCGTTCTTCTTTATGTTCTTTCTACTTGAATTATCTTGAATTAGAGATCTTCTACTGGTGGCAGTGGCGCCACTTCAACCCCCTCGGGAGGCGCAAATGGCAACGAACTCCGCGCAAAATGCCCAAGCCTTATTGCTGTATCCAAGTGTTTCAAAGGGACAAACAATGGCCAATGGAGAAGGTTCGGTTCAGCATTGAAATTTTCAAGATCGACCTATAGTGAGATGTGAATTACCCTTATAATTACTTTCATACCTTATGATCAGTATTTGGACCTGGGATCGCTTTGATTTTCACACCAATTGCATTAATCTCGCTGCTGAAGTTTGAGGCAGTTGCACAGGTGAGCTACTTGATGAACAATCCCGACTTGAGATCGGCCTCTGTCGAGATCTGAGTCTATGAGCAAAGATGACATGCTTCAGTCAGTTGAAATGTCAGTTGATCATTTTCCTCAGAATTTTCGCAGTTTTTGTACTATGCAGCGAGTATATCGACATAAGTGCATATATATATATACTATCCATATATATATACTATCCATATATATATATATATATTATATACTATATCATTATTATATAACACTAATTAATAGCATGTATAACTCACATTTTTTTCCCTCTTCCCGCGTCAAGGCGGCCAGCCTCGTGGACGAGTCCGGCAGTCTGTTGGGTTCACCGGCCCTGCTCTTGGCTGCCTGCAGACAGGCACCGCTCGGATCGCGTCTCGGTGAATTTTTGTGTCAATTTGAGCATTTTTCACCATATAAAACACCATACTTTTGAATCATCTTATATCATACTTGTTGGAGATATAACCATACTTTTTGAATCATACTTGTTGGATATTTTTTGGAATTGCCAAAGGGTTGGCCGTTTTGTCCTATGACTTTTGATAAAAACACCCTGAAACTTTAGCTTCATTGGACATTTATGAACAGTTGTTTATAGCCAGATGCTCTGAAAGCCTTCTCATTGTGGCAGGTGCTGACAAGCACTGGCCGCAGGCGAGATTTCAGGGCTGTAAATTCAGGACAGTTTCTGTAGATTTCATGTGCTCAGGCGGAAAGGGAAGTTAGACAACTTCATATGACTCAGCTTCAGTTCGTCGTGTCACCTGAGAGAAAGTGTTCAAAGTCAACACTTTGTGCGCGATCATTGGAGCATGGGAACATTTCTTTGGAAAGGAAGCTGTTGCAAATGACTGTTAATATGGATGTACATAGTACGTAAAGAATCTGTGAACCGGGAGCGTGTGGAGATAGTCAAACCAAGATCTGGGGTGCGTCGGACTGACTATTTCAACGTCTGTCTGCAGCTCTGGCTCGACTCTACGCAACAGCTCTGAGGCCAACTCACTGGCAACAATTTCCATCACCCAATGGTCTTTCGATAATCCGTCCATTTTGGAAGCTGTTTAGCATTATTATATATTATTATTGTTTACTCTGTTTAGCGAGGGCAACTCAGGGTAAAGAACAGGGTTCCATGGGATTCCATGGGATTCCAAGGCATTTCAAGGCAACACCGCAGGTCCCGTGGGATACTTTTCGGGGGCACCGCCGTACACGGCACGACCTCTGGCGCGTTTGCCCAGACGTCGTGGGAAGCTCGGGCAACTCTTGGCATCTCCCGGGGGTTCCCCGTGACACGCGTGGCACGACTGAGGTCATGGGTCAAACCCAGGGCATTGAAGAAGGCAGTGATCCCTGAAGAATAGGAACAGTCGCAGTCATTGGATGTTATTGATATTGGTTGTTACTATTGGTTGTTATCATTGTTATTGGTTCGATTGGTTGCTGCCTCTGGAGGTACCCCTCCCATCACTCCCCCTGAAGTGGAAGTCAACCGACGACGGAAGGCCGGGATGGCCGGGACAGATCTTGAGGGGCCGATCGCGTGGTGTCCCATAAAGTCCCTATGGGAGATGTAGAAAATTTATGTACCGATGGCTTAAAAACCTATGACGAAGCGGGTTCCATAGGTGGATTAGCATTTGTTTATTTGTTTGGAGTGTTTCACCGTGGAGATCCGTTGTGAACTTTCAGGTGGTTAGGACTTATTTGTTTGGCTTCATGCCTTGCATCCTCATTGAAACGTTTGGTTCACGATGTACAGGATCTCTTTTGCAGCTTCTGCTAGCTATGCCACGATGCCACGGTCTGCAGAAGCTGAGGACTACTTGCACCGCCTGGGCATCAAGAAGGATCAAGAGCTGGGGCCTCAATGGAGCACTGTCGTCCTGTCGGTTGCAGTCTGAGTCAAATTTTCAACCACCAAAGATGGATGATTTACTGCTCAAAATCAACAAGAATGGATGATTGACTACAGTGACAGCAACTAATTAACAATCATCCCCAAATTTCTGGGTTGCTGAATGGCCCTTCACTGTCCATGGGTGATATGAGTTGGTTGCCATTGCAGGAGCTATGCTGCTTTCCATCCTCCAACAAAAGCGGCGGAGGCCGACATGGAAGTACTGTTGCACAAAGGTCAAGCGCCTTTCCCTAATGATTGCATCTTGTGTTGCAGGCACCTGATCGGCTTGAACACACTCCAAGCAAGGGTGTCGAAGCGGATGAAGATGAAGCTGGGATCTGAGTACTCAGGACTCTCTTCAAAGGGCAGAGGTTTGCAGATCTTTCCTTCAGAGCGGATCAATCTGCAGATTGCATGGGCTCTAGTGTTGTGAGCAGTGAGTTCCTTCAATCTGCAAACTTCATCTCATCTCCAAGGGTGACTTCGAGATGAATACCCTTGACCTCCAAAGTCGGGCGCTTAACAAGCACGATCTCCCCATGACAAACTCGGTACAAGGCCGAGTGGGAGCTTCCCAAAACCGACCAATTGACTTAACGGATTTGTAATGGATAAGTCTTCACCGACTGGGCACCATTTTTTCATCACCGAATTGCTGTCCTGAAGTTGAAATTACCATGAATTACCACTTTTTGATGGATTTGATATGATAAAAATTATGAAAATTCATCATTTCTTCTTGTGATTCTGGTCATATCTGGTCATTGAGGTCAGGACGATTTTCGGGTGACCTATCTCCGGAAGTTGGCATATTCCAATGTGTGGGTGCCGAAGGCGGATTCGTTGAACAAAAAAACCCACGTTGGGGGATCCCAAGGACAAAACCCCTAGGGGGATGGTGATTTCAAGGCTAAACATCCCTGAAAATGATAGGGATGATGATTATATTTCAAGGTTAATCATGATTTCATAATATTAATATCTATTAATCCATGAAAAAAAATGATTTGGTGAACAGAAACAGGAATGAATTCATCCGACATATTCATGATCCGCAGGCGCAGAAGTCCCCACAGCATCAGACGGTGATCATCTTTGATTGGGATGACACCTTGCTGTGCACGTCCTTCCTGAATCTCCGCAACCAGGTGACGGCCATTGCCATTCCTTAAGCCATTCCTTAAGCATTCAAAGTGACAGAGATTGGCTTGGCAGATTGGTTAATGTGAATTAGATTGAATCAGTAATTGCAGATGGCTTCATCAGCTGGTTAATCAGCATGTTGCAGTATTTTTTTTCAGGAATCAATGCTGTCTCCAACCATTGAGCGGAACCTAAGGGTCAGGGCCCTTCTGTTGTCACAGCGATCGACATGAGCGACATGAGCGACATGAGCGACATGAACGACATGTCTCCCAGATCCTCTCAGGACATTGAAGCGGCGTCCAAGAAGCTCTTGGAACTGGCAAAACGTATGGCCTGGGGACCTTGTTTCACCATGTTTCACCATGTTTCACCTCAGCAAGTGTACCGACATACGATGTATATAGGTTGCATTTGATACTCATCTGAGCATCCGTTGAAGAGCTTGGTTCAAAGGCCTGAGGAAACTAGAGACAGATGTGATGTGGTCGATGTGGTCAGGGGCAAACCTTCATCATCACCAATGCCATGAGCGGCTGGGTTGAATACAGTGCAGCAAAATGGGTAGGGACCTTGGAATGGACTTTCGACAGCTGAGCAGAAATCAGAACTCTCAGTGCACCAAATTGGAAGTTCTTGATGCCATTCTGCTTGGGCAAACAAGTTGAAACATGTTGAAACAAGGCACCTGAATGCTACTGGCCCATCTCTGGCCTTTCAACAACAATGTGCACCGGATGCTACTGGATCCTCCTGGATCCTTCTGAGGCACCGAATCTCCTGGACACTCTCCAGCGAGTTCGGGTGATTTCAGCTCGTCTGGAGCTGAAGCGAAAACCGCGGAAATTCGAAAACCATCATCGAATCCAATCGAATCCAATCGAATCCAATCATAATCCAATCGATCCTTCTCGATTTGCCATACATGAATAATATTGAATAATAATAACATATAATAACATGATAAAATACTTGTAACAGTTGCAATGGTTCAGTTTCTTGGTCTCACAAATTGGCCAGGAACAAAGTTTGAGCCCGAATTTCCGGGAGAGGCCTTTGCAAACTTTGCACCACTTGACGCATTGAGCGCTGCTTTTGAGACGCATTTTTTCAAATCGCTGCCAGGTGAGTAAGTGGAAAGAGAGTGCCTTTCTTGAGGCCCAGCAGCGACTCAGCGACTTGGCCTCGATTCAGCAAGCAATGTGTGTTGGGAGGTGCAAAAGCAGCTGGACAATGAGATCATCACCAACTTGATCTCTGTAGGCTGGTTGCTGGTTGCTGGGCCCAGCTGGGCCCCTGGGGCAACCCCAGGGAGGATACAGTAGATTGCTGTCCAGGGGTTAACCTTACAAGGTTAGATTATGGGGTACCCCCAAATCCAACGGTTTCTCGTTTCTCATCATGTCCCATGAGGGTTGACATTTCCGGACATGGACCCATGGGAATGCACCCATGTGGGAGGTCCTCCAATTTGCTCACCTGCCAGGGGATTCCAACTTTGAGATGGATGCCCTACACGTCATGGGAAAGCAGTTCGCACAGGCCATCCATATCCATCCATTGCCGTGCCATGGTGCCATCGCATCTCCTGATCCCAGGCCTTGGTGAAGACCATCAAATTCCGGGAGAATCCATCGCCTGAGGAGCTCTTGAAGCAGTTGCTTGGAGATTGTTGCAGGATGGAGGTCCACCGGGTTCTGGAAAGTGAAACTTTGAGGAATCCAAGTTTGGACATCGTTGAATGCAAACGAATGTGCGAAAGGATCTATAGAATCTATCGTGGAAGCCAATGGGCTGCAAGGGTCACCAATTTTGAGAGTAGAGTTGCAGCAATCAGCCATTGGCGGTGGGGGTGTGGGGAGCGGAGCGACAAGCGATCTGGAGAAGTTTCATGTTCTGCGAACAAAGATGGCAGTTTGATCATTTCTATAGGATCCCATCTTGATCATCTTGATCAATAAGAATACAATAGTTATAGTTATGGTTATCTATACAAAGAATTGCATTCGGCATCAAGTATTAGTGGCTTGCTGCTGTGACAGCCGCGCCTTAGGTTGGAGTTGGTGACGCAAAAGTTTGAGAAAATCGTGGAGAATGCGCGCAATCTGAAGGCCTTTGGATTTTTCGGCATGATGTTCAGTGGGACAGCACAGTCTTCAATGTCCCTGCAAGCTCGACAATTTCGGTTGGATTGTTTGCATTCCACACAATGTCGGGCGGTTTCTCGACATTTGCATCAAACCGTATGATGTCGTTTGTGCTTGCAGATTGGGCTGGAAAGAAAGTGGGTTGGGAATCCACAGCATGTAGCGAGCCCAGATGTTTCATCTCAACGAGTCTTGACAGCCGGCCCCAGGCCAACACGGGAGGGGGAACATGGATCAGAGAGGTGCTGGGAGCCTCGTTCCCTTTGGTTTTTGTTCCCTTGGTGGCTGTTCTTGTTCTTGTTCTTTGTCTTCTTTTTGCTGTTGTCGTTCTTGTTGTTGCTGTGGTGGTGGTGGTAGTGGTGGTGGTGGTGGTGGTGGTGGTGGTCGTCGTCGTCGTCGTCGTCGTCGTCGCTTTCCTCGCCCCTGCGGGTGAATTTCTTGATGAATTTTCCTTTGATAAGTTTGCACGCAGATGTTGTTGCTTATCTTACATATGTAGAAGTTCGCATGTACATCTCACTGGTTGTTGCGGGTATCTCAAGGACATCTTGAAGGAGTTGAACCATTGCAACATAGTGAAGTGCATAAGCACTCCCAGGACATTGGCAGGAGGTTTGTGTCTGATTGCTTGGGCATTTTGCCTTTTTGCGTTTCTTGTGGCTGGGAATGTTGGGAACTACCTCGTCATGGGGGTTCTGCCTTGCGGATCGCTCCAGAAGATTTGCCCTTGCAGGAATTTTATATACTAACATTTTGCATAGAGCGACCCTTCACTTTTTTAAAGTGCAATCTTGCATGATCCGTCGGCCCTGGAGGAAAGGCGTGCGAAAAAAATAGCTTGGCAGGGGTTTGGACCATTGGACTGGCGCTGCCAATCGACGCCGCCAATACAATCATCGCAGCTCCAAATGCAGAAGCCGCGTGCATGCTCAGAACCAAGGTTCCTTGAGGGCCTGGGTTGTTTTTTTTGTTTTTTCTTCTCTCTCTCTCTCATAATTTGCCAGGCCTCCCAGGCGCTAGAGGAGCAGTTGGTCTGAGTCGTGTTGAGTATGCAGTGTACCTAGTGTAACGGTTTGGTTGGAACTCATGCCCATGAAGTTATCCAATGCTTTCGGCTGAAATCACGAAGATTTTGGTTCAGGAAGAAGTGCGACGACAGCTGGTTGAGAAGTGAGAATTCATTGAGCCTCATATGACATGATATCTGCACTAGGCGCATTCTTTCCTCACCGAGCCCTCCTGCATATCCATACTTGGTACTTCAGCAAAGCCTTCTTCCCCAAGCGCAACAGCACCACACCCACTTTCTTGTCCAACCACCTGTTTCCAGGCACAGCTTTCTCTGCACCTGGAAACTTCTTCAATTTCGAAACCAAGCGGGCGTTCCCAGCCGTTTTCAATGGTATTGTTTGAAGGCAACCCTTGGAATAAGATAAACACAATTGCCAACAACAACAGCTACAACAACGGCTACCACTGCCACCACAACAGCAACAACAATTACAATCACCACCACCACCAGCAGCAGCACCAGCTCCAGCACCAGCACCAGCACCACGACCGCGACGGCTCTACCACAACAACTCTGGCGCCACAACATGCTGCTGTATGGCCATCACTGCCTCTACTGCCTCTACTGTTGTCGGTCGTCGGTCGTCCGCCGTCGGTCGTCCGCCGTCGGTCGTCCGCCGCCGCCGGCATTGTCGTTCCGTGGTGGGCGTCGGCCTCGGCGTCGTCGACACTTTTTTGATTCTGGTTGTGTGCGCTCCCCCTTTGCGCCGGGGTCGGCGGAGTTTTGAGTCCTCTCGTAGGATTGTGCAGTGCTGACCTTGTCGCTTGTCGTGCATATATTTTGCGATTCCTGAGGCCTAAAGTGGCTGAGCAGAATCGAAAGCTTCAAAACCTCCTGAATCACCATGGACCATTCACAGGCGTACAGGCTGTGACAGGGGGCATGTGGATTTTCCGGAGTCAGGCGCATTTCTGTGCCACAATACGTTTTGCTAGCTTTGCTGTTAAGATGGCAGCCAAATGCCGTAATTCGGCGTTTACACAGCATTTTGATTTGTAGGTTGCATGGTACAACGTCCATCGTTACGTAGTAAAGTCGAGCACTTGGGGAGACTGAAAAGTGTTGACGCACTGATGCATTGAGCAGTTGCATCATGACATGCAACCGTGGCTTTGTGCTTGGGCAACCACACTTTCTGACTTTCTGGTGTGTTCCTTTTGTTGGCTTCAGGGCACGTAGGAAAAGGATGCATCACGGACTCCTTCACACAGATGGCTTAGATGCTTCAGCCCACATTCAGGAAGAAACCTTCCGAGAGCTCCGATGGCATATCTGTAGAACAAGGATCCAAGCCCCAACCCCCACCCAACGTATGAAAACTATGCAGGGATCTCCCGAACTCACTAAAAATCCACTGGATCTGCAAATCAAACTCTATCTATCGGTCTGATGCGCGCCGACCAGTGCTGCCGGAGACAGGGAAGGCTGCAGCTGGGCTGAAAATTTGAAAACCTGAGAGATGCTCCGAGGATTCACCACTGATCAATGATGAGCAATGCTGCTTGATGACTTGAGGATGATTGACGATGATTGTGATTATGGTGATGATTGTGATGGTTGTGATGATTGATGATGATTGATGATGTGTAATTTTTAATGATGATTAATGGATTCTGCCGTGCCCCAATCTGATGAAAATAAACGCGGAAAGGAACATGGGAAAATTTTCTTGCATGGATTTGCAACCAGCTTTGAGGTGTTTTGAGTGTAGAAGCCAGGGTCCCCTATCCACAATGATAGTGATGACAATGATGACACTGATGACAATGATAATAACAAATTGGTAACAATACAATAATGTTGAGATCAAATCGCGAATTTTGAATAACTATTGATAACTATATTTGCTGTATAATAATGATATAAACAATCACACACCAACAATGCTATGTAATTTTGATGTTGTGATTACAAAACGAACATAACAAATCACCATGACGATACCAATAAGAATCACAAGGTCAGTAAGAATAACAACAACACACAAGTTGTTTTTTATTGTTTTTTTTTTTTCTATGGTTTTCTTCTCCACAGTTGAGGCAAATGCAACTCTGACTCTGCAATGCCGCGAAGAGTTGTGGTCACAGTCCTAAGTTTGGCAAGTTGTACTGTGTTGCAGACCAGTTGGCAAGGTCCGCAAGCGCTGTTTGGATCCCCTTATGGAACTCTTGTGAACCAAGGTCAGAAGTAGCTCAGAGCGGAGCAGAAGCAAAAGCCGCAGCAAAAGCCGCAGCAAAAGCCGCAGCAAAAGCCGCAGCAAGAGCAGCAGCAGCAAAAGCCGACGGAGGAGCAGCAGCAGCAAAAGTCGAAGCAAAAGTCGAAGACGAAGCAGTTCCAGTAGCAGAAGCTGCAGGAGAGGATGGACTGAGACGGACAAGTCTAGGAAGTTAAATCTTTAGAGGGTGGTTTTGATCTGTGGGTTTGTCTGATAGGTTCCCTCGCAAATTTGATGGTTGATCATCCCCTTCCCCATCACTGTCATAACTTGGCAGGCATGCCCCATTTTCAAGCACACCCAAAAATCATATTGGCGGCGATATATCTTATATCAACTTATATCTCATTACAATCCCCACAGGTCCCCACTATATCGTCATTTCTCCCCAGTATATCACCACTATAGATACTATTAATCACCATTAACCCCAGTATATCACCATGAAATCACAAATTGATGAGTTGTTTTGATAGCTTTCGCCATGGCCCACAACTTGAGTGACTTGAACACTTCAGGAGAAGCAGCCGACGCAGCCGCCGGAGCCGCGACCGTCGCGGAGTTGGATCCACAGTCCAAACACTTGGATTTCAATGGATTTCCCTCTGATAACAGGGAAACTTCATGAAACTTCGATTTTTTTGAGATCTTCACAGTCGCGACGTCTCAGATTCCACTGGGCAGGGCCGACGCCGTCGCGATGATAGCCGCCGGCGACGCCGGCGGCGCGACAAGAGCCAAGGTGCCGGGTCCTGTGGATCCAGGTCCGGGATCTCCATGGATTCACAGGTGGAATTCCTCCAAGTCACGATATTTCTAAATTATCTTATATGTGAGTAGGATGGTTGGGAAGGGTCCACATGTGATGTGAAAGGTTTTGTGTAGGAGGGCTGGTTGGCTTGACATTTTGGCTCAAGCCAACCAGCCCCTCCACGTTTGGTATT
>Ga0126342_10009783_pt1 | contig 17164 bp, 18 predicted proteins | sample Cyp1metagenome_FD_92528 | JGI IMG/M metagenome (GOLD analysis project Ga0126342, IMG submission 92528) | Coral microbial communities from Lord Howe Island, Old Settlement Bay, Australia - Cyphastrea 1 metagenome | ecosystem: Host-associated > Invertebrates > Cnidaria > Coral ... | reverse complement strand
CGTCCTCAGTTGCTTCCCCTTCAGTGACACAGCTTCGTTGGGCAAGGTAGTCACTGAAGGCCTTGCCCCCCTGCATGTGTAGTTAACCATTCCCTGTGCTAGAAGGGTTTACACACACACACATATATATATACACATAATAACATGAAATAACTAGTAAACCATCACTGTCCATTTGCTAGCCATCCTAGCTCTTCAATTTCCATAAACGTCTCTAATCAGTGAACCACGTTCAATTCAGAAGAATAAACAGTGTCAAAGACAGGCACGGGCTGCTTCCTATAAGGCAGTCAACAATGGGAAAAAAAACAACAGACAAGTACCAGCAAAAAAATGTCTCCTCATATGACATCCAGAATGAACCTTCATCACGTCGAACAACTCCAATGCGCTTGGAGAGCTCTGGGTTCTCTGCCCACTTGCCCGAAGCAAGGCCTTTGTTGAAGATGTTGTAGTCTGCCCAGTCACCTTTCCATTCTCCGCTTCCCCAAGGATTGGCCAACTGGACCAATCTCAATGGCTGTCCGTTGTCCATCTTCTCCGAAGTCACCTACGCTGTGGAATATGGCAGTGGTGCCAGCATCATCCAAAGCTCCAAACATGTCAAAATAGGTGAAAATAAGTTTGAATCCGCCGGGTTTGCTCGGGCATTTGATGGAAAGTTGTGTCATGTTATGTCTAGGTTCAGCTCAACTTGTAGATTTTCCATTTCTGAAGCCCCTTCCCCATCCCCAACCAGGAGAATAGCGTAGCAAATCTAGCAAGACGACAGAATACAAGCCAACACAAGCAAACGTCATCAGTTCAAAAGGATGATGTGACATTCTGAAAACATACATGATACGCAGTAGATACAGATATGTTGAGCGCCTTACTGGTTTACATGCAAGCTTCCTAGAAACTGACTGTAGCACATCAATGCGACACATCTCTCCCTCTAGATCGAGGAACTACAAACATGATAATGCGTCAATATATCCATGCTAATGCAGTTTTAAGCAATTTTGCAGTTTCATCCACAGAGAGGAAATGCTGTTGCCAAGAACCAAGAGTCTATAATAAAGTAGTGGAGTAGTTGAGACACATCTTTCCATATTTCCCCCGTACAATTGCCACAGTGAGCTGCAAAAAAGGTACACACGCAAGTCATGTTTGCTTCACAAGTTCCGCATCGAACTGCAATAGATGTGCACGCGCAAGTCATGTCACTTCCACCCAGGGACAACCTTGGACAAAACATCGTGTATGGCAAGAGAAGTTTACGCCCATTCTCTTGCCCTACTCCTCTCTTCCATCTTCCCAGCCGACATATTCCCACTATTTGCAATCACCCCCTCGGAACCTCCCAACAATCCTCTTTCCCAATGATTGACTTATTGACTCTTCGTAACTCTCTTGGTGAATGTTGGTTGAAAAACTTAACAACAGTGAACACTCTCCATTCAGCACGGAACCCGACAGACATGATGATGCCATTTTGAGGTTTCATCCGCAGAGTTTTTACTAGTTTAACATCTTTCCATATTTCTCCCATACAAGTGCCGCAGTATGCCGCAGTAAACTGCAAAAGGCTCTGCACGAACACACTTCCCAGGGACAACCCTGGGCAAAGCACCTTCTGTCTGCCCCCTACAAATCATCTGCCTATTCTTTTCCCTTCTCCCACCTTCCCAATCGACATACGATCTCCCCAATCGACATATTGCCCACCACCTTTTAATCCAAACCCCCGAATCATTCCCCTGAAACCCTCCCATCAAACTGAAACCAAATTTCGGCAGTTCCCAAAGAGGATTCCCCGGGTATATATATGATTATATATGTGCATGTATAAACGCAGCATGCACATGTAGAAATCCATAGAAATCCCATATTCAATGGCATGTTCCCCGGCTCCCCAGATGCCCATGCGAACTGCAAAGTGCTAGCGGGGCCTGGAGCAAGGCGTAGGCGTGGTGTACCACGAGCCCATTCTTCAACCGCGCCTCCACCCCCAAGTCTTTGCGATCAATGGAACAAGCCAAAACCTGGCGCTTCAGAAGTGACTCAGACAAGCATTTCGCTGGGCCAGGGTGGCCAGGTAGATATTCATGGGGGTATCGAGCTAACAGGCAGGTGGCCCTTGTCTGCAGTCAAAGGCACAAGTTACATCCGGAAAGTCAGATGTAGCACTCTACCGCCAATAAATGAGAAAGAAGGTATGCTTCAGCGAGGAAGCCCCGGAAACAAACAAAAGGAGAGAAACTCAAACGAGAAGCATGTTTGTCTTCGATGTGAGTCTTGAGAAACTTGAACAAGTCTTCCGTATTATATCTGCTTCCCCAGCCACAATACACCATTCGCATGCTTCGAGGGTTCCTTGCATCTTCTTTGCTGTCAGGTTTTTTGACTGCGCATTTGCGCCAGTGCTTGCCCTCGTTCAAGAAAAAGATGAGATCGGACTTTCCTGTGAGGACCTGGAATGCCCAGCCAGGGTAGCCAGAATTTAGAGCCCCATAGCTACCGCAGAACTTGGCCAAGGCCTTTTCCAGCAGCATGACCCAGAGTTCGTTGCCCAAGGGCCGTGCAAAGGTGGGACGAGGTCTTCCATCTGTCACGGTGCAGGGCAAGAACTCATCCACTTCAACCTGGCACCACTTTTTTTCAAAGAGGTCGTACAGCCATACCTTGTACCTTGGAATCTATTGGCATCCATTGGCATCCGTCATTTCCAAGTCTTTAAAGGTATATATATATATGTGTGTCACACACACATGATATATATATATATATTTATATATATATATATATCATAAAACATGCCTCATGCAGAGCTCTGACAAGAAAAAGAACCCGATGTCCGACACCTCTGTACCTGATCAGTTTCGAACCACTCACTTGATAAACTCTTCTTGCGCTAGAGTTGGTCAAGTATCTGATATCTATCGTCACTATCGTCCATAGGTTCGTTGATATCCCAAGATATCTAGAGATTCGAGAGATCTCTAGACATGAACGGCCGTGAAGTATGAGGTCATTGAGAGGTCAAGGTACTTGCCATCATGCGACAGGTGCCTGCCATCAAAGAGGCTCTTCAACTTGTTTGGATGTGCAGCCAATGAGCCCAAGGCACACATCAGCCAGCAATCTCCAACCTCAAACAGCCCACGACTCATGAAAGTGTTCAGCATCTTTCATGAAACACTTTGCTAACACCAATTTGCAAGAATCATCAATCCATAAACTATCAGCCTTTGGCAAGGATGACCTTGAACAAGTGGCATATAGCAGCTATTGCCAACCATCAGTAATTCCTAGAATGGCCATCAATAATCATCAAGACAGCTATTTGATGACAATTCATCTTCCTAGCGATAGTGGAATCAGTAGAAACATCATTGAATCATAGCACCCACACTCTGCTTCTTACCAAGTGGCACTTCCTTGCTGCACTTCATACGGTCGCACGCGGTCAAACAGCACAGCTGAGCCCGGATCACCCAGCATCCTGGCGCGCATCCAAAACTCCGTGTTGCCCAGGTTCAGGGTGCGGTTGGGATCAACGATGCTGGAGTTGTCATGCAGGAAGCTTGCATCTTTGAAAGCCTCGAGTGCCATGTGCTGAGTTTTCTATCGTCTTCTTACAAGCCGAAACTCGGCGAATGCAAACGATTTGCAAAAATCTCTGGGACTAGTCTCACTGGCCTGACTACTGTGTTCTGACTATAGATATTATAATCCGACCAATGACTCTGGAGCAATGATACCTGCTTCAGCAACTCCTGGGCAATCGACGGCTGAACTGCAGCACAAAAAGGAATTATCTAAAAGTCCAGGAAGAAATGTACGGTCGAAAGTTGCACAGGGTGCCAAAACGTTGAAAGGGGTGCAAAACGATGCGTTGAGTGATGCACATTGACTCAGAAACGTTGGGATCATCTTCAATGCCACTTGCATCGCTGCGATAGGACACTTGCAAACGATACTTGTAGGGCTCAGTGAGGTGCAAAAGTGTCATGCTCTTTGTCTCGCCTGGTTGCACCACCACTTCAGCAGGATTTCCCTTCGGGAAGCTCACATTTTCGCAGTTTACAAACTGTAGGGTGAATACCTGGCCGACTGCCCCAGATGTGTTCACGAAATTCACCTCTACAGTCTTCTTTCCATCTGCCACGGCTACATGTTCCTTCCACATGGGCGGATTTGTAGTGAGCCATTGAATGAACTCATGGGTATGGACCACGCCATCTCGATTCCCATCAGCCTGCTGAAACCAATCTTGAGCACGCCCCTCCGGAATACCAAGCACTCGAGACAAAAGAATCGTCATTTCATCTTCTGACATGACACCATCTCCTGGCGAGGCCTGTTGGCCATGGACCCATCGGACCTATCCATCCCACCACAGTGTGCAAAAAACACAAAAAAATGCCGCACACGTCACAAGTCGGCAACCATCCCTGCTATCGTACTGCCTTGAACTCCACCAGAATGCATCAATTATAAGTCAATGGCTGCGTCAATGAGTCATGTCATGTTTCAGAGGCTGTGTGATCAGAATCCCCAACCCTGCAAAATGAATTTATATGAATCTTATCGTGGGGCCGGAGCAATCCATAGGAACTAGTTGGATCTAGTTGGATACACCCAGTCGCGTACCACCAGCTTTGAACATGGTCCACTTCCGTCTGCATCAACGGTCTCCTGAAGTGTCGTATTTTTCGAAGAGTTCTTGCAAGCGCTTCCGTGCCGCAGCCATGGCTCATCAGCCAGCTTTCCGCAAGTGCCTATTATTTCACTTGGTTCCACAGAGATGTTGCAAGTTTCAAGTGAAAATGCCTTCACCACATTTCCAATTGAATTCCACGCCGCCTCTTTTAACGCTAGCAAGCACGCTTTCACATCCAAGAATGCCTTGATGCATCTTGCAGCACGTGAAAGGATGCAGAAAAAGTTCTTTGCCTGCAGGGTACTATCAGTCACCCTGCAAGCTGCTACTGAACATCATCACGCCAACCAAATACAATCTAAAATTTCAATCTAGAATCTAGAAATGTCTAGAATCCAGAAATTACATGAAATTACCAAGAATTCCAATAATTTTTTGTTTGATCTGTCTGTGACCTTCCCGAGGCGGCTCGGTGATTTTGTGACCTGGCCTTGGGCTAATCACGAGTCATCACGAGTCAAACAGCTTCGCCAGCATCGACAGATTTGAGTCTGGCGGTAATCGTTCGCGCCAAGCCTCGCAAAACACATGCGAAAACTATCCTGCTACTGCAATGTCATATCAGAAGGGTTCGAAGGAACACAACTTCCAGGCAACAAGGAAACAACGCAAACAAAACAGCAAGACACATGCTTCCAAAGAATCATTGAGCAAAGTCCTTGCATGTCTGCCTCAACAATGTTATCCAAGCTTTTGCAAAACTACTGGTATGCTGGCCAGCACCGGCCTTTGGACAGTACTCCATAGCAAACTGCTCGCAAGAAGTTGATACACCATCTGAGCCAGGACCTCCGCTCCTGAGTCATGCTCGAGCCACGGTCAAATGTCGTCAGTATGTCACTTATAATCCCACACACACACAGATATATATATATATATATTATATTACACGTTCGGAAACATGCTGTCCAGAACCTGTCCAGCACTTTGATAATAAACATGATAATCATGATCATCATCATTGAACTAACACAACACCAATCAATCATATGAATCATATATAATCATATGATATCATATGTATGTTACTTCTTGTTCCGTTTCCATTAACTAGTGTTGTTGCGACGAGTTGGGAAGGTCTGTTTGTGAGCGGTGTTTGTGCCAACATGTGGATTGATGTGGCATGTATGTGGCGTCTTGGCTGCATCCTTCGATGCAAGTCGTGGAGGTGTTGTCTGCTTTTCGTAATGTTGCCACCGGTGTAAGAGAAAATAACTGCAGCTCAGGAGCTCTCTAAAACCCAAGCTCAACCTAAAGGCTGTAAGCTGGGGCTGCGCAAGGCGAATAACTTTGTGATGCGGTGATGCGTGTTTCTGCTGATGTTCGAACCCACAATACGTTTCAGCATTCAACACTGGAGCATGCTGGAATCCTCTTCGCATGTAAGGTCGGATTGCAGTTAGAGAAAGGCTGCTACACAGCCTCTTCACATCTCTTTGAGGTGCCCTTACAATACAAAGTTTGAATTTGAGATTCGGCACAAATAGTTCAAGAGCTTTCCAGAGCCTCAGGGATCATTTTCTGAGGGCAAAAGGACGTCAATTCTTGGGATTCTAATACTTGCAGTTAGAAAAGCTGCCATCTCAATGGGTCTTTGTTGAACAGCATTCCTGGGGCAAAAGCCATTGTCCATGACTGTGAGCTCCAGGATTTCTGTACCAAACCATCGTGCCATAGCCGCAGTGGAACCAAGCAAAGCAGCCTGCACGATTCTGCATTACATGTCAAGCTATGCAAAGAAGCGACGCATGATAATTCCAGCTGGCTTTGGTATTACTAAGTGGCGGACAAAATTACTTACTAGCCGCAATGGGCATGGCCAAAGTGGGTGGCCCCCTATCGGTTGTGAAGGTTTGTACTTCCATGCTATGTGTAAAAATATGTGAAAATAGGGTATCGGTAAGTGGGTGGCCCCCTATCGGTTGTGAATGTTTTCGCACAAGTTTGAACATCCCATGTCCACTCCCCACTACTTTAGTCTTCCGCTAATTTTGTCGGTTACTCGTATGGGCTTCGACAGGTTATAGCTTCTACTCGGTACTGACCCCATCCGTTTAGACGAAAACTCACCGAACCAAGCAGCTGCAATGGTGACCTTTCCTTAGACAAGTTGACAATGCACATTGATCTCTCAGAGCAAGCGCTGCAGCAATGGTAAACAGCTGGGTTGTGGAGGAAATCTGAATCGTCCGGCAATTGCCACTCTATGTATCTCTATGTGGCAAGAGTCTGTCACTGTCACTGCCAACGCTGCCATCCAGCAATCGGCCCCGAACAGAAGCATGTGCTGGCTTAGAGCCGCTGCTGCCAATCCAAATCCTTTGCGGGTTTGCAACAACATGCAACAACAATGATGTGCAAAACAGCCAGTCATGGAAACCTTGTGCTCCTCTGCTCCTCTGCTCCCCCTCCTCATCCTCATCCCCATCCCCATCATCATCTGTCTCAATCTTTGACACCAAGCTGCACTCGGACACTTCGCTGCTTCAATCGACACACCGCCCGGCAATATGCTAATTCACCTTGTGGCCGTCGAAGATGTGCAGAAATTGTCACCTGCGCACATTGCAGTGAAAAAACTCAGCAAATTGCGCAACCAACCCCAAAAAGTTGCTGAACATTTTTTGTTCAAGTCAAAGAGTTTCGAACGGCTTACTAAATGCAAACAGATTATGTAAATTCTTCTCGCACTACTGTCTTCCACCTTCGGGTTGGCGTCATCAGAAAGCCAAGAAGTCCGGATTTGCAGCTCGGCACACGGAGGCCAGTCTACTCTCCATTGCCACCTAAGACAGCACGCGCACAAATCCCAAATCATCTGAAAGCCTCCATGGATTATTGATTTATATATATATATTTATTTATATTGATTTTCTAAATATTCTCGAATATTCTTGATGCATCCCATTGCATCCCTGATCATCCATGTCTGAATTGTTGAAAGTTCAGACCACACAGATCAGGTATTGTATTGGTCACGCATTGATTGCTCCTTTGCCCCTGAGCAAGCGTTCAACGTCCACTAGCAAAGCGTAGCACCAAACAGCAGCATCGGCACATGTCTGGCGCTCCCATGAGGTTGACAATGGAGCTCAAGCTTGGTCTCTGCATGGAGCCTTGGGCGAGTCGCGTCGCCGCAGCGCAACTTTGGGATCATCACAACCAAATCCAACCAAATCCAACGAAATTCATCCAAATCCTACATCACCAATAGATCTGTGCAATGAAGAAGAAAAGTCAGAGACGGCGTTGCTACCCAACTTGTCAAGTATACTTGTGCTTCGAGCCTTCCATGATTGTATCTGTGCTTCTCAGTCTCCAGCTCACAAAGGATCCAACGGCATGCAGAGTCATTGTTAGTGAAGTATAGTGAAGTGATGTGAGGTGATATATACCAATTATATCCAATTATTACCTCTCCATGCGAATTACTTCACATCTCCGGCCGCATGATATGCTAATGTGAGCGTGTGCTAAGATGTTGGGATCTGCTGAAACACACGCACACACACACACATTTCAACTCGGTTGGCTCAATCTGCGGCTGTGTTGCCCCACAACCACGACCAAACGTTGAAGTCCGCCAAGGGTAGCTTTGCGATCCAGCTCTGAGGGGCGAAGGCTGAAATGTGAGCAACCGGGGCTTCCATACCTCAAGCACGACAAATATCGACAAATGCATAACAAATGGACAGCCACATTGAACATTCGCATGCACCCTTGAAGTGCGGTAATTGGAAGACCCACTCAAGCCAACTGAAACAATCTGAAACAAATAGATTTCAGTATGGGGGTCCCGTTGCTCGTGATCCCGCGATGGCGACCTTCCCATCTCTCCCTGCAAGTGAAAGTTGCTGAGCTCGCCCAAAACTGGGCGATCAGTGGTGCCCCTGAAGCCCAAGTCCAGGTAGTACCTTGACGGGTCTACCAGCTCTCCGCGTGGTATAGGAAAGGAACCACAAATTAGACTAAGCCTTGGTCCGTGAATATGTTTGCCTACTTGCAGGCGCTTGCACCTGCTTCTGCAATTCTATGCAATACTAGAAGTAAGAATGCACACAAATGACGCGACCAAAAGAAAAAACTCTCGAACTGATCCCAAAAAAGGGCTTCAAATGGCTTCAGCAGATTGTGGCTCTCCACGGATGGACAAGCTACTGGATTAGTTTTTGTGAACCTTGATCTTCTGCACCAAGTTCCACTCTGGCCATACCAAAAGACTCCTGGCTGGATGGCTCACGTTTCAAAAATGCATTGGATGTGGGCTCCTGAAACAACATGTCAAAAATATTTAGACATACTAAGACCACGTCCACACCAGCATCATCAAAACAACAAAACACGACTGTCTGAAAATCCGAGTTCATGCAGCACCTTTGAACACTGAATGCGAGCCAAGCAGCTCCAATCGTTGCCAAAATACTAAGGAGGGCCTGTAAGCAGCTTTGTTTGACTCACTGGAACGAGCTACGGCGACGGCTTGTATCATCTTGTATCCCGCTATATCCATCTATATCCCGCTTAAAGATTTCCAAGCAGCCAACCAGGCTGCAACGCTCCAGGTCCGACCACGCCCTTTGTCCAACCCTTCTGCAGCTGTTCTCAAAGTATCTCAAAGTTGTTTTTTCAATCTGCCTGTGGAATCGTCCATGGCCGTTTGGCTCTTGAAGGCCGCGGGTGCTCCTCGTCCACAAGACGAACACTGGGGCATCAGTCCAGCATCAGTCTTGAGAATGTCGTGAGTCGTGAATACCGAATCTGAGTCACTGAGCAGTGAAGATCCACTCCATATCATGCCACAAACCACTATAGATCCCCAAAGGGCCAAAAAGAACCTCTTCGTGCAGAATGTGGATGTGTATGTATGTGTAATGGTTACATGTTTGCACACATGTTACAGCCTCTATCAAACGCCACTTGTCTTCAGGACACTCGCGACAGGACTTCGCCCGACAAATCCTCAGCTGACCAAGGGGTCAGCTTCACATGCCTTACATATGATTTTTTGAAAAAATTAGATATAACTGTGGCATACCGTGGATGACATTAAGCGATGCTGCTAGCGAATAGCTTAAAACAATTTAAAACGCGTTTGATGCAAGCGAGATGCCAGTGGACGTGGATGGCACTGCGAGTGTTCTTGGGACATACCTGCGATTCATCGTACGAACCCACGCTCCAGTGGTGTCCAGCTGGGCTCTGCTCAGGTTGAGACGCTTCCACGAGCTTCTGCCAGCTGAGTACCATCCGGTCCTTCTACCCACACCTGAGATGTCTCGTTGGCCGAATGAAAACACCTGAACAGTGCCTGCTTGCAACACAATCAAACACACTAAACGCAAATAAATGCAAATTGCGGGTGCACAAATGGTTCCCCAATGTTTCCCATGTCCTGTTCCATCCTCTTCCACAGTATCACTTCAGAAATGAACTTGTTCCAAGGCGCATGAATCGCACATCGCGGGATAGCATTGTGTCCAAAGGATTCTGCGACCCTGCGCTTCGAGAGTGGTACTAGTGACAACCCCAATGGTGCCCATTCCTGGGCGGCCCATGCTTCTGTGCAGTGGCGAGGCACTCAGCCTTTCCATGACAAGTTATGCCAACTTATGGGTTCCAGCTCGCAAAAACGCGCCTGATCTTCCCCCTTTTATATCCTTTTATCATCTTGCCATATCTTGCCTATTTCCTGTTTTCTCGGATATTTTTCTTGATGGTCCTCTTGGATCATTTGCTGCCTGATGGTATTCCATGGTATTCCTATACTCTCACCTTTCGGCTGTTCATACCACGGTCTTTGGCCGGCAGGTTGCAGTCTCACAAATACAAATTCTAGTGACAACCCCATGGCCATGGTGCGCGTCTGGATTTCGATATGGATATGCCAAAACGTTTCCCTGACCTGCCAACTAATTGCTCCACAAATAGTCACAAATCAGGTACCTGAAGGTCATTGGTAAATCATGGTAAATCTACATATTTACATCCGGCTCAAAGCCGAAAGGGCCTTGACTTTTGGGACCCAGCGGAGAGCTTCACATGCAACTTCAACTCCAGCACTGCGCCTCAGCAACAAGATCAACAAGGTCCACCAAATATGAAATTGACACACTGGCATCACTGGCACTCCTTCTAAAACTTGAAGGTGCTGGCAGGTTCCAACTGATACTTTCCAGGATGCGTCGCCATGATTTGTGATGTTGGAATGCGTGTGTTCGAAAGACTTGAGACTTCGTGTGCCAGTGCTCAATGGCTCTTCTGAAGCCAAACAATCTGCCCGGATCTGTCAAGCTGCTTCGCACGGAAACTTCCCATTTGAGAAGAGAATTGAAAGCCTGGGACAGGACAGGCCGTCAAGGCTTGCCAGAGGATCCTCATAGATTCTCAGAACATTGGCGGAATGAAATCACTCCTTGCCTCAGCTGGCTTAGTTGACTTCACAGGCTCACTGGCCACGGGCGCCACAGGTGCCACGGGCGCTACCTTCAGGCGGCTCCACAGCTTGGACGGCCTCACTCCATCTCAGTTCTCACATGTTCTCACAAATCACATTCACCTTGGCAAATGCATTTAGGCCTCGCTGAGTATGCTGAGTATCCCACCGTTCCTGGGCAACACAAGAAGCCCACGTTGCTTCGTCATTCCTGGCTGGCACATGGTGGCACGAGGGATGTCAATGACGGAGCAATTTCAGCATATATGTATATATATATAATTATATATAATATATCTCAAAACCCCAATTTCGAGTGTCCATTTAGATCCATTTAGTAACTTCTTTTCTGGGAAACAGTGCTTTGACAGAGCTTTGGCAGACATTCAAAAGCTGCCTCTGGGGCTGAGCATGTGACTCCCAAGCCCAGGCTTGCCGCGAGGGAAATTTCGCAGAGACTGCTGTGCTGTAGAGCTTTAAGGGCCTGAGGCAGTGGTCCGAAACTGGTTCACTCTGCGATGCAATCTTGACATTTGTTTTCCGGCTCCACAATTGGTGTTCCAATCAATGTGCAGGGTTTGACTGAACGGGAAGGCAAGTGAAATCATTGCTGCCTTATGTTGATCATGGCAGGCCGATGCTCCAACCAAGCACCAGCATGAGAGACTGAGAGTTATTAGTTTGCAGAGTCTTCACAAGTTAACTTTTCCTATTTCAGAACAGACGTGTTCAAATAGTTCATGCAATCACGTGTGAAGCGCACACACACATGTATATATATATATATAATTATAATATATATATATCTGATTATATATGCAGATCAGATTATCGAACATGATATGATATGACATCAACGTACAATCTAGCATCATGGGAAGCTGGATGCTCAATTTGGCCTGTGTCTGGCACTGTGTCTGGTGCAGTTATGTCAGCTTCTTATTCAGATTCAGAAATTGGCCCGTATCATGGGTGAATAAATGACTGGGACGTGTAATCGTGATCTTTGAGCATGAGAATGGCATACAAGATTAAATTAAGAGCAACTTTGAGCTCCGATTCTTGTGGCCTTGAAAGACATCACAGCTGCAATCCGCTGCATATGATACTGTGGTGGCCTCATCATGTTGCATCGTCCATGCCCAAACGCCAAAACAACGCTAGATTCGACCGCGGTCTGGCGGATAAGGGGGATGTTCTACCCGTGGTTGAATATTGAAAGATCACTTAAGATTGTGAAAGACCATGCAAGGATATCTATTTTTTAAAAACAACTTGGCAATGATATGCAAAGATACTGTAAATGTACGAAAAGAGCAAGTCACATCTGACAGCCTGCCCAATCTTTTTCATGTCAACAATGCCACCAGTTTCTGTACAGCGGAATGAGCCTACCACCATAGATACACACCGAAATCCAACATGAACAAATCTCGTCTTCCTTCTTGTTGCTGTCATGCTGTTTCTATGGAGGCTGGCGAGGCAGTTGCACATGGCTGTGCACACGCACGAAGTTCAGCTTCGCACGTCAGAGGCTCAACAGGTTTCACCCAGAAGATTTCGCATCACGCTGAAACCATGCAACCCGATCACCAACACATGAAAAATAGCGAGTTCACCTTTTCAGTTCAATGTTTTTTTTTCCAGAGATGGTTTTCAGAGTGACCTGTGGAAAGAAACCTACTGAATCCAGCACTGTTCAGGCAGAGCTTGTGTGTTTTTCAAGTCTCATCATGTCTATTCAGATTCATGTCTCATTTAAAGTTAAAAACACATCCAAGCAACACAAGCAAAAGTTGTGACTTGGAGGGCATCTTCTAAATCTTCTAACAAATTCTAACCATTTCATTACCATTTCTATATAACTCCTCGAACATCGAGACAGCGGATCCATGCGCCGCCTGTCACAGCTCAGCGATGGTCACCCCATTTTGTCTGAGCTCCTGCCGATTGCGATGAAACTGAAGAGATCCAAAGACGGTCCGTGTACACCAGAAATGTGCGACAGCACATAGTAGATGAAGAAACACATGTGTGTGGAAATAGTAGTAAGGAAAATTAATGTAATAATACAAAACGACACAATATGATAACACATCATTAGACTTCGGCTCTTCAGTACTTCCCGTTCGTCCATCAACTTCATACTGTTGGGCATTAGGCACAACATGGCGCAACACAACAGATGCGAGGGATCATGAGTCATGAGTCTTCACTGTTGCATCCTTCTCTAGCTGTAATCGTGCAAGGCCTTGCATGCCCGATATCCTCAATGACACGCTGGCAGTAGCCGTCATCTGGAAATCCAAATCGCTCTGGACCTCCCGAGATTGCCTGAAGGCAATGTGTTGGAGAAAGACGGTCAGTTTTGGGGAGATTCTTAGAATCTCTTAGAATCTCTCAGAATCTCTCAGAATCTCTCAGAATCTCTCAGAATCTCTCAGAATCCCTTAGAATCTCTCAGAATCTCTCAGAATCTCTTAGAATCTCTCAGAATCTCTCAGAATCTCTTAGAATCTCTTAGAATCTCTCAGAATCTCTCAGAATCTCTGAGAATCTCTCAGAATCTCTCAGAATCTCTCAGAATCTCTTAAAATCTCTTAGAATCTCTCAGAATCTCTCAGAATCTCTTAGAATCTCTTAGAATCTCTCAGAATCTCTCAGAATCTCTCAGAATCTCTCAGAATCTCTCAGAATCTCTCAGAATCTCTTAGAATCTCTCAGAATCTCTCAGAATCTCTCAGAATCTCTTAGAATCTCTCAGAATCTCTCAGAATCTCTTAGAATCTCTTAGAATCTCTCAGAATCTCTTAGAATCTCTTAGACTCTTAGACTTCAAGCGCAATCAAGGCGCTGTCTTGAGGTGAATGTTGAAAGCGGGCCAATACTTCTGGTCCGTCGCTGAGACACGAAGGTCGAAAAGCACACGCCGCCTGGAAACAAGTTGCGCTTGCACTGGCATGGCATTGGTTTGACTTAAATAAGTGTTTTAATTTGTCGTTGGTTGATTTAAGGCCGATTGGTCACATCATCAAATCTAAGTGATTCTGTGGAAGGCCTGAAAGCAAGCTGAAACAAGGCCAACAGCAGCCTCAGTGGGAAAACCTAATGGGAAGCCTTCAGAGACCTGGCCAACATATAGTGAAAACACAGGTGAGTGCGAGCAGCCCTGTACGGTGTGACTCCCTTCGACTCACTTGTTGCCCAAGCAGCTTTCCACTCTCATTGTGGGGCAAATAGGCTTGCCTAAAAAATTGCACGGCCCTTTTTCATTGTGATGTGCAGAACAGATGCACGCACCTTTCAGATTTTTTGAGAATCTGCAAATATCTGCGATGTGACTGCGGTGCAGAATGTGCAGCTTGGTCACTGCGATCGTCCCCTGTAAGACCTCAGCTCTGTTGCATGCAAAACCAACTTGGGATCTCATTGCTTCCTGTCCTCTCTTTTTGCTGCGAGCATGACTTGCTGAACCGTGAGCACTCACGAGCTGTATGCGCTCGCAAAGTACTTGCCATTCACAATTTGCTCCTTATTTGCACCTGGACAAGTGCGTCATTTCAGAATTTCTGCCAAAGGCTCTCTCCATTTGAATCTCTCCCTCCCGGAAAGCGGAAGGTCAGCACAATGGTGAAGCTGTCCTTAGTTGCATTCTCCATCACAATCGCCTCTCGAAACAGCAGCAATTCGGACCTTCACGAATGTCTCTTCAGATCTCCCAAGGTGCTTCTCTGAACTGAAGAAATATGAAGACATTAAAAATTGGTTTTGCGACAAAGAGGCTGGATGTCCAGCAAGCCGCACACGGCTGTCAAGTCGCCAGCTCATGGTGCCCACGCTGGGCCTCAGAGACTGCCGGAGGCTTGGAAACAGTTCCGAAGTTTCAAAGAACTGATCTGCTGCCCCAAGATTTGCAAAGTAGATCCGAGAAGCTGGTTGCCAACCAAATGGCCAAAGCGTCGTTTGCAGGTCGGACATCGCCTGCGAAGAATGATCTGTCATATCTTGTCCAAAGCTCTCCGGAGATTTCCAAGAGCAAAGATTCGGTGAAGCACTGGAACTATACAGCGCTCACTTTCTTTGTCATGCCCCATGTTCGAATGATTTGTCCGCTCCACATTGTTCTGTAAAAAAAAAAATCCACCTGATTCTTCAAACCACGGCCTTCTCTCTTCGAACCAGCGCTCCAAGCAGCTCTCATGAAAGCAATGGCCACAGTCAAGCCTCATTTTCGTTTGAAAAGTGTGGGGGAAAACTCAGCAAAGCAATTTGACAAACTAGTCTGCCCTGGGACAAGGACTCCAGTACTGAGGGGCACCGCCTTCTGCTGACAAGCTCGCCTGAGTCCAAGCACCATCTGATTCACCCAAGCCATCATGGGCAACTCACGACCAATTTTGTTTATCAATTTTCATCAATTTTGTATCATCATGCTTTAGCCAAGGGTCCAAGGCAAATGCCACAGGTACAATCTGGTTGCCTTAGCTGAGATGAATATTGAGTTAAATTATGGGTCTCGTGGTGTTTTGACAATTGTAATCAATCTACTGAATGTGAAACCATTGGAACATGTCCAGCCATGTTGCAGCTGCTCTGCATCTACACTGCGGCCACAGTCCTTCACGGTTGGGCAGGAGCCAAGGTCCAGGTCTGCAGGAAGGCGAAGCTCACCTATGGCTGCATCCTCTAAGTAGCTGCAGAACATTGCAGAACTATGTGCTGCATACCACGGGCAACAAAAAAAATCAAGCGATGTGCAACTTCCCGACTCACTTCATGTCACTTCTGGCCTTCCCTGACTGCAGGGAGTCTCAAGCGAACCTTGGTCTTGCCATCGGCAGTCCTCTCCTCACCTTATGCATGGCATGCACTGGGAGGAGTTTCTGAAAGATATGGAAGGGCATAACTTCTAGTGCACGTTGCTCAAGTCAGAGAGCAACTTCCAATGGGCATGTTGGATTTTTCGACCCATGAAGTGGCAATCATGCGGGCACGTCACCGCAATCGGCTGCAGATACAAGTGCCGCGAGATTCACTTGAATGTTGCCACTGCCTCAGCCACAGCCACCCCTGGTCGGGAAGCAAGACTGCAGTGACAACTGGCGTGACAACTTGTGGGGTGGGCGCTCAGCCAAGCAATTGGTAGCCCTACGGTTCTACAGTCTCGTACTCTAAAATCTACGCAAAATTCTGCATTCTCTCCAAGTGGCCGTCCAAACGAGCAACAAGGCTAGCAGCTTCGCCGTCCACATTCCCAAGGGATCTGCAAGGGGCAATGAAGCATGGACGCTGCCAGATTTCGGATGCAGCTGATCAACCATCACCCGAGCCTGGGGCAAACGCCCATTTCTGCTAGAGTTGCCAGAGCCTGGCGCCTTTCACTATCAACCATGACTTCAGTGCCTGAGTCTGCCCGCTGCAGGTAATAGAAAGAACAGTCCCCTCGGTTCCTCAACACATTCTACAAAATCTACAAATGACTCAGGCTCAAGGATCACCAAGGGCCCTGCATGGAAGATCCGAAACGTGTGGGTTTCACAAAGGTACATAGGACGGGGAAGGGGGGGTAGGATTTCTTTAGTTGTCCCAGCCATGCATTTCGGCCACCGCTTTTCATCTGAAACCTTCCTTAATCCGAAGCCACGCCAAACCTGTGCCTGCAGAAACCTATCACTGCTAGAGTGTGGTGAGCCCCGGCTACTTTTCAATAATTTCCTCTCTTCTCCCCTCCAAACCTTCCCAAACAGCACCAACACAACTGTCACAACTGACTGCCTTGCTTAAAGCCAATGGTTTTCAGCGAGGCACTGCCCGTCCATTTTTCTTGATTTTTGGAGGTTTGGGGAGGAGAGGCTCCGAGGAGTGGAAGGAGAGGAGACGAGAGGAAAAGGAGAGGTAGATGAAAATCAGTGAAAATCAACAGCTTGGACCAACCTACTGTACCCTCCCCCCAAAAAAAACTACGACAAGCAACACCTCATACCAACTTTCATCTGCTCTCCTGCACGTGGATCCCATCTAGG
>Ga0126342_10009782_pt1 | contig 17167 bp, 19 predicted proteins | sample Cyp1metagenome_FD_92528 | JGI IMG/M metagenome (GOLD analysis project Ga0126342, IMG submission 92528) | Coral microbial communities from Lord Howe Island, Old Settlement Bay, Australia - Cyphastrea 1 metagenome | ecosystem: Host-associated > Invertebrates > Cnidaria > Coral ... | reverse complement strand
GTTTCCGACCGTTTCCGACCGTTTCATTTTTTCTGAACGATTTATTGGACCACTTCCATTTATAGAAGGCTGATCCAGTGCAAACCCGTGCAAACAATGACGCTTAAGTTTTTTGGTGCCACCCTTGTGCGCGTACACTGCACCAAACATTGCATCTTGACCTTGATATCCAATATTCCCTAAAAATCACAAAATCCCAGGAGCTCGTGAAATTTAATATTAACATGCATCTAAATATAATATGAGATATATTATATATTATACATATATATATATATATATGTGTGTGAACATATTCACTTCTAGAGCTTATTTTAATACACAAGGGATGAGATACCATTCTAGCAAGATACTCTGGGGCAAAGCCTAGGTGCCACAACGTTGAAAGCACATCGCAATAGTATTTGCTAAAAGCGGAAACAGCCAGGAATCAGCCATCCAAATTCCTTCGCAGTTCCTGGGGCCAATTTGATACCCATGGCTTCCAGGCTGAGAGAGAAGCGGATGAAATCCGGGCCGCGCAAGCGGCTGTCGTGCCAAAGGGCCCCCATGACACACTACCACCGGGTGTGGTGGAGGTGGTGGATTCCCAACCGGCAACGCCAGATGGGAGATACTTAGTTCATTCTATGTTTTACTAGGATACAATCCTCAGAATCCCTTCCCCGTGGCGATCTCATCCATAGAAATGTTCTCAAACCTCCCAGCTTCATTTTGACAGGGTCTTTAAGTTTCTTCGGAAAAGGGAAGTTTGAACAGCTAATTTTTTCATCGCATCCCAGGGAAGCTTCACGATGGTGACCAGGGAGATGATCAAGATTTTCCAGCGACACAACCAGATTCCTCCCAGGGCAAGCTTCTTACGTTCCAGGACCTGGTTTTTTTTCCCCAAGATGGGTTTATTAAACATTGTTTTGGTGGATTTTCTTGAAGAACCAACCCTGAAATAGGAATGGAGGGAGTTGCAAGATCGCTATGTTGAGACACCTTTGACTGCCGTTGCCTCCCCCCCGGGTTTGCCTGAAACGCCTGCGGAGCAGCAGGTCGAAACTCATTCGCTTGAAAGCGGAGCTGACAAGGCTGATGGCCATGTTCCCACCCCTGCCCAGAAGCCAGGGGTGGCCCTCTCCAAGGATGCTATTGATAAGAGGCTTCGCCGTGTTTTTCAGCCACGGGCTGATGGGACTTATTTGGTCAGTGAAGATTTTGTGAAGAAATACACCGCCCGGGGTGAAGATCGTGAAAAGCTACTTATCATGTTTGAGAAGTGCGATTACGCCCCGGACAATGGTTCCCAAAGTTGGTTGACAATGTTTCCAAGTTCCAACAGACTCTCAGCATGTAGAAATTGTTTTTATGATCAAACACGATATTGAAGCTGGTGGGTTGCCACTGTCTGCCCCGTCAGGACAAGTTCGTGCGCCGTTGCAAGAAGATCACTCAGGAGATTGATGAGACTGAACTGGACATAGGCTACTCTTTCATGACGGTGGAGGACATGGAAAATGAAGGGTACCCGCAGTTTCATGTCTACAAAAGATTTGGCGTGGTTCACCCCACCCCAAGATTGAAAACAAGTAACTGGGGGAACTACAACATCGAGCCCCCTTTTGTATTTGGGGATCTAGTTCGAGGCAAGTCAGGGTGCTCAAAATCGTTGCTTGCAAAATAGGTTTGCTAAATTCATGATTGGCTACACACCGATACCTGAGGTGGAAGATTGATGGAGTCATAGCCTATTGCGAGAATGACCCGTCTTTGCAAAGGAGCCTTTGCGTCTTGATTTGGGTTCTTGGCCCACCTCGGCTTGTGGGAAACTTATTTCGGTGTTCCTCTGAGACATAGCATCTTGCAGGACTTCGAAATACGGCGGTGGAACAATGTACTGGGTGGAGAACGCCATCACCGGACACAAAAGGCAGCCTATCAACTGATGGGCAGTGAGTTTTGACGACAAACATACCTTAGGATAAACCGATTGTTCCTTGCAGGAACATCAAGCGCAACACCCTCGAAAGAATGATGGAGTGGGAAGAGGATGGTGAAGTTCAAGACTTGGACCTTACTCTCCCCGGCCGACAGGCTTTAGGCGTGATCGCAGAACACTTGTTCACTTTGTTCACATTCGTGTCCCAGAGCTACTTTCCAGAAAGAACAGACTAAAAAACGATTTATTCCATAGGTGCGTGTAAATTTCTGTCTTTCTATCTCCACCCAACTCCTTCCTGTCCAGGCAACGCCTTTGGACATCAGGATGCTGGCAACGCTCCAGGACCTGGGCCATCGGAGGGTGAATTTGCCAAGGCCCTTCGACAGGCAGGATTCCCAGAGGTAGAGTCAAAGGCTGCCCCGCAGACGATCGTCAACAAGGTTCTTACTGGCATTCAGAAACGGGTCCTCAAAATGCAAGAGTTTCTGGATAAGTTCAAGGGCTGCCAAGACATGCCGTTGGTAGCGAAGATTCTTTTCTTCAACATATTTTTTCAGCCAATGCAATTTTCGAAAACCAATTGAAAGAGCTGACAATTAAAGCTAAAACCGCAGGACGTCCTTGGGGTCATCACTGTTGATCCTAGGATGGTGGAGAAAATCCAGGGGCTCAAGGGCAGCCTGGAAGAGCAGGGTGAGAAGCTTTCGGAGCTGCATGGGACGGGTATTATTGATGGCTTTGGTCAGGAGTTACTTGTATGATTTGAGACAGCACCATGCCGTCTGGGCCCAGCATGTTTCAAGTTTCAACCCTTGCCCTTCTAAGGCTTCAACAGTCTATGAATGATGCAATTCGTCAAGCCCGTAAAGTGCCAGGGCCCAAGATACAGTGTATAATATATATATATGTGTGTATAGTCTTATATCAATTTATATGCAGTTTATAAATATATATTTATATATAATATAGATATAGATACTATATATAGATATAGTTTATGGCCAATGTGATACAACCACGTGTCCTACAAGAGATGACAACAATTAGTTCCCAACCGACGCCTGCTCACTGCTTGCGTGTGAGGGCTGGAGAAGCGCTGATGCTCGAACCTCGTGCCAGGCATCTTTGATATCAGATGCCATGCTGGTTGTTTTTCCAAGTTTGTCTGTGGTGCTCCCTGCTTCCCCCCACCTCCCTTTTTCTCAACTTTGATTTTGGAATCTGCCAAATTCAAGCATGGCAGGGCTCTTCTGAATGATGTCCAGCGCAAGCGACGTTCTGAGTTGCCCGGCAATTCTTCCAAGAGGCCGAAGCCGGGCCTCACACCTCAGGGGAAGGCAAGAGCACCAAAGGCAGCCCCGAAACAGGTTGCCAAGGCCAAAGCCAAGGCGAAGGGAGCTGCAGCTCCAAAGTAGTGTGGGAGGCAATTTAGCCTTTTTCGGATCATCAGTCAATTTGATTGATGTCAAGTCTGGGTAAATGGGGCTTGGAATGGGCGACCCTATTCCGAATAAGCCCAGCAGAAACGGCAGCAGCTTCTGTAGTTGGCGATGTTGAAAATTGACTGAGCAGTGCCATTGCCAGCTTCAAGACTGCCAACTTTGATTTGAGAAACGGTGAAAGTTACTTCTCAAGAATCCCCAGCTTTCATTTTCATTATTTTACTCGAAGTTTCTCTGTAGCAACGCACTCTGTCATGCCAGGTTACGAGCCTTCCGGAATTGACCCCGGCTTAGTGGAGCACTACGCTGAGGAGATGGGAAGGGGGGTCCGAACCCAAGGTTTAGTTCAGTTGTGGAGTTGGTGGCATCCAGAAATTCTACGAGCCAAGCCAAAACCAGTTTCATTTGACCACCAGCGGGGCCGAGGCACCAGCCGTTGCAATTGCTCGCTCAAAGCGAGCCATTGGGCAGGCATGTCCGACGTTACTTGGGAAACCGAAGGCTGACATAGACAAGAATGCAACCAGGGATGTCACAGCAATGCTGGCCAAATCAGGGATGGCCATGCGCGTCGACAGAACAAAGTTAGTTTCATGGTTTGGCTTTAGTAGCGCCAAGTTTTTTTTTCAGTAGTTGTCTGGTCCAAATTTGAAGATTTTGAGCCCGGTCCAAACATGGAAAAGCCAAGGTTTACACCACGGTGGAAGGTGACGCTATTGAGCTCCCCATTGTTTTGCCCAGTTCTTGGCTGAAAGTTCTGATTGAGGACTATCCTTACCTTCTGTCTGGCTATCCTTCCAATAGCCTTGGCAATGATTTGCACGACCAGCTTGAAGCATTCTGGACATGTTATGCATTTTATCAGCCAGGCCATGAGGCCTTCAAAAAATCAAAGCAAGAGCTGAGACGAACTCTGCCTCTGGCAGTACATGGTGATGAGGGCCGATATTTGAAGAAAGGGAATTTTATGGTGTGTACAATTGAGACATTGATCGGGAACGATGCTGAGAAAAAAACAACAAAGGCACCTTGCAGGTGTCACTCTGACCCAGTGCTGTCTAGATATGCAGATGTTGCCCATGGACACCAAGGCGATTCCTCTTTTGACCATTTCGTTGAGCTGGCATCAGGCCAACACGTCAATGATTCCGGAAACGAATTCCTTTCAAAATTTCTGCTCTTTGGAATGTCGTCTTTGGTGTACAAAAAGGACAAAGGTTTGCTTACAAAAGCATTTGAGATGGTGAGCGAGGACCTGTCCATGCTCCACAATCGTGGGCTCCAAGTCGGGGGCCAAACCTACTTCGCGTCAACATGCGCTGTGAAAGGAGATCTGAAATTCACCACCAAATAGGGAACCTGGAGAGGAGCTACTACAACACAGGGGTGAGAGAGAACCACCCAATGTGCTCTCTATGCATGGCAGGACATGATGCTGTACCTTTTGAGGATTTGACAGATTCAGCTGAGTGGATTTCTACACTCCATTCCGAAAGGCCGTGGCCCTCTGGAAACCCACCTTCCCTGAGCACTATCCCATTTCAAAACGACTGCCCTGAAACAATTTTCCGCTTGGATCTGTTCCACTGCTACAAGTGTGGACTGGGCCGAGATTTGACTGGAAGTACGCTCATACTCCTTGCGCAGCTGCAATACTTTGATTTTACTAGTGATGACGAATGCAATCTACCGGCTCGATTGGAACGAGCTTGGGGGTCCTTCAATCTGTGGTGCAGAACAACCGGCAAGTCACCTGCCATACATAGCTTTTCCAAGGCGTTGCTGAACTACAAGAATGCGCGGTCTTTTGCATGGTGCAATGTGAAAGGATCCGACAACACCTTGATCACATCCTGGTTACTTTTCTTCATAAAGCTTTCCTCTCAAAATGATTCGCGGCATGCCAGATTGGAGCAGGTGCTCATTGAGACCCTAACCTGTGCTCTCACTGTTTTCGAAATTTTGCATTCGCACCCTCTGTGGTTGCATCGAGTTTGTGCTCAGCGTGTTCAACACCATTTGACTACAGTATTACGAGGTTTCAAGGTGCTGGCTAAAATGGCCAAAGATTTGTCAGTTCCAGCGTTTGGGCTTAAGCCGAAGCTGCACGCATGTGACCATATTTCCAGAGATATCAAGAGACAACTTCAGTCCAAGGCACCAAAGGTGCTGAACCCTCTTGTTTTTAGCTGCGAAGCCAACGAGAGTGTAGTGGGACACGTCTCACGTATCTCTCGCCGTGTTTCCTCCAGAACTGTTAGCGGAAGAGTGCTGGATCGAATCTGTATCAAAACAAAACTGCTGGCCAAAAAATTCAAGGCCAAACTAAGGCACCGACACAGAAGTCAGTGATGCAGAAGGCGCAAAGCTGCTGAGAGGCAATCAAAAGGCAGCGTTGGGTTGAGCGAAATCTACAGGGTCACCAGGCACCAAGTGCCATTTCTCAATTTGACATTTTTGGAGACACCCTGGCATTTTTTTTGGAAGTTGGCATTTCTGTACCCAAAAAATGCTATTAGCATAAATTAGTGCTAAGTGATGATCCAGGTATAGATATAAATACATATGTTATGATGTTATGTGTATATGTATATATGATGCATTATTTATAATATATATATGATGCAGTATTTATATATATATATATATACTTTAGGTATATATATGATATAATTAAAAACTATATTGTTGCACCGTTTTGGGCAGGTTTCATGGGCATCGAAACTGTGTCGTTGATATCGTTACCATGCCATGCATTGAGCATGGCTTGATTCACTATCAGCTGTGTTTAGCACTGAGGAGGTGGGAAAGTTGTTGGCTGATAACAGCGTGCGTGGCTTGGCTTATGACGCAGGGAACCTCTAGCCATTTCCGCCAAGGCTTGCTCTTAAGGGCTTCATTTGTGTTTTTTTTCAGGTCCTCCATGGTCCTCCCAGGTTGGTCGTTGGTGTTTCCCATGAAACTTAAATATGGCGTCCCCAAATCACGGCCCGACGGCCGGCTGGGTGAGGTGTGTCAGTGGTTGGTGTGGATGTGCCTGATGAAGCGAAGGACTACAGAATTATGAGATTCTCCCATTCCCTGAAAATTTTGAAATCCATCCCCAGGAACTCTTCTTTGGTATCTATTCATTTTGGGATGTTTCATATTAGGGATATAGAACATTATAGAACTGTAAGGTGCGGCTTTTCTGGGAATGATTGAAAATAAAGTACCCCAAACTCCAGTGTGCTCTCATAATTCTACCATTAACATTGCTACATTTTTGTGGTCAATACCTCATTTTCACTCATACCCAAACGTGATAAACGGTGGGAAAACCAATAATGAGCCTACCATTTAGGGATGGTTTATACCACCCATTTATGGTGTTTTTGGGTATGGTTTACTATTGGCTTTACCACATTATTTAATTATATATCCAGTTGTATCCCCATTCTGATAAGTTTCAAGAACTGCCCTTTTCTTGTTGGTGAAATCAGAGCAGTTTCAAGAACAACCCTGGCCTGCCTTGGAAAATTTGCAGGAGTCCACCATCAAGGCTGCTGCAAGCAGCGAAGCTAAGGAGCAGGCCTGGGGCTGGGAAAATGTTGATCGGTTGCAGGTCTTCAGAAAATCCTAACGGGACTCCACCCCTTGGACATTTTAATAACGTTTAGTAAGATTAACATTTAGTAATCATTGTTTTTGAGCATTGATTCTGAGTTAAGGGCGGCCATAGGCGACCTAAAGCTCCAGTCCAGTCAGACTCCTCATAAATTGTTTGCAAATGATCTCCGGTTGTTCAAGTTGCCATCTTGTCGTCTCTGACGTGCTTCTCTGGCGTGGCTTTAGGTTGAAGAAAAGGAAATGGTGGTAGATCCTTGGTCAGTCAAGGGTCCCTCGGCCAAAAAGAGGAACATATGTTGGCATATGTTGGCAAAAATTGCACCCCATGGTGCGCACCATTTGACGTTTGAAATGCCGCATCCGCTTTGTTTACCGTAAATACCTCCCGGAGTTTTACATTAGGACCCCGAATGAACTTGAATCAATAGTAAAAAAGGATGATCTTGCAAAGGGAATTGATGAGATAAACCCCAACAACAAACCATATCCAACTGGGGTTTACTCTCAAAGCATGTAGCACATTCCAAGGGGCCGGGCTCCTTTGCAGAACCTCTGGAATCCAGGTAAGATCGACTACGAGAAGCTGATCCGAGATTTTGGTTCCACCAAGATCTCCAAAGAGCTCTTGGAACGGATGCGCAAGCTGACCGTGGGTTCAGGTGAGGTTCTTCCCACAAACCTCCCAAATTGGAGACCCCCAAAATGGAAGATGGCCGAAGATAGAACCACGTCAGCCTCTCTCATGATTTTATATGATTTTATAATATTTTATATATAGATGTTAATTTTGGATATGTTTGTTCATTTGCTGTTGCCTCCTGGCCAGCCACAGTTTGTGATTCGGACCCTTAGTCGAGGAAGGTGGCAATCTTACGATTTGACACGACTGTTCAGTAAACATCACCCACAAATTTCCAAGGCATCTTGAGAGCACCAAGTCTCTGTTTCACTGTTACATTTCAGGGATGCCAACTGAAGGTTTGTTGTTTGCCCAGTTTGTTCAGAAGATGCCGGGCGTAAATCGCAAGCGCCAGGTAGAGTATCTGATCTCCACTGCTGGTTGTGCCCTGGCTAAGCAGGTCTGATGTGAAAGTTTTTGAAGGCTTAACTTTATTTTTCCATGTGTTTCCACATTTGCATAACATATCAATGTGCTTCCAAGTGACTTTCATCCGTTTCATCGCAATTGAGTTAGACGGTCCCTAAATCCCAAACGGGGACCGGTCCGGATGGGAGCCTGTTCCCAACTTAGAAAGGGGGTTCCCTACCCAAAATATCAAAATCCAGTGGAGAGATTGTGATTATAAATGAATATCATGTGATTCCATGTTTGTTTAGTGGTTTATTATATGACTGATTATCATGTTTTTTCTCCATTATATATGTAAAATTGCTTAAAATTGGAAGGGATATATTATAATATTTGTATCGGCTGAGTAACCCTGCGATGATGCCCAGACGTCGCAACATTTTCTTCTCCCATCGAGAACTGGATGCGATTTGCGGTCTGCAGGATGGGACTTTGGCATGGGGAAGGCCAGGATCAAATTCTAAGTGAGATAGTGATTGTAGTTGTCTTGCATAGCTGGATATAGCTGGTGTATAATTGAATCTAATTTCATCATATTTCATCCTGTTGTTTTTCTGAGCCAAATGAGCTATGGCGGGTTGGGATAGGTTGGATTCCCTTCAGACATGGGTAGTAACGGACAATATGTTGGCAAACAATGGTTGGGAAGTTGATTTGCAAACAATGGATGGGAAATTCATGATAATTCACGTTTGGGTTGATCCATATCAAAATTTATGTGGCCCCATTTTCCTGTAAGGAACATCGAAATGTTCTGCATTCAATAGTTATATATAAATCAATTTAGGGGTTATAACCTATTTTTGACCGGTTACCCGAATAAGTTATTGTATATAGTTAGACCCATATAAACCCATAGGCTGTCTGATTGGGTCGTGATATCAAAACACTTCTTGGTGGCTAGTAGCCAGGTCTTTGGAAGAGTGAAACATGACAAGGTGGACGTAGGTCTTGCGTTTGCCACTCCCACAAGTCCACATTTGAGAATACCTCACAATCTTTCGGGAATATGGTGGAGTTAATATAAACTGAAAATTAAAGACCCAAATTTGGGGTTGAACATTAGATTCTGCTAGATGTGGAGGACGCCATGCCATGTCACCCCCCATGTTTGATGGTCCCCCGCGACACCAAAACCTCGACAGTGCACTGATCTCACAAACCTGGCACCGCAGATCTTGCCTTTAAACTGACAGGAGAAAGGTAAACCTTTCTACCTCTACACCGGGCGGGGTCCAAGTTCTGCGGCGCCTTGGTTTTTCGCATCACAAGAAAGCAATGAGGAATGACCTGTAGGCAATGAGGGTACTTGACGTCATTAATGGTATCCCATTAATGGGAATAATGGGATATGAATCCCTACCATTAATGGATATAAATGGGATATATCACCCTGAACCCCGCAAAACAAAACAATAAATTGTGCACTGTTTGCCTTTTGGGTTGTTTTCATAAGAACACGCCAAGGCAGAAATCCCGATTTGCGCCTTTTTGACGGTTTTTGCGCCTGTTGCGCCTTTGTTGCGATACAATTTGTTCCCCAAAAATGCAGGTTATAACCCAACTATTTCTGCCCCGATGCGTTAACATCTAGTTTGCAAAATTGTTCATTGATACCTGTTGATAGCTTTAGGGAGCATGGGTTTACTGAGTTTTCCTCACATGATCCCGTTTGCCAAAAGTTTTGCATCTAGTTACGGCCATTGCATCATGCCAAGTATCTGGCACGGAGACCCCTTGGCGTAAAAAATGCGTTTTGGGTCGTTTTGCCCTTTTGTGTCGTTTTGTGCAAAAAAAGGTGGTTTTGAGCAAAAGATTGTCACTGACCAAAAAGGTCCAAAAAAAGTGGATTTCGGGTGTCCAGGACTACTATTATTCGTTCAATTCATGTGTGATTTCGCTCTGCAAGACCATGCAAGACCATTCAGCGATTCCATTTCTTGGAGTGGAATGGGTTCAAGCTCAAGGATGCGTGTCCCGGCTTGTCCGCTGTGCAGGCAATGCACTTGGGTCACTTGCTGCCCTTCATGTTCACACAGTTCCTCGTTGGAGCTTTGAGGTTGGGAAAAATCTGTTTCATTCCTTGGGGTCAACGATTTTGATGGAGTCAACCTGAGATCCATGGGCAGTGGCATTGCGGGGGCTAGCTGACATTTGAAGTAACTACCTCACTTCATACCAAACAACAAAATTCAGTTTTGGCGTGCAGCATTGCGAAGCCTTGTGCGATCTTGTGCGCCATAGAGCTCTAGGAAGTTTGAGTGAGACTCCGGTATACGGTATGAGATTGGAGTCCTCCGGCACGCGGAGACGCTGCCAAGGTGGCTGCAAAAGGCCTTTAACGTGCCCTTGGTCATTCAGATGACCGATGACGAAAAGTTCTTGTGGAAGGCGCAGTAGCTGCTGTCAATTGGGCAATAGCTGGGTGGTCCATGAAACGTGATTCGTGTGGAATGCCCGAAGTGACATTTGCGGAACGTTGACGCCAGGGGGAGTATGACCCTGAAAAGGGCGACAACCTGCAACTTGGCGAAGTTGTGTTTTCTTGTCATCTCTGGCCTTGCACCTTTGGCACGCAATAAAGACATATTCAGACCCCAAAAAGGCTTTCAAAAAGCATTGAAATTCACACAATCTCATGAACAAGTCCAAAGATGCACGGTAATCATACAATTCAGTAAAACGAATGGATCAGTTTGAGAAATGTATTGGCTGCCTCCTCATTGAGCATTACCAGATCACTTTAAATGATTTTCGCAGTGTAAAACGAAGCATGTCGCCCGGCTGAGCCAGGCATGTATACCAACGATACACCATTGAGAACGCAAAAGATATCATCGCCTGCGGCTTTGATAAAAGCAAAACCTTCATTTTCTCCGACTGTGACTATGTCCCTTGGCACATCCCATCACATCCCATTTTTTGGTGTCTATAAAAGATCATCCCCAAAAAAAAAGTATCCAAATCTGTAATTTTGTTCAACTTGAGGATTTCAAACTTCAACGGATGGTGACATCGTGGGCTAGTAACAGGTCTCATGGCACCGCATCGAAGCTCAGGTGGGGCACATGTATCCGAACATCGTTCGAGTTTGGAAGGCGATCACCTACAACACCGCCAAAGGGGCGCCTTGGTGTTCTTAGTGTTCTGCAGGGCTTCAGGATGTTGGATGTGGTTCTCTTGGTGCGATCGCATAAAGGGAAGGGACTTCTAAAAGATGTTTGGCTGTGATCGGGAGACTGCATGCGTGGCTTGACTTTTTGCGCGATTTTCGTTGCCAGATCAAATCATGGGATGGGGGTAGCTTCCATGGGGGGGATACCACCAATATCTTAGGACATGGCCACCATATATCATCATAATATCATCATAATATCATCATCATATCATTGATATATCATTGATATATCATTGATATATCCCGATTAAATTATAGCTCCATTCTATCACCACCATAATACCACCATATCCAAATGTTGATCCCATTGGATGAACTTGAAGGTCCCGGCCAGCTTGGAACGTCCCCATCACTTGTCTCCTAAGGCCTTCGGCTTTCAGGGCGAGTCCAACATCGGCCAGTCCGCATTTCCTGCGATCCAGGTAGGGTCTCCAGCGGAGCAGCTACGACTTGATTTTCCCGACCATATATTTAACAGCGCTATGGAAGATTGTGGAATGTCATTAATTATATGGAAAAGTAGGAAATATTGCGGACTTTTATGGCATATTGGAAATTTATAAATGGCTCGCCTTTAGCCCTTTGGCTAAACTCTCGGAGACGATGAGAGAGAGAGAGAGAGATGGATGCTCTAGCTATTTACATGGTTAACACGACATAGCAAAGTGTTAAGTTCGCTGAGGCTAAAACCTGGTGGGAAAGAATCCCAATGTGGAACATCATCTATGACTGGATAGTTATGGGGCAAAATGGATGGTCTAAAGTTCAAAGGTTAAAAAATAACAAACTTGGTGGGTCCAGTGCTGCCTGAGTTTCTAGCCGTGCCTGGAGTCGATTTTGCTAGGGATAGTTCCATGCTGTTTATGACTTGATGCACGGTCCCCATGGTGTCTTCCAATGTCAATTGAAGCTGCCCGGATTTCGTTTGGGGAGATGAACCATATGATCCCAACGTATCCATGATCCCGTGGCAGGCCGTACCCTCATTTCCTTCATCTTTTAGCGTTCCATTCAAGGGCGATCAGCATCTGCCGTGCTTGCATCCTGGCGTCCGAAGGGACCTTGAAGGATTGTTGAAGGCTGTGGATTTTTCGGAACCTCATCCAGGCGATGGAAAGTCCTTCGCTGCCCATGTGCTGAAAGAACACCAGAGAGCTGGCCGTTGCTGTGAAACTGAGGATTCCTTGCGCCATTGATCAGGATCCCTACTTTCGGGTGCCGCGGCTTTTCAGTAGTTTACCAACTCCCGAGTTGGTCGTGAAGCACGCAGGTGGTTACCACCACTGGGGCTATAAGTTCAAGATGATCCAAGCATAGATCCAGGGAGAAGGATTTCCACGGGTTTCTAATGTCCTCATTTGCATATCACAGTTATACTCATATTTATTCACTAATAGGGGAACAATTTGTCAGAAAATGTTGCAATCTCTCATCTCTGAAAGGTGACCAGGGATATCGCGCACAAGCTGGTTCCGTAGCGTGGCAAGCACGGCATATGGCATAGGGATTGATTAAGGTAAGAATTTTGAGAATGGCGGTGATCGAGATGGTGAGGATGATGAATGAGTAAACAGCATGAGCAAAGCATGGCTAGCTGTCTGCCGATGTCAGGAAGGATCATCCTTTGAAAGGAAAGCCATCCTTGATCCACTGCAACTTGGTGCAATTGGGTTCTGTGGTACGCTAGATTTGGAGAAACATCACCATTCACTGGGGATATTTTGGTCGAGAGATCATGATAGTCCCTTGTGCCAGCAGCTTGTGGATGCCATTGAACTCGAAGTTAGTTGAGGAAACACTTTTTTCCCCATCGGTGTGTTCTTTGGACGGCAATTTCTTTTGAGCTTTTCCTTTTTTGATAAAGTTTAGATTTTGTTTGGATTCCTGCTTTTCTGCTGTTCCTGCTTCTCTGCTTCTCTGTGTTTGCTTTTCTGCTTTACGTTTTTTTTGGCTTTTCCTGCTTTCCGTATTACGTTTCCTGCTTTTCTGCTTCTCTGCTTTTCTTGCTTCTTTTTTCTGCTTCATTCTGCTTCTCTGCTTTTCCGCTTTTTGCTTTTCCTGCTTCTCTGTCTTTTTATTTTTCCATGCGTTTTTTTGCTGTTTTGCTTCTTCCTGCTCGTTTGCTTCTCTGATTCCTTTCTTTATTGTCTCTTTGCTTTTTCTTTTTCTTTTGTCTTATTCTCTCCTGTTTGTATCCTTAATGAAACCCTAGAGAAACCCTAGAACCCCTAAATGAAACCCTAAAGATAAATTACACCCTAAACAAATCCTAAAGAGACCCTAAATGAAACCCTGAAGAAATCCTAAATGAAACCCTAAAGAAACCCTAAATGAAGAAACCCTAAATGAAACCCCAAATGAAACCCTAAATGAAACCCTAAAGAAACCCTAAATGAAAACCTAAAGAAACCCTAGGATACCCAACATGACACCCTGAAATACCCTGAAGAAACCCACATGAACGTTTGAAGTACCAACATGTAGCAACAGCCATGCAAAATGAGAGGTCATGAAACGTTTGAAGTACCAACATGCACTAGATACCATACAACATGAGAGCCTGAAGTGACAAAGATGCAGCAAATTCCGTGCGAAATGGAAGCAAATAACATGCAACATGACAGGTTCTAGTTCCAAATTGTTGCAAATACAAGGCAAGTACCAGGAAAGAAATCAAAAAATAGAAACCTTATTCAGAAATAAAAACTATTCCTCACCCATTTGGATTTTCCGAGCAGCCAATTCTGGAACCATTTGAACATTTGAGATGCCAAGCTGGGACTAAAGCGAATTGAGGTAAGTTCTTTCCTCCCTTGACGGGGGCTGAAGGGAAGATGGCAGCATCTGATGAAAATTCAGCGACTCGTCACAACGAACTCGCCACAGTGCAGAGCTAGTGGGTTTGTGCATCTATTCCTCCGGCCCAAGTCGTATTAATTTTTGGTAAAGTATGATATAAAGTTCATGAATGTTTGCACCCATTGATTCTCCAGTAGTAAGAATCCAAGTCTATTCATGTTGGATCTCAAACTGATTCACCTGACTGTCAAGTTCAACCACCAGGGGCCCAACCGAAAAGTGTGAGAAACGGCCACAGCCAGCGTCGAATGCCGCAGCCTAGGCCATTTTCCTCACCGACACCCCCGAGGATATCGAAAAAAAGATCAACAACTACGCCTTTTCAGGCCCAGAACAAATATCCATGGTTCCATATTAAAACTTTGCAAACCAGATCAAACCAGAAGTTTCTCCCTCTTCTGCTGCTTTACTTAAAGACATGTTTATGTGGTTCAGGTGATCCATGAAACGGATCATATTTTCACATTTCTTGGCTTCACTGGGGTCCGGTCCGACCAAACCAGGTTTGGATCATTCTGGATCCATTGCGAAAAACTGAAGAAATAGAAGTTTGGGATAGTTTGGGATATTTTAAGTGTAGCTGTATAGCTTTGGCCTTGAAGAATTGCCCAGATTCCATCAGACATTGCAGCTCCTTCTTGCTCGTTCCGTGCCAACCAGTGCCACACATGGCCTATTCGGGATCCTCCGCGCCGGGTGCGCCCATGGAGTTTGGTTATTGGAAGATCAGGGGGTTGGGTGCAGAGCCTTGGCGGCAGATGTTGGGAGCAGGTTGGACCAGCTGGTGAGTTTTGGATGGGGATGTGGTTCAACATCCATGAGTCGTGGCGCCTATGAGCCTCCAGATGCCTCCAGAATGGGAAACACCGGAAACACCCCAACAGCAATGTTGAGATACATTGCATCCTTTCCCTTTCTCTTGAGTCCTTCTTCCAGCCTACGTACTTGTAATGCGATGCTTGCCTCCTAGTCTACGCCTCTCAGGGGATCTGGGGGCCCTAAGAGATTATATATATATATAAATATATATACATATAAGTATGTTAGCGAAATTACTGGCGGGATTTACCTGATGAAAGAAACCAGAGGTTTTAAGTTTTCAGACAAGACCGACAAGTTGCAATGGATTGATTCCGTCTACATTTGGCGGGTGATGGCAGATATCCCTCTTGAATCTAATGGTTCAGGCAACCAATCAGCTTGGGTGTTTTTTTCAGACCATTAGGACGGAAACGATTCAAAGTGAACCCTGAACAATCACAAAAACGCTCAGACTCAAGGCTCATTAGTATTGAAACATATTGAAACTGTTGCAGGTCTTCCGCATGATTCTGGAGTACAAAGAGGCCAAGTACGTCGACAAGCAGTACGCCAACGGTGACTCATTTGCAGTACCAGATCTAGCGACATGACTCGAAGTCTCTTTGAGACGAGGTTCGTGGGCCTCTCATGGCATCTCATAGTCGTCAACAGGAGACTCTCTGAATTTGCAAAGAGTATTAGTCAGAGAGGTATCATGAGCGCGTTGCTTGTGGCGCAAATATCAGAAATATGCATGCAAATTTATGCAGATGCTTTCCATTTGTCGTTCAGGTGAGGAATGGTTCAAGGATCGAAAGCCAGCCATTTTGGCCCTGAACCCTTTGGCAAACCTGCCATACCTCGTGGATGGCGACACGTGCGTTTGCCAGACGTTCCTCGGATCAGATTGGCTAAACGGAAGTGAGATCTTGCAGGTGTTAAGGCATGTCAAGGGTGTGGCGCTCTTTGGGGTTCTATGGTGTTTGTTTATTGTACTTTTAGGATTTTGTTCTAATGGTTGGTTCTCTTACTTTTCTGTTGCAGGCAGGTTGAAGAACCCACAGCCTCTCAAAAACCGATCCCATAATCATCATAGTCAAAGGACCAGGCCAAGACTCACGTCTTCACTTCTGGAGCTTCAGAGTTGGCCAAGCACTAAAGCACTAAACTGTCGGCAAGATACGCAGTGTATCGCAGTGTGTGTGTGTGTTTGTTTTTGTCAATCCACGGCTGGCTGTCAGTGTAGCAGATTTGTCATTTTCATGTTATGTTTTCATCAGGAATTCAATGAACTGGTTTAAGGGAAAGTCTCTGGTTGACACATGTTGAAAACATGTTGTTTTAAAGTCAGGAGAGGGTTTGCCAACTTTCAAACATATGTAATATATGTGTGCACAGCCCCGCGCAACAGTCCAGCATTTTAGCCAAAATCACATGTTCACAATCCACAACCTCATTCATTATCGATCATTTCAACCAAATCATTTCACAGCAGTCGAAACACACATTTTCACCAAAAAACATGTTGATGCACCCAAGAATCTCTATGCCATGAACGACTTCTGAGAGGGCAGACCGCACCAAATCTTTCCCCACCCCAAGAGGTTGCAACCTTGGTGATGCAGCAAAAAATGAGTTCCCCAAAGAAATCAAAACATTATTTTCAAGATGGTTGGGATATGTGGGCTTGGCAAAGGATTGGCAAACCCTGTCTCATAGGATTTATATTTTTGCATATGATGCATGCTCATGTTGCATACTGCATATTGCATACTTATATATTTATACAAGGGTCATTGTTTGTTCCGTTGCCGCTTTTTCTTTTTTTTGTGATGCTTTATGTTGTGATTTCTATTCAGTTTGATTTTCACAATTGCAGATTAAACAAAAAGTTGTTTCTTGCAATTTGCAATGTTATTTGTTTGTGTCCCTTGATCCTTCTACATTGTTATTCTACATTGTGTTTGTTCATGTTTTTTTTTCTGTATTCTCTTTTGACTCCAAGGTGGTGTTCTTTCTTCCTTTGATACTTTGATACTGTTGTTTTCTTTTATCTCTCCACTTGTTGCATGTTGCAAAGTGTTCTTCAAAAGCATTTTTTGTTTTGTTTATGTGGCATGAATTGTTGTTTATCCATAGTATCTGCACAAATTATAGCGAGGACAGCCGAGGCAACGAGGCAGGTTGCAGGAATTAGCGAGGTCAGCCCTTAATTTGCTCATCAGAATTAGCCGACCTCGACGAGGTAGCCTTGCATT
>Ga0126342_10009781_pt1 | contig 17168 bp, 12 predicted proteins | sample Cyp1metagenome_FD_92528 | JGI IMG/M metagenome (GOLD analysis project Ga0126342, IMG submission 92528) | Coral microbial communities from Lord Howe Island, Old Settlement Bay, Australia - Cyphastrea 1 metagenome | ecosystem: Host-associated > Invertebrates > Cnidaria > Coral ... | reverse complement strand
CCCCCTACTTTCATACATTATAGAAAAATGAATAGCAGATGGCTGGGGCATCTCCCCCTAGGTTTCATACATTATTGAGTTAATGTATGAAGCCCATGGGGGAACCTCATACTTTTCACATGCAATATGTGAATTGATGTTAAAAAATCGACGGTGTCCCCCCCTATGTTCATACATTGCAAAAAATGTATGAAGGGGGGGGGTGGTGTACAAAACCCCTGGGGAGGGTGATATATTTACCATAAAATAACACGTGCATTAATAAATTTAGCTTCATACCAACCAGCAGAACACGGGAATATGACCCAATCCAATCAAATCTATCAAGTATTTCTGGACTTTTCTTTTGTGTCAAAAACACTGTACTTGATGGGTAAAATTTACTCTCACCTAAATTCCTTTGAGGGGCACCTAATTTTGAGCAATCCACTTATTGGTAAAACCCCTCAAAAACACCGGTCACCGGTTTTATAACATGGGTGACGTAAAGTATAAGTATCCCCTAAGTTTGGCAAAAAATGGTAGATCTACTAGACACGGATCATGTGATCATTCCTTCTCATTCCTGCCTTGCCAGGAGCACGTTCCCAAGCTTCTGCAGATGGTGTCCACTGCGCGGTGGCGAAGCGGCGGTGTTGGTGGCCAGAAGGATTCTAGATAGATAGAGATAGGGATAGAAGAAGAGAAGATCATGATAGATAGATTATAGATAGTTCATAGGCCAGGAGTTTCGGATAGAAGATCATTTCCCATAGGATCCATGTATGGTATATATGCTAACATTTGGGGTATATTGATGGTAAATGTTACCATATATAGCATACATGGATCCTATGGGTTATAGGGATCCCATAGAAGATCATGATAGATAGTTTCGGATCCCATAGGCCACCGCAGGATACCCCAGGATACCCCGGCAAAATGCTGTTGTTCATCGAAACTCCACGGGCGACAGGTGACCGGCTCGGCTTTTCTGGGGGCTGCAACCATCAAATAACTTGGTCCAAGCTGTTGGCTGCATAAGATGCACTCCTGAAGCCACAACAGGATCTGTAGTCCAACACTCTTCATCGAGGTTCTTTGAGACACACCGCATTTGATGAGATCCCAGATTGTTTGTGCTGCACCATGCAGCAGGTCCCTGTCATAAATGGGAAACCAATCCATGCGCAGTTGGCGCACTCAGATTCAGAAACTGTAGACTAGTCTTTGGATGGGAGGATATCTGCCGGACTCATCACAAGATTTACTTTTGAAGACACACAGGCCAAGAATCATTTGGATGGATTCTATAGCCATAAACTTTCTATTTTTTCCAGTTCAACTGTGTTTTTTTTTGGGGGGGGTCACTCCTAAGATGATCAAACCGAGATCCCGCAGCTGGTGAATTCAAGCAGTTAACAGAGAAACGGGCCGCCGTGTCACCGGGCCCGGTAGGTCAAGGCGACTTTTTGTTCGATGTGGTGTATGGGTGGTGGATGGGAAAATGAATCAAAATGATGTGTTTCACCCAGACAGTTGATGACAGTTGAGAAAAATGTCTCGGGGTTCAGGGTGAAAAATGGAGAACATGTTCAAGTTATGCATGTTTTCTATTGTTTTCTGCTGTTTTTTTTCCAGCACATTTTGTTGGAGAAAAGCAACATGGAGATATCACCGCCATTGCATCCTACGCCCCACGATATCACGACGGGCGACTCTTTGGTCGTTGATTTTTTGGAGGCATAAAACGACCAGGGCTTGTACAAGGTCGTTCATGTTTCAATCTGGTATGTCCATTTGAGCAGCTTTCAAGGCCTTCAAATTGTGTTAGGCTTGGCACTTCACATTCTCAGAGTATTGTTTCAACCGGTACCTGAAGGGTACGTATAAGGTAGGGTAGGGTGCCGCCCAGGTATAAGTTGGTTAATGAATCCCATTATATAATTATTAATTATAGATACTGCAATACACGCCATTATACCATATAGCATTTAGCCAGTTATAAACCAACTTAGCCAACTAAATCTCATTGGAGCCAAATTAAATCACCAGCTTTGCTGCTTTTGAATAGCCAACCTTCCTGGGATTCCTCATCATCTCCGCAGCTCGGTTGCTCGTATGGCTTAGCATGGCTTAGCATGGCTTAGCTCGGCGCCATGGGGGAACCCCTGGAAGTGCGCCCCTTGCTGAGAGCCAAACGCTTCGAAGATTTGGTGCCAGAAACCAAGGCATTGAAAGAGTTGAAGCCAAGCTTCACGCGCAAGGCCGGGGAAAAATCACAGGGTCATATCTTTGGTTTTTTTTGGCTAGATCTGGGGAAAAAGCAACAATCATGGGGGTAGAATAGTGAGAAAATGGAGAACAATGGAGATAAAATAGGATATACATATATATATATGTATATAGTCTATTAGTTTAATGACTAATGGGGATATATTTTAATTAGCTGGCCATTTCATATGTGGGTGTTTGAAAGTGCGGTATGACCCATATATATATGTTGCTTGGGGCATCCTGGGACAGCTGCGGGGAACGTGCGACAGACATCGAATTTGGGAATACCCTCTGGTGAACTAACATAGCAATGGAAAATCACCATTTTTCATGGGAAAATCCACTATAAATGGCCATTTTCCATTGCTATGTTAGTTCACCAGAGGGTACTCTAATTTTGGGACACCCAAAATGAATGTGTTGGAAGATTCATTGGAAAGCTCATAGCCATAAGCCAAGGAGAGGCCCTGAGATAAGCTTGAGCACTTATGTCTCATAGCCCTGCAATTTAATTGAACAATTCCCACGTCAGATACATGTTTTTTGCATCTCTTGGTATGTTTGTGTTTCTATTAATTGAATTGTAATAGTAGTAATAATAGTAATAGATTTGCGTTGGTGGTATGGAACTCTGGCGGGAGTGGCCTAAGAAGCAAAATTAGGTATACCCTCTGGTAACTTATCATAGCTACAGAAAATCTCCTATGCTTGGTGGTTCCAATGGGAAAATCATCAATTCTAAATGGGTGATGTTCATTGATTTTTTCCATAGCTATGTTGGATAAAAAAATGGCCAGATGGGTATTGTTTATGTACGCCATTTATATAGTGATATATAGTGATAGTCCCATTCATTGGAGGTTCACCAGCCCATTCGGCCAGGAGCACAGCCGCATCACCAGTGCTAGTTTCAGCCCAGTGGCACCGTATAGACTGGCGGTGGTGAGTGGTACAAAGGTGGGCTGCGACCCAAGCCGCTGCATAGGATGTTTGGAATTACCCTCCAATCAAACATGGCTCGCTGACTTACTGGACGATTCATCATTTTGGATTTAGTGCCCCACCAATCATTTTTTTTCCATGTTGAGGTGTCCATTGCCATATCTAAATAATTATCGAAGGATAGGTAAATCTTGATGAATTCTCCCAAGCGGAAGGCCTTGACTTGGCTTTGGGCTTGGGAACTGTTGCAAATGATCTAGATTGATGTAATGCCACCCCGTTTTTTTCAGAAGCATCCTGGAAGAATGATGGAACATGGTGACCCTGAGTTGTTGGATGGGATGCTTTCCAAGGCTCCCTTGAAACCTTTCCCAGGAGGTTGATAGAATATGAAGTTGGACCATCACTAGTGCATGAAAAGTGTCACAAGATGTCACAAGTCAGAATTCTTTTGAGACATTTGATCTACCTCAGGAGGAGACAAACATGAGACAATATATAGCAAAAATAGCTGAACCATGTTGTTTTGCAGGTTGAAATCCATGGATTTGTTGTTCGGGACCCCACATTTATGGGATCCCTATTCCGAATATTCCCATTCTCACTTCTCATATGGAATAGGGTTGAATAGGGGTTTCTATGATATCAATTCCAATGAGCCCCACAGAATCACCATGTTGTCCAGGTGGGGATTTGGCAGCCAGCTGCACTGAAGGAGGGCGCTTTGGAGGAGGGCAAATCCTTGACCAAATTCAAGGCGTGACGGAAGGCAACATGTGAAGGGTGTGAAGGGATTATAAGTGATTTACAGCAACATGATTTAACCATCAAACAATGGGATATTTTAGGGGATATGATGTTTGGGTGTTGACCGGGTTGCAAACGAAGTCACTGTCTGACTTATGATGTTTCACTAGGAGTTTGTTTTCCGTTCAGGTACCATTTCTTGATTCGTGAGTCCCAGGGGATGCGATCACCCGAAATTCATGACTAACAGGACTCGCCGTTGAACATGGCCCATTTAGTTCGTTGATTACCTATGAATAGGTGATTTTCCATAGCTATATATGTTAGTTTACCAGGAGGTAATTATAATTATGATGACCATGACCCCATGTGCCATTATAGCATATTGTAGCATGCATTCCCGCTACTGTATCACTAGACAACCGATCACTATGAAACCCGATAAACCTCCACTGAAAAACCTCCCTACATTATCTATATACATTACCAGGTGATTTTCCTGTAACTCCAACGCATAAAAAAAGCATAAATGATCCCATGATTATCCATTTTAATCCCCATATCGCTACACCCCACAGTGATGGTCGTTTACCAATAATAGGTTATATTAATGAAGTTATACATTCCAGAAATGGGGTTACAAGTACTTACAACTGGTATTTCGGGCCATAACTGCATAGAGATGCCATTGTTGTTCGGACTCAATCCCCACAGCCCCACCTTTGGAGGACGTGACCCTTTGCGCCTCCTGGCGCTCGGATGGTAAGCTGCTCTTGGTGGGAGAAGCCAGTGGATCCTGTGACGCTCGGAGACATCTCCGGTAGAAAAGTTGGAAACCTGGACGTGTGAGGTAAATATCATCTACAGAATCGACGAAAAAGATAGAAAAGTTATGGAAACTTGGAAATATATAAGGTGAAACACCATCGAACTGCCACCCTGGTTGCACTGTTCCTATATTTCTTTGAAGATTTATTTAATAATTACACATGTATCACAAAACGCAGATATCAGAGAGAAAGCCAAGTAAAAAAGACCCCATAAAAAGTTTGGCATTAAATCTCCACATGGGATTTCAACCAAATAAGATGATGGTTTCCACCAGCATATGTTGCAGGTGTCGAAGAACCACGAATTTGTACTGTTGGTTTGTAACATGTAAAACGCTCGTTAAAACCTGGTTAGCCCAGTGCGATATATTTACCATAAACTCTATAGTTGGTTAGCCTAGTTGGATATATAATTCTATATTTATCATTATCTATCTATATTACAGTACTAGTATCTATATTATATCTATATAATATCTATATAATATCTAATATATATGAATGTACACAATGTGGTTAAAACAATGTCATAAACCACCCATTTGGGAATGGTTTGGATCCCACCTTTAATAAAATGGTTATGACTGGGGGATGGTTTATGGCATTGTTTTACCCACATTACATACTGGTTGGATCTGGTTGGTGGTTTGGAACATGTTTTATTTTTCCATATATTGGGAATTAATAATCCCAACCAATATTTTTCAGAGGGGTAGGCTCTACCATCAGTCATTGTCATCCTGATCATCCTATAGTTATTATCCTGATGATCATCCCAATCACTCTTTGAAACGTGGCTGGGTCACCGAGGGTCACCGGACACCGAGGCGGTCATCGAGGTGGAGAAGAACACTATCCTCCGGCGGCTGCGGGGCCATGGCGATGCCGTGACATGCGCGGCCTACGCGGAGACGGAGAAGAGCCGTTGCGTGGACCCGGAGACGAACCCGGGGGGGGGCTCAGGTGGAGCTGGGCATGGGGAACTCATCAATGAAAGATATGAAAAATATGAAAAATGGATGGAGAATGGGCAGAATCATGCAACATTTACGTATATTTTAGGATTTTTTGGAAAATCATGGGAGGTAGATGGATTTTTCCGGCCATGTTGATGTCTGGAAGGCAAGTTGGATTGAAGAGACTGAAAAACCCTGAGAGGAATGAATGCAATCAAGCAATCTAAAGACAATCGATAATTGTGCGTGATTCTTTGTTTAGTTGACTGATGTAATCGACTGGATGGGTGGGATGAAACCAATCTGAAACGACATGAATTATGATTGAAAGGAACATACATAAAATTGATGTGTGTTCCGTGGGACTTCAGGGAATCCACCCACTAGATGGCGAAGATTGGCAAAGAACATGTCCCACATCATAGTATGGTGTTCTTCCAGAAAATGATGGTATAGTTAGTAAATTTAGATATTCTATGTGATTTTCTGAAGATTGTAAGTTTCCTATGAACAAGTCTAATTTCGACCCGTTTTCCTATGAAGGGAAATGGCAATGCCTCATGTTTACCCCCCGAAAAAAGATGACCAACTAACCCAAGTAATTGATAAGCTACAAACCAAGTAATTACCCGAAATACTATGTATTGCTGTTAACATGCTGTTAATCAGAGTCATATGAGCAAGGGTCAAAAGACATTATCTCATCGGTTGAATTCGGCCACCGTCACTTTCAATACATTGTATTACCCACTTGCTGGGACGCGCATCCAAGTCCCCTCCAGTAAACTAACATAGCTATGGAAAATATTGGAAAATCGCAATGTTTAGTAGATCAGTCAATCATCTACAAATTGGATCAAATTGGTAAATTTCCCATAGCTATCCAAGATTACAAGAGGGTAAATCGCCATCGTATGCCATCGTTGCTTGCCGAATCATCGTGTTTGCTGCTTAAATCACCATGTCTACTGGTTAAATCCCCTTTGATCACAATTGTTTGCTTGTTAAAATCATGGATAAAATATGCGAATATTCCATTCTAAGTGGATGATCCTCCCATGTTTTTCCCTGCATTTTTTTTTACCACTTCTTCGCGGCCCAGGCTGCGCTACGGGCTGCAAAGACGGCAAGCTACGGCTCTGGGACGTAGCGACCTCTGAGTTGTTAAGCACCATGGAGGCACACGATGAGCCTTGGGCCGTGCAAAAGTCTGGTGGCAGCTGGTGGTTTAATCAACGAAAATATGTGGATCATATGGGGATCATATGGGGATCATATGGGAATATAACTGATACAAGTGATAAATGAATACATCAGTGACATCAAATGATGTCTGAGTGGGCAATCCAATGTGAGTTCATGGGGATTGGACCAATAACAGCCCAGCCATTAGTGGTTGTTTCTCCATTGTGTTTTTCGCATGCTGTTATTTTTGGGGGGTCACCTGTTTTTTTGGAGTGTTGGTTGTGACACCACGATGTCCGTTGAACTAAATTCAATGGGAATTCCAGGATCCTAAAATGAAGGTACTGTACCATATAATACCAGGTATACCATATTTTGTGGTGATATTCACTTACATAGGCCTTGTATAGGCCTTATATATGGTAGGTACATGTAGGTACCTCCATTTTAGGATCCTGAAATTCCCATTGATAAATAGTCCAGTTGAATGAAACGTCAGAGTTCCTTGCCGCGTTTTCGCTGCGCACAGCTGGTGCGATTTGAGGACTGCCTGAAGTGCTGCGCCGTCGGCCCTGTGGGCGCTGGAAGCTGGATCACTGCAGGGCATGATCAGATGGTGAAGCTCTGGGATGAGAGGAGTAAACCCGACAAACCGGCCATCGCTGCAGCCTGGTTGACCTGGGGGGGTGGAAGAGATATGAAGAGATGGTGGATGCGCATTAAGCTGATGATTGTTGGTTATTTCATGTTGTTTCCCGTGACGGCCACACCAAAATCCCAGACTTCATCATCATTTTTCTCATTAGAGTGGATCCAAATCATTCCCTTCACCACTTCATCATCCAAATATCAGAGTGTTGGTTGAATATCCGTTGTATCTCAGTGAAACTCCCCAAGTTGGTTGCTTAAAATTTCATCACATGAATCCTGTGCCTTTCAAGACATTATGACATAATCATTAGACACACATGCACACACACATATATATGTATTATATCCCATTAAACCCCAGTATCCACAACATGGCTGGGTATGAAGAAAAAACATCACACCCAACATGTGATATTGATTTGATCCCGTAAACTCACATTAGATTACCCACTCAACCATCATTTGATATCATTTATCACATTTATGCTGTGTTATACTGATATTCCAATCTTTTAGTTGGTTAAGCCTCCACAAGTGTCAAATGAATCCTGATCCTATTCTCTTTACTGCCTCATCGTCATCATCCATCAAGTTTCGTGAATAATCACTGCTCAAATATCCATAAATATCCATGAATCCTATCACATTAAGCCCGCATGATCAACATGGTTGGTTTAATGCCCATGATATCACCAGTAAGATCCAGTAAGATCCAAGCATCCCCTATGATGCCATCATTCCTCAAGGAAATCCCATGATGAACACCTTTCTAGTGGGTTAACCCTTGATGATTCCTCATCAAATCACATTCAAGTACCCACTTACAACCATCATACACTTCTATCTCCACATTTAAGTCTTGCTTCGACAAGGTAACCCCCTAAAAAAAACCTCATCAATCCCCCCAAAAATAACCTTGAATCTTGGTAAATCCACCATCAATTCCCCATAAACCCTCATGAATCTCCACTTCCCTGGCCCAAAAAACGGTCCTTCTCCAGGTGAACCACGGCAGCCCGGTGGAGTGCGGCTGCGCCTTCCCAGGCGCCGCGTTGTACGCCTCCGGCGGCGGCACCGCGGTGAAGGTGTGGGACCTGGCCATGACCGGCAAGGTGCTGCAGGAGCTGAACGATGCCCATTCCAAGGCCATGGCGATGGGGGCGCTGATGGAAGATGATGGCCGTAGCTGGTTTGAAAAAACGGGTAAATGATGGTAAATGAATACTGTAGGACCCTGAGAATTTAGCAAGTTTTGAGTGGAAACTCATCTTCGCCGAATGGCAGGGTCGAAGTGTGAATTTTCTGGAGGGTCTGTGGGGAAAGAAACATAAAGAAACGATGAAAACAGGGGGGAAAACCATGAAAAACCAACATCTGGATGACCATGGGGATCCTAGTCATTTCTGTTTGTCAACATCAAATTCCTCAGAGTTTTCCGGCAATTGTTTTTTCCAGGTCATTATGGACCTCGACTTGGACGACAAGGCAGCCACCTTGATCAGCGCCTCCTTCGACGGCTTCGTGAAGGCGGCGAGCTCTGTGGAGATGGCAATGGTCGAAACAAAAATGGGTGGGTTACGGTGAAGGGTTAATCCGAGTTAATCTCAACAAGATAAGGGATATTCACTAGGGTTCAAACTATGTGTTATTATTTGATTAAACATGATTAAACGTTAAACCTCAACAAGACAAGTAATGCTCACTCGGGTTTATAAAACAAAGTGACCATGTTTGATCTGATTTGACATGTTTGTTTTTTCTGACAAAGTACTGGAAAACAATCGTTCCAAAATCCAATGGTGAACTATAGCAATAAATGAGAGAGAGAGAGTATTAATTGCCCATAATTGGTGCTATGCCAATTTTGGGGAAAAAAACATCTACGTAGTGCCATCATGATTGTGGTTCAAAATTATGATGATTATTGATTATCGCATTTCGCCTTTTTAAGAAGTATCATTTCTCAAAAAGAGTGCTTCTTATATATATATATAATCAATAAATAAGTGTATATATATATATGTATATTTTTACATCATCCTGTAAATGATTATCCCAGCTTTGTCCAAGTTTTATTCCAACAAAATGCCCGAAACTGCACATGTGTTGCCATGTGTTGCCAGTCCAAATCATGTATCATGCAATGTGCCCTCCAAGTTATGTCTTTCCTGATCGTGGGAATTGCCAGGTCTTCAACTCTGTGGACTTTACCCACTTGTGCAGCTACAAGTGGCGTGGATTCAGCGTGGATGGCAGTGATATTTTTAGCGCGTTCATCCCATGTCAACCATTCAAATATTGGTGGTGTGGCATGGGTTGAACCATCAAGCAAAGGTGGCTTCGGTTGGGGGATTTAATATTCAAGGAGGCAGAGAGGAATTACTTCCTCTGGAAGAAAAGCACTGCACAACAAGATTTGACGGCACACGTTAAACTTTTTTTGAAATGCAGTTGTGTTTTCGCTTCTGCCACACAGACGTTTGTCCCCTGCGACTTCGGGCGCAGCGGGGCGCAGCGTTTCTAAGGCAAACAGGCCCCTGTACATGTGTTGCCTGGCGCCCGGATGGCAATGGTTTGATGGTTGGGCTGGATGACGGCAGTTGGCAATTCCGAAGCCGAGCAGGGAAGACCAAGAAGAAGGCCGTTGGTGCCACTGGTCAGAGATTCAGTGCAGTCAGTTTTCGATTTTTTGGGGAGTACATGTATAGTTATTGTGTGTTGGATAAGTTGGATATGTATGTTTATTTGTTGTTGCTCAATAAGAAAGTTTGGGATGCACTTTTGCTGCGCATATTCCCATTTGGGGCTTGGACACCTCAGAGGGGCACCCCATAGCTAGCTCCCACGTGGTGGCTTATCGATAAGGAAATCATTCTCCCAACACGCCATGGAATGGTTCTGAATGGTTTGCATTGAAACAAAATATGGTTTTGCCACCAAAATGACCAACCTAATAAGTAAAAATGATAAGATATGATAAGCCATTGGAAGTGGGGTACCTATGTTCAGAGAAACCCATATTCATACTTACCGCAATACATGTCCGTATGCAGTTTACCTCTCATTTTGGCAGCAAGAACTTCGGTAGGTTCCAGTACCCATTGTTGTGGGGTTGCCAGTCGCCGATGGACCCCGCTACAGGAAGGCGAGTTGGTTGTGGGCAAGCGCGTGTTGCGACGAGGGAAAAAGGATGGTCCATTGAAGGATGAGGACGACGATGAGGAGGAAGAGTCAGAGGTAGAAACTTTTGCGGCAGTCTTGGGTGTTTTTGTTTTTTTCCATCTTTTCACGATGGTTTAACATGGTTTAACCATCCGGTGGTTTTTGAGGGAGCGATTTGGAGTTCCCAATCAGATGGGGAGCCAAGGAGCTACTAAGAGTTTCCAAAGCACATGATACTTAAGCCTGAAGACATGATTTGATATTATTTGATGAGGTTGGAAGAAAAGCCATTGCTCTCGCCACGTTTGAATCTACAAAAAGCCAGGGTTCACAAAATCCTCGTTGATCAATCAGGGTGCGCAAAGAAGTGCTATATAATTGCAAGGTTCCAAGATGTTGCAAGCAAATACGACTGCACAGTACCAACACATTTTGTGATCAACCTGTCTTTAGGGTTGACATCACCCAGTGTTTTGCTTCCAGATCAGGTTGATCATGTTTGATGCATCGATCCGTGCCGTCCGAGGAGATACAAAAAAGCAAAAAGTGGAAGAAACTTGGCCGGGAGCGAAGGAAATTTTAGCATCTATAGGGGGTATAAACCAACCAAACCAACTAAAAACAGAGATATGAGGATATTTCGGGGATGTTAACATATGTTAACTAGAACCATGATGTTGAGGAATACTGGTAGTTTCTACATTGCCATGGCATTTAGCCTGTTCCTGCCCCAGCCATAGATCCAGCCAAAAGCACCTCCTGTCCCCATGCAAATGGCCACCAGGCGGCCACCATAACCCGATTTGAAGACATGTCGGTTACAGTACTGTAATGCAGTTTAAGTTTTTTTCTTTAACATATATTAAAATATCAGATATAATATATATATATGTGTGTGTGTGTGACTGTTGATTCATACGCCAAGTATATATCCATATATATATACATATCCATATAGAATTAGAGATTATATCCCGAATATATCCCCATAGTATAACTATCGCCTCAGGCGCGAGGAAGGCTTTCTACGTGGCCATTTGCATCAGCCGGAGCTGGAGGACCACGTGGTGGATCAGCAAGGTCGAACTGGCCGTGAGCCCAAGGCGCAGCGCGCAGCGCTGGGAGCCACGTTCAGAAAAAAACCGTTGGGGTGGACGGGATCTGTATATATGTGTCATGTTCAATGGATTGGTTTAAGGGAAAATTTACAGGAAAGCCCCATGTTCAAATAAATAAATAAATCAATATATATATATATATTTATTTATTTAATGGACAATTCATGACAAAGAGATGGTTTCTGTAGATTTTGCTTTCAACCAATCCATTGTAATGTGGTAGCCATTCAGAGTTCAAGTGCCCCTCAAGATCGTTGGTTGTTTCTGCAATGTCAACCCTGGATTAATAAACCCCTAGGCCCTAGGCTGTTTAATTGGGTGGATATCATTTGAGTATTAGATTATGACTATTTTGGGAGTACCCCCCTATGGATCCCTATGGTTTATTAATCCAGGGTTGACATTATTGTGTTCAACCCTAGGATGACGGTCCCAATGAGCATATTTTCTTGGGGAGTGGCTCAACCATCAATCAATCCAAGAACTGGATAAAGGGACATTCTACAGGAAACCGCGATCTATTGGGGGGTAAAAACCACGGTTTCAGTCTAAGTTGTTCCCCCAACAAAAAAAAAGCCATTGAAACCTCAGAATGGTTGGTTTCTCCATTTCCCCATAGTAAACATGGCAAAACCATGGACAAATCACCACTTTTAGGTAAACCAGAGAAGTAAATGGCCAATTTTCAATAGCAAACTGTGAGTTTACCGGGCATTTCATGGCATCCCTGGCATCTTTGGTGAATTCCCCGAGATCGCCAGCGGATCCACAGGTGACCTACCTCTTCCGCTCCTTGGGATGTTGGAAGTGAGGGGAAGAACACGGGTGTTGTTTTTGTTACAAGATCTTCAAAAACTGTATCTAGATAGATGCTTGATGATGCTTGTGGTTGGGAATCTCTGATTGTTACAGTACAACATCTTCAGATGGCTCCCGATTTATTGAGAATGTAGTTATATCCTCCAAGACCCTGGTTGGCTTAACTATCAGGGATGATCACCCTGGGACGAATGTGGAGTCCCAAACATCTGAAAGCTGCATAAAAATTGTGATGTTTGGGTTGAACATGTTGAACATATTGGTGTTCAAGGCGGTAGTTCTGCCATATCTGTCCATTCTTCAGCCATACCCAGGTGCGGTTCACCAGCCCCATTCATACCAAACCTACCAGGCCACCATTCATCGGGGGTGGCCTGGTGGACCGTGAGCCGCGAGCCGAGGAAAATTTGAGTACAGAAAGCTGGCAGAGTACTTGTTCCTCGGAAAAGGACTATCTACTGACATCATGGGTGCTGCGTGCAAAACTTATGTTCTTCAGCCATTAAAAAACGTACGTACGTCGGCCAACTGACGGCACTTACATACTGTCATCAACACATATCGAAACATATCGAAACTATATAAATATGTAATATGCGTAATATATATATATATATATATTCACATATATCTATATATATAAATACATATATATGTATGTATGTATTCATGTATGTATATAATGTATATATATATAGGTTTTGTTTGTAAGGTCTTGTAAGGGGGCAATCGGAGCAATTTGCTTCTAACCGTATCAGACGGGATTTGTTTGAAAATAGCTTACCCTGCCAAATTGTCCCTATTAGAATAGTGGTTTTATATCGTTTTATGATATGCCGTAGTTGGAGACAGACAGACATGGGATTCTTGCTGAAATCACCATTATATCCGAGTAAGTATCTTCATCAAACCTGTTTTTATAAAACCATTTTTGAATGTAATTCATTCATTGAGCCCCTATGTTTCATAGTCCTATGTAAATCTCTAATTACTTCTAATTCCAAAGTTGCTTCAAAATTTACCTAATTCTTGGTTCTTACCCCCATAGTTAGTTTTCCGGAATTCCCAAGATTCTTGATTGTTACCCTCAATTTGTTAAACACATCGATTTCCACGTCACATAGCCCACCCTGGCCGAGAGTCCGGGCTCGCAATGGCCGGCTGAGGTTCTACTACACCAAGCCCCGTGAGCCCAGCTACGGCCTCTCAATCGTCAGCCAGTTGCTGGAGCAAGGTCCACATGCTGATGTTCGACTGATTCGATAGGCCCTGGTAATTTCCAAATCGTATCCTAAGGAAATTCAATGACCACAGTATCTCTAGAAAATTAACTATGATAGTTTTTGTTTAATTATTTCTATGAAATTACTATAGTTTGCTAGGAATTTTGAAGGCGGTGATATTGCCATTTCAAACTATTTCAAATTACCAAATGTAATCATGTAAAAATACACTCTTTGTTTGCCATGGCTATGGAATATTATAGGGTTTTCCCACTCATAGGAATGAAACCCATCCCAGGAATGTTCCAAGTTTGCTATGGAAAATGGCCCATCTATACATGTCTTGATTACCTATTAATTAAAACATGTCCATGTTCCATGATGTTGCGTAGCTATGCTTTACCACCAGAGGGTAACATTGAAAATCACAAAAACATATCATGTTTTGATGTGCAAGGGTGCATTGATATGGCTGGTTGAGTAATTAGCATGTTGTTACACAGAATGTTTCTATAGCATCTACCCTCCTGTCATAGATGTCAAACAACCCACCATTTGTAGATTCCAAAAAAGGCATGGATCGGATTTTCCACATCTATGTTAGTTTACCCTAGGGTATAACATGTTACAACTACATGCATGATTTCATTACCCATCAGAGCTATTAGTATCTGCAAGGGCCCCACTATTAGACTCAAACATTTGCAAACAGCATAAGCGCAGCGTCGTGAAGAACATGAGATTGCAAACAAGCAATTCTGTTTGTGGTATGAAAATGGTGGTTCCATGAGATTTTCATACCATAAGATTTCAGACATCACAAATTGGGGGATTCCATGGTATAAAAGTGGCTGGCCAAGACCCAATAATGATGGTGTTTAGTTTTGGACGGCGAATTTGAAGGGAGATCACGTGTGGGATTATGTCTGGAATGATCTATAATCTATGTTTGGTTCTTTACCAGCCAATTTTTTTTTGTGATTGGCGTTTCATTTCGGAAGAGTTTCATGACTTGAAAAAGTGATCTTGGACCTACACATGAGACTGATCTCATGTTGGACACAAAGGCTATCGATTCCTCAAAACGCAAACAGTTTCATTTTTATGTGACCCCAAATCCGAACCCTTTTTGCCAGGTTCCAGGTTTGAGAAAAGTGTAAATCTTGAGTGAAGAATCACCAAATAATGATGCTCATTGGCCTTTTTCGGAGTATCCCCCGAAGTGCCAGGTTCTTAAGAGGTTTAGAATATAAACTTTAAACCTTGCTGGTGCCCAGTTAAAAAAAAAAAAATGGGACATTTTCATCCATCCATCTTTATCGTGGCGAACAAATTTGTCCATTCATTGGCGGAGTCCATTCATAGTGGCGGATGACCACCATTTCCACAATTGTTGATTCGATCCGGAGAGTACCCTCCGCTGATCAAACATTGCAATGGGAACTACCCTATCAATTGCCTATCAATGGAGCTTTCTGCCTGGAAACATCATGTAAACGGATGGTTTTCCGGCATGGAATCGTTTGATGACCGGTGCCGGGTGCCATTTCGCTGCAGGCGCTCTTGCTTCAGCTCTGAGCGAAATGGGCGAAGAACTTTGCTTCGAGGTGAGGATGGGCATGTTGGACTTCCTCACACGTACCGGGTAGTTCTTGGGTAGCCCAAGACCATTGACTTCCACATTTCAGGGAACACATAGTTATTGGCTAGATGCCAGGCAAACACATGGCAATAGATGCAGAACTTACATCAAATTTGACTAATGAGGAACTACTGTCCAGTAATTTAACACGGCAACAGAAAATTACCCATTTACAGTATAGCTGATTACCCCCATCCGTTTTTCATAAAAAGTAGAAAAGGCAGGTTATTTTTTGTGAGTTGAAACACATTCATACGCCACATTTTTTTGACACCCCCAAGTGTACCCGCAATAGCAGTGCGGAACTGCCAGCAGATGGGTTTACACACAGCCAGGCAACCAAACAAAAAACAACACTAACAGCAACAGGAAAATCCTAACAGGAGCAGAAACATAACACAGAATAGTAACAGCTAGAGCTACAGTAGCAACAATGGCAACAATGGCAACAACCACAACAAAAACAACAAAAACAACAGCAACAACAACAACATCACCAGCAGCAACAACTATGGGGGACATAGCAGTGTACCGGGCAAACCCCTCGTGTTGCCCGTGGCCCTCTCAAAACACCGCAAATATCGGATCATTCTCGCATTCCGGAAAAGCGCACCTCGGGACCTGTGCGTCACTGCACAAGTTATCCTAAACCTAAACCCAAAAAAAAGTAAAACCCAAAAACCCTAAAAACAATAGAAAAAAACAAGAGGAACAACCTGAAATCTAAAAACTTAAACCCTGAAACCCCAAATCTTAAACCCTTGAATCTTGCAAGGCTAAAAAGATGCTGTGGGCGACACGGGGAGTTGCACGTAGTCTATGTATAACTAATGATAGTTGTTGTTGCTGGCCAATCAGCTTGATGAATGGTTGGTTTGTGGAATGGATTCAAATAAGTTTGTGGCATTCAGGACAATAAATGAAGGTATACTCTAGGGTGATATCCTAACCACTGAGAAACATGAGGCATTACAGGGCGTTTTGCACTGTTCGCTTTCGCAGCTGAAATATATTTATTGTTATTCATCGCCGGTGATTCATAAAATTATCTCTACTTGTTGTTTCCTTCATGGTCTTCATACTTGTGGCGGCATTCTCCAACGGCTATAGTTCCTGACCTTCCCGTTTTGGCTTTCATGAATATTGTTCCGTAGTTGTTGATGTTACTCACCTATTAAAGGTCTTGAAACCGGAGGGATATTCACATGTGCTTTTCTTGCCAGAATGCCCCAACAATTAACCTGGATCTGGATAACTGTACCAAAAATACTTTCAATATCGGAGGTCGCTCATCCATGTCATAGGGACATTACTTGCCATTTCGATCTTACATATGTGGATTTGTCAATACATGGGGCGCACCCAAGAATTACCATTTGAATGGAACAGTGATGAGAAACCGTTGGCTTTATGTTTTTCCAAAAAATACTTACAGTATCTTACAGTAATGTTGTCTGACCAATAGTGATATCTTGTCAATAGTAGAAACATTTGTCCGCAACTCCAGTTTTATCTCTCCAATACTAAAAGTCAATTAGCTCCATTTACTTTTAGTATTGCCAAAACAGTCATGTTCAGACCTTGCCCAGAGGGCATGGCCAATAGTGGGCCCAACATGGCAATAGTGGAAACTTTTT
>Ga0126342_10009780_pt1 | contig 17170 bp, 13 predicted proteins | sample Cyp1metagenome_FD_92528 | JGI IMG/M metagenome (GOLD analysis project Ga0126342, IMG submission 92528) | Coral microbial communities from Lord Howe Island, Old Settlement Bay, Australia - Cyphastrea 1 metagenome | ecosystem: Host-associated > Invertebrates > Cnidaria > Coral ... | reverse complement strand
CATGGTGATTCTTCTTCCCTGATGTGACTTTCCACTACCTGATGTGACTTTTCTGTATCGCCGCCGTGCCATGGGGATGATGTGACTTTTCCCGCCTGATGTGACTTAAGTACGGTGCTAGTAGATCCCAGTTCTTTACATTTTCTTATGATCACTTGCACCCCGTCGGCCCGTTGGCCCACTTGCTCCTTCATATTCGGTTTAACTACACGCTTTTTGTAGTGTGGCCAAAAATCGTTTCCAGATAGCCTGTTTTCGCGAAGGCACACCGTAGACCTGAGGTATGTTCCATGATTTTCATTGATTTTCCCCAACCCATAGGATCCATGTATGGTATATATACTAACATTGGGGGTATATTGATGGTAAATGTTACCATATATAGCAGCACCATGGATCCTATGGGCAAAGAAAGGCCATTTTGGGTTAGGTTTTCCTGGGTTTCCTTTTCAAATCCCGGAGATGTTCCAACTCCAACCAGCGCATGGCAGGCATCACCGGTCGCTTAGCTCGTTCCGAGAACAACTTGACGCGCCTAGCCTCCACCCTGGCGGGACGTTCGCACGTTTGCGAAGCGGCCAAGAGTGGCTTGGATGGGAGCCAGTTGTCACAAATGCGGACGTAAACATCTAAAATGGCAACATCTGGTATACAGTATTGATTACATTTCCAAGGTTTAAGATGTTAAAATACCATTTTTAACCCCAAACATGTGGCTTTGAAAGTTTGACATTATAGAATGCCAGCTAGAATGTCCAATTGGAATGTCCAGATATATTTCAGAATGTTTGTCAGAATTTATATGTCAGATATGATGCTAAATAAATGCCTTTAGAGTGCCCGATAGAATGCCAGACAAAATGTGAGATAGAATGTCAGAATGTATATTGGAATGTTATTATGCCTAGTGAAATGCCTGAATATGTCAGATAGAATGTCAGAATATGTTTCAGATAGACTGCCATGATAGATGCCCCAGATACTGGTAGAATATGCCAGAATAATATATGTCATGAAATATTCCAGACAAGAATGTTAGAAAGAATGTCAGTTGGCAGGTCTTGCTCGAAGAAAGTGATTTGATTGCTTGTGCCAGTGGTAGTAACTGATAGTTGCAAGTCGCATTTTCCAGTCCAAATTTCCAAATTGATGATTTTCTTCAACCACGGGCTGGAATAGGGCCTTTTCAGGCGTGCGGGCGAATGGTTGGTAAATTGTACTGGCATGCAAAGTCAGTCGCGTAAAAAACATAAGAAACCATGTCTGAGAGTCTTCAACTTGGTTCAGAAAACAATGAAAGGCACAAAAACAACCAAAAAAGCAGATATACAAATCATGTCTTAAGAGTACGTATGTATTTATTGTTTCCTGCTTAATTTTAACTCGTGCAGGTAATTAACGCTAGCTCTAAATGTTTCTATAGTGGAATCATCGCAAAGCATTCAGACAGGGCAAACTGCTAGCCAAACTGGGGACTAGTATTCTTGGGAACACGATCTTCACTTTACATCAGTCAATGAACGCAAGTATTCAAAGGTGTTCCTTCGATTTGAATTTGCACGTTTACTTCCCCCAAATAAGCCATAATAAATCAACTTGCAGGGCAACTACAACCACAGCCAGAATTGCGCAAAGTGTTTTTGCAATGCAATCTGCTTATGCATGTTTACACAATACCTGCATCCCCAGCTTTGCAGGGATGTAGCTGCGCTCGAAACCAAAGGTGAACAGCGAACAAAAGGGGTAGAGGTTCACATGTCGGCATCTGGACTGTTGACCTGGGTGCCAGTTTTTACAGACATTTTGGATCATTTTGGTCCTTAGATCCTCTCAATATCTATTCGAATAGATTTATATAATTAGATCTATTAAGTTTCTAGGATAGATGTTTGGCCTATTTATTAAACAGACATTTTGGCCTTTAGATCCAGTTTCTTCCCGTTTTTTCCCTATCGGATCCAGTTTCAACCCAGGTCAACCGCAGCTGATCTGGGAAAAGGCCCGAAGAGGTGCGGCCCGTTGGGTTCTACAGAATCAATGAGAAATATGAGTATATTATAGACATTTATTAACACATTATACAATAGCATAATATTATTAATATACCAAAAAAATGGATATGTCACTATGAAATTAATAAACATCATAATTAATCACATATATATATATATAAATCAATGTGAGTCTATACAATGCCATATGCAAACTGTGTGTGAATATAATTGAATACATCCTACAATCGATATGTTTAAGTATACATTCTTAAATTCTTAAATGTTTGCCATTCTCTACTTAAGCTTGGGTTCGGCTGGAAATAGATGGAGAATGGATGGCATACCTTTGTCAGAAGCATACGGTCAACCAATTGTGGGGCACTTAAACTCCGCAACTTGGCGAACCGGAGTCCTTCTGGCTGTGTCCGTAGGTGTTCAATAAATGGTGTTGCCTTCCATTTGTTGGGATGATAAATCCAATCAACAAATATCAACCTATGTCAATTTGAAAGCGGGGTTTGCCCATGATTTTGCTGCCAGGGGAGCAGGCGCTGCCAGCATTGGCGAAAGCCTTGCGGAGCGAGCGTATCGCAGTGAGGGCTACGCAGATGAACCCTAAGCTGCTCAGAATCAGTGCAACTTGGCGGAGTGAGTGTGTCCACTTAGGGGGTGTATCCCACTTAGTAAATGTGTCAAAAAGACATTTATATATAGCAATTATCTAGAATTATAATATATCCCATATATTCCCTAATATATTTGGGATTAAATGAGTTATATATATATATACTATACATGGATTAACTATAAACCACTTACTAAGTGAGATGAACATCCAAGCAGTTGGACCATGATGGGGTCATTGAACACCGCAAACTTATGGCAGATGAGAAAAAATATTTGATTTGGAAAATAGTTTGGTCATAGCCCCTTAAGGCCATAAAATGTTTTTGGAAATGAAATTCAACATGTTGCCTGGGGATAGCCTTTTTGTTGGAAAACTTGTCTGCTGGTTTGAACTAACTGATGGAAGGTAGCAAGGTGGGTCAGAAATTGCAGTGGATTATCTAGGATCAGCCATGAAAAGCACCTGGTCAGTCTTGCGGGGTACAGTAGATCAGGCTCCAATGGGTTTCCAAAACATCACATGTTGTGGATGCTAAGAACACGTTTTTTTGCTCTCCATGACCAACTGTTGGCCACTTGGCGATTCATCATCCCATCATCCCATGGGTTGCCTGGGTTGCCTGGGTTGCCTCGTGCTTCAGGAGCCACAGATCCGAAAGATCATGCCCACCTTGGTGTCGATCTGTGGTGGTGCAGAGCAAGCCGCCTATGCGGTGGTCTGGCGACCCGAACTCTTGGAGCTGGAGGCTGCATCGTCTCTAAGAGAATCCCTGCAGGCCGCGGGGAGAGGGTGCCATGGATGTGGGGAAAAAAATGATATAACAGAACTTGTCCAGCTGTGGGTGGATTTTCTCTTGAGAGGTCGGGTCATTTTTGGTGGGGGTTGTTTTGATTTTTGATGGATGCGTGTCAGATCTCACATGGCATGATCTCAAAAAAAACAAAACACGGTTTTGGGGGGGCATCTAAGCTTAGCTAAGCTTAGCTATGATGAATGGGGTGCGCGAGCTTGACCATGATGGGGTGGAGCTTGGAATTCTGGAAGCTTTTGAGGAGCTTTGCAACAAAACTAAAGACTCAGCTTTTTGACTGTCTAGAGTCTAAACATGTCTAAACTATCGGACATGAACATTCGCCGGTTGTTCCATCGACAAGTTTGCAGGCGGCCTCCAGCTTCTTTGGCAACCTAAAGGATGCCGCTTGGAGGCCAATTCAAGGCTTAACTTATTGATTGCACCTGTCAACAGTTCAATAGGCACTGGCAGACATGAGAAGAATGCACGGAACTATAACAGGTATACCCTGTGCCTGCACTGCACCTCAAGCTTATCAAGAGCGATATGATTCAACTTCAACATAATTTAACTGAATATAACATAATATAACTGAATCCAACTTTGATAGTTTCGGTAATTTCGGTGGCTCCAAATCTTCTTGATGTTCAAAAAACCCCATGACACGACAAAGACACTCATGGAGAGTTGGTCGAGTTGGTCGTCATAGCTGCTATAATAAAAGGATGGCCCACCCAGTTGGAAAGATGTGTAAACTGTAACACCCCATAAACTATATCAATATATTATCAATATCAGTTAGCGTTTGAATCGGAGGAGTATGTGAGTTGGCCTACAGTTCTTTTGTTTAAAAAAAACACATAATATCATATATCCTCCATTATCTCTATTATAGTTAGCCAAGTCCAAGCTATTAGTCAATTTAGTTATCTAGGAAGCCCTAGCTTGTAGCTATCTATAAGCTTATGTTACTTATGTTTCTGTTGACACATTTAAGTTGCAGCTTTGGCTATGCATCCCAGGCCCTGTTTCTTCTGGGCCAAACTACTGCACCACCGTCAGTGAAAGTCATCGCACGACAGTTCTGCCGGGAATATGTGGTGGGTGAGTGCCTGTACTCAATTTGGAAAGATCTTCTTGCTTGTGGAACATAGTGGAGCTAGGTACACAGATTTGAACATATTCTTGGAAATAGTGAAACTAGACTAGTTACATTAGAATATGTGAAAGCTATTTTTCTCAGCCCACATGTGCTGGTATATGTTTGGGCTTTGTTTGGTTTCATTTTGTTTTGCTGTCAGGGCTCAGGCTGCAGCAACCAGGACTTGGAAAACATACAACAACCTTTCCTGGTAAGGGTCCCTGCAGACTCCATGTTGGGGCCCCTGCTATGCCATGATTGTATGTTGTTGCTGCGTGGGCCCCCAAGTTTGTCCGACTGGACTTCGAACCAACCACAAATCCAAGATGATCCACGTGATTCCAAGTGAATCCAGTTTGCCGTGTGAACTGCTAGCCTCACTTAGACATCCCATGGTCTCCGTGCCGCACATGCGCATCTTAGGTACTTCCTGATGGACGGTGCATCGGTGGACGATCGGCCCGTGTGGTGTAAGCCGGCGGTGCAGATGAAGAGCTTAGGATCCCGCGCACGGGATGTTTATCTGATCTACTGCTGCTTGACAAGGGAAGAATGGACCTTGAAACAGGGCTGAATCATCAACTTAATATTGGGGTGGGTAGCTGGGCCGATGCACCTCCCCAAATAATATACATGTTGCCTAGGCCTAGGAATGCTTGGCATGAGATTCTCAGGTCGCCAATCTTTGCTCTTCAAGGATTCCATGGCTGTCAATAGCCACTGGGGTTGACCTGTGATGTTGACCCGAGCAAAATGTGTGTTCATTCCGGAAATATAAGGAACCTATTTCTTTCATTAGTTTGTTTATTACAGGGTTTTCAGTACCCATATGCTGCATGTATGGTATAAAGTGGTGGTAAATGGTGGTAATGTTGCGTTGCTTGTTCCAACCCTCGAAGCGCGTCGTTGGGAGAGCCAAGTGGCCATCCTCCAAAATTGCTGTGCAGCTCTGTTTTACCACATGTAATGGCGTTGTATCAACCCGACTTACAAACCGGAGACGCGCATCCATTTGCCAGCTATTTGGATGTTCACCAAGGATACATGGTTCTGACTTATATTTCTGTGCTTCACGACTCACTGCGTGGCGTTCCTACGCTTTCCTGAGGTCAGAAAGGGGTGGTTGGACTGGATACAATGCATCCATGCTGGACTTTCACCACCAACTACGGTCCATCGCTGAAGAAGTGTCCTGGTGGAACAAGCCCCAGTTTCAAGGGGACTTCCCGAGCCCCCCAGAAAATTGAACATCAGAGAAAACTCAAAAAAAGTTGGGAAACCAATTGGATAGGTTGTGCTTTTTTGGAGAACCTCATTGAAATTCGCAATGGAACCGGAAATTCTGAGACACGCCGACATGCCCAATCATTGTGAGAAGGTCCATCAATCATGATCAATCTAGTTGCAAAATCAGTTTTTTCCCCGCCTGCCAGGTGAGGGTCTCTAGATTTTAACAGAAGTGCAACTCACTCCTCCACTGCCTCATTGCGTTCGATGATTTTCCCAGCTATCCTCCATGGCTCCAGGGACCCATATAAAATCGCGTCTAATTTTACCATTTCAACACCACCATTTATAGATGATTTATAGATGATTTTCATTGATTTTCACCTCAAACAACTTCCAAGTTTCATATGTTTCATGTTTTTTCTCCCATCAAAACCTCCAAATTCTTCATGGGATCCATGGAAAAAATGGGGGAAATCACCGCCATGGCCATGGCCATGGCCATGGGGCCATGCCGAGGTACGACTACTGCGACCCCCAAATCCTGGGCTGGGCAGAAACCTCGGTGAAGTCCCCGGACCAGGTGCTGCCGGGCGACTGGCACTTCCCAGCCGAGGCGCCACGAAAAACGTGGGGATTTCGCCAAGGAAAATCCATGGGATGCAAGGAGGGATCACATCTTCATGGAAAGTTGGGATGTAACTTGAGAATGCCCAAAAAATAATCATGGCGATACACATTGAATGTCTTAAAATCTGACATGTGTATTGTTTGCATATCCGAATTCAACATTTTTAGACACATTTAATCATGATTGAATCAGATGGCGATACGTTTGAAGCAAACATGTTGACACATTGAACGTATTGAGTGGATCTTGTATACTAAGCATGTGTTTAACAACAATGTGTTTGACACTTTTGTTGTTTGAATATTTATGAATATTTATAGATGGTGAAACTTCGATAGCTGGAGTGCGTGGTGTATTTCTATGGGACAATTATGGAACACGTTACAAAGATCTAACCACCATATGATGACCTCACGGTGAATTAGTAGAGTGATGTAGAGGGAACCATCCCCAAATTGGTGTAATTACATTATTTCTAAAATTTTCTAAATTGGGAACTATACTATACTTACGTATATGCCTGAAATGGATAGATATCGTGGATGCATGTTGTTCCAAGATGCTCTTTGGATCAGGGTGAAACCAAAGTGGTTTGGACCGCAACCTTTGTTGGTTTGATGTGGTTTTATTTGTTTCTTTCTCCTACCTGGATTAATTACTGTAGATGTTCATCAAGTTGTTTAGTTCCAACAAATTATATAATGGATCTTGTCAAGGCCGATTTGAAGGCTGTTTCAAGGTAGCCTGGTCTAACATCGAATTGATTCATCTTGGGGATTTACTATGGGGTCATTTTATACTATATTAGTATTGACTGCTACATATCTCAATGTTCAGAACGAAGAGACCATGTTAATCCTCTCATTTTGATGTTCAGCCCCCTAGTTTTCATGGTTAAAGCCACATGTATGATGGTTAAGACCCCAATTTGTCATCATAAAACCACCCCTTTTTGATGGGACACCACCGGCAGGCTCACAAGACGCAGGTGCCGGGCTTGTGGCCGGCAGATCCATACGTCCGAAGCAGCTGGGCCTGAAGCAGGTCATGAGGTTTCCTAAAGGGGTGAAGATGGTGAATACATGTGAATACTGTAGAAATAGCCTAAACCAATCAGAATGATTAGAATAGTCCATTTATCAGAAACCCATCAGTAGTCCCCTTTTTGATGACGGACTTATGATGGGGAGAACTTAATAAGGTGATAAACCCATGGCAAGTCGCTGGGGAGGGTTTACCATGGGGGTATCCTAAACCACAGGGGAACTGCATGGATTTCCTAAATAAATCTATATAATGGAGGTGTCCTAAATAAGGGGACCCATAGATTATCCATTAGTATGGTGTGGTATTCCCATAGCAACTACTTAATCAGTTGCATCCCACTTGCCCACAGTACTCACCATTGGATAAGGCCACATGATCAACATATATTTAGTATCCCACCAGCCAAGATCTTAAATTAGCAACCTTGGCTTCTTGGATTTAATGAGGGGTTGTCCATATTGATATGGCGTTTGATTCAAAAAGATCCAGGGCCCAAATCCATCAGTAGAAATTGGGGTGCTCGAGATCATCCAACTATGTTGTTGTTTTAGCATTGAACCCTGACAGAACCAGCATGGAGCATGGGGCACCCCCGATTTTGGGAAGTACCAAAAACAGCAGTGATGGAAGATTGGACCTTGCTTGAAGCAAGACAAATGGTTGAAGGCTTCATTTGAGATTCATTGAGTGGTTTCATTACCCATAGGATCCATGGTGCTGCTATATATAGTAACATGGATCCCATCGATATACCCCAGTCATGTTAGCATATTTATCAGCACCATGGATCCTATGGGTTATACCGCCGGTTGATGACCTTGGATGTATCAATGGATCACATGACAAGTCATGGTTTTTCAATGTTTAGTAGCGAGCGTGCGGTGCGGACGAATCCCATAGCTGAGGCACTTTGCAAGCCACCATAAACTTGACTCATGCATGGATGTTCTGGGCATGTCATAGTAGTGCATATTCAACTTACATCAGATGAAATCCTCCATGTTTCTGGCATCCCAACTGGTTAGCAATGGAAAAATCCCATTTTGACTCGTGAAATCCTATTTTTGTCACTTTGAAATCATCTAAATCCCCATATTTCAATGTTTAAAACCCAATGGGTGTGGGTCAAGTCATTGGGTATCGCTGCATTTTTATAGACTACTAATGTGCACAAAAAAATACCACAGATCTGAGGTCCCCCTGAGCCTTAAACTTCACCGATACCCACATGTTGGTCGTGGAATCCGGCCGCGCCAATTTAGGCGAAGACGGGGGGCAACAGCGACCCGTGTGGCTGTGCACCCACCCTCCGCGACAGCTGCGGGATACCTTTGATATGTTGAGATGCTGGGCAAAGCATTGGCAACCCAGAAATCATGGCATTTCCATCATTTTCCAATCAGAAAATACATGAAAATACCATGCCCCCCAACTAAACTAGACCTTGAGAATCGCTACTCTTTGGAATGTAATTTTCCAACCCTGAAGTTGGCAGGGTCTATGTTAGTTGGAGGGATGATGGTTTGGTCCAAAAGATGACCCTGAATTTCAGGATTTGCCACGGGCCTGGTTTGGCTGACCCGCGAGAGCGAAAATGTCGAGTTGTTGGGACATGTGGTGAAAAACGACCCTGTGTACTCAGGTGGGCCTGTCCAAGGGGAGGGGACCGTGTCAGGAAGTCACTGGAAGGATATGGGACAAACAAACATGATATGTTTTATTTCAACCAGCAAGACTATATGTGTTGGAGTCATATGAGTCATATGAGCATATGCATACACACCTGAATACACACATATATGTGTCCGTGTGCGTTTTTTTTTTTGTGTGGCGAAGCTATCGGAATAGTAGCAATTTGTCAATACCATTTCCTTTCCCCATGATAGGGAGTTTAGCATGGTTGGGAGACTTTCCAACTACAGTGACTGCTTGAAGTAGTGTTTTTTCTAAGGGGTTCAACCAGTTTCTGTCAGCAGTGTGTGCTGATTATTCCTCATTTCTTGTGCTTTGCTACCCCGTGGTCGGGTGACGGTTTATGCATGCTATCCTGATATTTCATGATCATGACTCATGACGCAGGATACGTTGAAGTACACCAAGATGCCCCGAAATATCCCAACAGATGTCGTACAACTGAAATCAACTGAACATATCCGCGAATCATACACCTTCCCCCGGGTCTTAACGATTGGTCGATGGAAAAAAATCCTCATGTCATCACTCTCTTTTAGGGGCCAAGCGTTGGCCTACATATATCGGAGAAGTTCATACTGGAAACCAACGTTTTTACCGATTTTTACCTGACAATTTACAGTATCGGCTTTCCCTTGAGAATTCTTTACATTCGTTGCAGTTGTCCTTATGTCCATATCTTGCTGATCTCCCCGTCTTAAGGGCAGGATTTGGCCCAATTCCCCAGGATAATAACTGAATATGTCCTTTGATTGTCATTACCATTTGGTTATTTAACATAGCCATGGAAAATAACCATTTTTAATAGGTAAACCATCTATTTCTATGGGCCATTTTCCATGGCTATGTTAAATAACCAGAGGGTATCATAGATTGTGTTCATGATCAATCATGACGCCAAAATTGATATTCCTTTTGTTGTTCTTGATGGCTAGTTCCTCTTCTACATCAAGTGGCATCAGTTGATCAACAACAACTGTGATTTTGGCTTACTCCATGATGTCAATGAGAAAATGAAAGCTTCCTTTGAACATTCATTGTGGAATGAACATGAACTACTGTAACAGGCAGTTAATTTGTGTTTGTCAATGTTCCCACCAATCTATTGATTAGGTCCTTCAAAAAAAAAACTCATGTCTTCCCATATTTATGGGCCCTATGCAGATTCCTCACAAATCTCACAAAAAATGCTAGGTTCCTTGAAACATTCTTTGTGAGTTTTCACATGAATATCAATTAGATCAATTAATGTGTGTTCATGATTAAAAATGCCCTTCACTATTGTCACTATATCAATATTGTATAATGTGAGTAGAACAATAATAAACCATCCCCCAGTCATCACCATTTTTATAGGTGGTGTATACCATTCCCAAATGGCTAGTTGATGGCATTGTTTTACCCACATTACTCTTGTTCGATCCAAACAACTGCCAGGTTCCTCCAAGATCAGTTTCTTGGACTGCGCAGACTTCGCGCACATCCGCCGCTGGAGCTACTTGCGCTTGCCGCACACCACAGCGAGCGGCACAGTGGTGAAGTTGCGAGCGCCTTGGGCCGCTGTGGTCCCCAAAAAGGCTTAGTGTTCATGTCATGCTCATGTTGTATATGTATATAATTATATATATAAGACACCATTATAATATTACATTAATAATTATATATATATGTGTGTGTGTGATATGATATTTTCCCTTCTGTACCATCAATATATCCCATGTTATATTCATGGTATATCCACTATATCCCATGTTATCCCTGTGAAAGGGTTTGTTTTCATAAAATATTCATATGTGGGTCCCTAAAACTGAATAAGATGGACAAATTGCTCCAGGATTTCCGTAAATGATTCTTGCTTCATAAATTTAAGTTTCCAAACGCCTATCTACTGATATTTTTGTGTTGCCCCTGAAAATCAACCCAATGAGTAGATCGGGCCGACTCAGTTTTTTTTCGCCAGGATGCTGATTATTGGGGCAAGGGCGTAACAAACCATCCCAAGTTTGCCCTTTTGGGGTGGTTAAACATCATACAAAATCAATCAAACTCATATAAGATCAGCATTTAGGTTTAACCTCCAGTGAAGAGGCTCAACATATTTTTCGTGCCCATGGATCCTATGACGTGGGTGCTGCGTGGCAGTTTGAGGCTTGGGAACCCATCGAGATTTGCATGCTCTTTTGCATGGATGACACCAATCAGTTGGAAGCGGGCGAGGCGAGCCTAGCCGGCCTAGCCCTTGGGAACTGTGGAGCATCCAGGTGAAGATGGTGAAGTGGCGAGGATTTTTTGGGGGCGATCATATAATCTTTGGTTGAGAGAGGATGTCATCCAAGGCTTTCATCAAGCACGTTCGAAGGCCATATTTGCATGCTGCTTTCGAGAGAAACATTGAAATGTTTCTGGGATATATTCGTGGGAGATCCCAAACAATCCCAGACAGTGTTTTGAAGATCACACCTGGGTGGGTTCTTGAATGAATAAATCAACAAACAAACACACAACCAAACAAACAAATAACAGATATAAATATACATAAATAGATCAATAACATTAAATAACCAAATCGATAATTATACAAATACACAGATAAATAAGTACATGTAAATCAATGTATAGATAACACATACCTTTTTCAATTGACTATTGTTGTTGTTGTTGTTGTTGTTGTTGTTGGATAGATCTCCACCAGCCCCCCTTTTCCTGCGCAGAATCAGGTGGAGCTGCTTCAGAAAGCCGACTTCCGTGCGATGCCCGAGGGCTCCATAGCCAAGAGCTTTCCCACGCTGCACGGGGCCACAGCACCGGTCTCCAAGGTGGTCTGGGCCAGGACCTTTGTGCCTTGGCGATGCATTGGGGGCCCTGATGGTCTAACGGTTTAACGCTTTTACAATGGATTAGATACTGTATCAATTGTATTCAATTGTAACGTGTATAATATATATATATATAGTTATATATATATGTGTATCTAAGTCATGTTGAGATTGGTAAACTACATATTTTATTATATATGAAAACAAATGAGTTCAGAATCGGTAAAAATATCATGAGTATAAATCTAGATCTAGTGGCACCGATGGGGAATCATCCCAGAACGGATGGATGGCTGGGAACGTTTGGGAACTGCCTTGTCCGACTGAGGGTTTTTGTAGGTAAATTTAGAACTTATAGAAACTCCCTTAAAAACACCGAAAAGTAATTCGAATAGCAATTTCTGTAGATTTCTACTTAAGTTGGGGGTTGCCAGAACTATTTTAAAGTGACAGTGGGACTTCGGAATTGACATGGATTTCCCCTTTCTATCTTACTGTAGGGTGATGGAATCAACATGAATTCACAAGGCAATGCCGGTGTGCCATGTCTTCGGGAGGGTTTTACCAAAATGCCCATTGGGTGGAGCAGATGGTTTGAAGTGTTTGAAGTACCTCTGGGCAATTTATAGCCACCTCACAATGTGCTCACCATGCATGAAGAAAGTTAGAAAATTTCAGGTTAGTGAATTCTGAGTACTGTACTGCAGTCAGCCAGATATTTCCAGATTCACTCCCAGGTTAGTTTGGACAATTCTTGATTTTTGACAGTCAGCCGTTACCTGGGAATGCATGGCATCACGGCCTGGGCTGGATCAATTCCAACAGGTTCCAGGACCGTGTTTTTGACTGTGCATGACACAGAAATCATTCTGAATAACTTCAAAACAATTTGAAAAAAACAAACAAATTACCCTCAAAACAAAAAAAAACACACCTCACAATATAGGTTTGAGGTTTGAAGGCATGCCCATTTGTCAAAGTTGCTTCCGATTTCAAACACCTTGTTTGAAGTTTCCTGATCGAGAATCCATCCCCAGGATTCCGAAGTTTCGTGTCCCAAATCACCGGCAGTCAAAAAATCTCCAGTCGGATGTGTTGGTTTTCTTCAACGAGAAGATGTTGCGGTGTTCCCCAAATGTCAATCTAAGGGTCTTAAAGAAAATCTCCGACTCCTAGAATTGGCTTCAACATGTTTCAACAATCTGCAGGTTTATCCCCAAGAAATGCTGAAAACCAATGGGTTTCTGAACGGGTTCCCACCAGATTTCTCCCTTCACCCAATGACTTGGACCATTTTTCACGCCGAGGCCAGTGGTATGTTGGAATTTCCGGTGCCTGTGGGGCCTCAAGGCTTGCCCATGATGTTCATCCGCGCGCACATCGCGGCGCACGTGCTGGGCACGAGGCCCCGTTGGGCCTATGGTTTGGAGGTTGAGTTCGCTGGGAAGATCAGCGAAGCAAGTCTAGAATTGGTGGGTTCCTAGAATTTGGTAAACCATTGGTTTTCCCATTGGTAAAAGACAATTTTGGATAATTGTGGGTTCCAGGAAAAATCAATGGTCCATTGCCATGTTTGGTCAGGAAGAGTTGTTTCTAATTTAAACCCTGAACAGGAGCATATCGACGGATACAGGAGGTGAACGGTTGAAGCGTAAACTTGTTTTATCACAACGGATATGCAGCCCCAATGCCCCAATTTTACCAATATTTTCTCAAGGAGAAAGGCGTCAATGATGGTCAGGTAAGGCACGAGAAAAGTTGTAATTATGTGTTTACTCTTCAGACCGGTAATATATACACGTCGTTTGCTTTGAACACGTGTTATGCTGTTGCATTGTCAAGGTGCAAGCACACATAATTTGCCATAATTTGCCCACTGGGGGGCGTTTCTGCCACCAACATGCACATTGGGTTGATGAAGGGAACTATTTTGGAGTAACCTGTGTTTTTTGTGGTTTTCTGTGCATTGAAATATAGGGGTTCCATGGGTTTCCTACGATTTTTCCACTGATAAAGCACCATTTGATGGAGTATTTAGGGTATGATTTCAGGAGATTTTGGAATTTTTGGATGAGGGTCAAGGAAAATTCGGAACACTCAGCCGTCAAAGATGGAACATGATGGAACTGAGGCCTTGTCACGAGGTGCGTTTGCTGGCAGGTGAAGATATCTACCTCTCAGATACTGGGATGCAGACTGGAAGCTTCCGGGCATGGACCAGATGTGAATTTCAATGTGAATCCATGAAGATCTACTGATTTCATAGGATTTCACTAGGAAAATCATGGAACATCCTTTCCTTCAATTTGAGCCAACTTGGGGATCCAAATGGAGGTACTGTCGGTACTGTGTACTGTGCAATGTAAGGTTCATTTGTGTGGAATACTTAGTTAAATCATGTTGAATCATGTTGAATCATGTTGAATCATGTTGAATACTGAGATTCAGACCTTACGAAGCTTGACTTTAGGTGGCTAGCCCCAACTCCAGAAATGTCGAAAAGGAATCCTTTCGTGGGCTTCCGACATTTTCTGAGTGCCACCGATGGTGGCCGTGATTCACCATCGTAAGATTGGGAAATCCCACTATGTGGTGGCAAACCATATGCTAATCGTATCTAATCATCAATTTCTTTGCAATCTAATTATTAATTTCAGAATTATGGTAAACATGTGGTAGCCATGTGGTTCCGTGCTGGCTTTGTTCTAGAACTCCTGATGTTACAGGGCATTCCCTGGCCAAAACCATTTTTTTCGTAGAAACCTATCTCTCTGGGTCCCAGATTGTCAGATTGGTTAGAGAAGTTGCAAACCTAGAAATTAATGAAATTAGGTAACGATAGGATACGTAGGAATCATCAGATTTTTGGATGATTTGTATCCCTGACGGCTTGGTATACTGGGGGTTCCATTGTATCCTTGATGTGGTATACTGGGGATCTGATTCAAATCTGAATCAATTTTCCCTCTCCCGAATTAACATAAACATAAACCCTGAAGATTGATGTACATTGTATTTCTTTGCTGAAAACTAATCTTACTCAGGATAAATCCATGTAAATCCAGATGTTCCCTTCATTTGCCTGGACCTTTACCCACCCCCTATTTGCGACCACCAGGATCCTGACATCGCCAAAGACCCTATGGACGCCACGGCCCTTCCGCCTCCTGCCAGCGGCGGGCACTGGACTGGGGTTGAACAGCTGGAAAAGGGATGTTTCTTGGACCCCGGTACGAATACCTTCAGATTCAGAGAGGGTCTCTGGGACTCTGGGAAGATGTTTTTTTGTCAGGAGAATGCCGTTTCTACTGGAGTGTCCCTTTTCGGGGTTCCCGCCTTGATGAACCGGGGTTTATGGCATGGGGAATTTCACCAAGAAAAACAACAAATCAGTGGATAAACTGAGGTCATGTGAAGTCTGGAGTGGTACACCTGTGGGTTGTGCAATGGAAGGTTCCATTCCGTAAGACCCTTTCCAATCCTCATGACCCAGAGCTCAGCCGGACATTTATCTGGATCATTTGGATCGGCAAAGGTCCTATCCCCAGAAGACCTTTTGTTCAAAGTTCAGAAATCTTCCAAACATGACCAGCTCCAAGGAAGCCCAAACCAGTGATGTATCACTTCGTCTCCCCCGGCGAACTGGGCTACACGGGCTATAGCCTCTTCAAGGGTCCAGCAGCTTCCCAACACTGCGGGAGCTCACAAGTGCAGTAGCTCGGCTTGAGATTTTGCAAGGGATTTGCCATCAATGATTTCATTTGCAAAAGCGGGGAGTTCACTATATACAACTAATACTGATATGGAGTTAGCCAACAACAACAATGATGTGGCTATCAAAAAATGTGATTTAGGATTCAACAATTGTGATTCAACTGATTTAACGAGAAAGATGTCATTTGACCCATGCACAGTGTAGACACGCTCAGCAGAAACATGAAGATGGCCGGCACGTCATTTGATCAATACACATGGTCATGTTTTTGCCAACTCAAAAAGGGTAGTAGTGGTCAGTACTGGTGAATCATGGTGCATCACAATGGAGAGATGACGAATAGAAATTCGTGACGTGACGCACAGAGGTTGTGATGTTAGCCAACTAAAGTATACCTACATTTTTCCATCCAAGAATCACCTTCCAAACGTTGCAATCCCTTTTTGATGGATGTTCCCAGAAAGCAATCAGAGAATCAACGGAACCAGTTTGTGGTTTCAAGATGCTTCAAGTTTTTCCCGACTTTTCCACTGGGGTGGGGAAGGTCAGAGGTGATAGAAATTGGAAGCGGCCCAAGCACCACCTGCCTAATGCATGGTAATTCGGCTTCTTTTTTTGGGGGGGCAAAAATTGAGGGGCTGTAATCATCCAGCAAACATATGCATTTTTTGCACGGTAATTAGCGATGAATTGGAGAAGTTGTATGACAGGTCATACTTCTAGACTCCAAAATGTACTACAATGCACTATATATATACATACCCTACAGGAATCAAACATGCCAATGGAAAATCCACCATTTATTCATAGATGACTTTCCCATGAAATATCAACACCTCCAGTTATAGGGGATTTTCCCGTTTGCCATGTTTGATGACATGGGAGGGTAGTTATCCTTGTGATGACTCACACCCCCACAGTTCAATCCGCCACGTGAGTTTTAGCTCAGGATGCGTTTGGAGTCGATGGAAGTCTTGTCAGTCACTTGACTTTTTGTTTTTTTGGTACCCTCTGGTTATTTAACATAGCCATGGAAAATGGCCCATAGAAATAGATGGTTTACCTGGGTTTACCTGGGTTTACCTATTAGAAATGGTGATTTTCCATGGCTATGATAAATAACCAGATGGTATTTATTTTGGTGTTTGCGCTTAAGAAGTAAGTAATCCTGCGACACAACCAGAATTGATATTTGCAGGGCATCTACAGGAAAACCGTGATGTTCAATGGGAAAACTATAGTTTCCTGTAGCTTTTTCCTTAAAGTAATGCGTTGAAATAGGGGACGCTGTTATTTCGGGGCTGCTACATCATGATTGGTTCATTTGGTTTGATACTATATGCTGATATTAATTTCATCAATAGTGTAAAAACTCCTGCAGTAAAACCATGTATTGTATATATCATCGATCTGCCCGATAGCGTTGGTTCAAAAGTACCAGGAGCTGAGCGGTTTGTAGGTTCACCCCATTAGTGTTGTAATACCT
>Ga0126342_10009779_pt1 | contig 17172 bp, 14 predicted proteins | sample Cyp1metagenome_FD_92528 | JGI IMG/M metagenome (GOLD analysis project Ga0126342, IMG submission 92528) | Coral microbial communities from Lord Howe Island, Old Settlement Bay, Australia - Cyphastrea 1 metagenome | ecosystem: Host-associated > Invertebrates > Cnidaria > Coral ... | reverse complement strand
TTCCTTTGAGTTTTGCTTGGAGAAGTATGGGAACTTGATTCTCGCAGATGGCATACTATGGCGTCTTAACTACTTCACTTCGGTGAGGAGCAGGTTGACGTCCGCTTACAACAACAACAACATTTTATACTTTTCCATCTCTTTGGGTGGTGCTACAAGTTGACATGAATTCAAAAGCCCGAAATATGCGACGTGAATTCGCCCCTGCAAACCATCATCTGTGACTCCAAGGGGGTGAGTGGACCAGCGAGGTCATTCTACCCTACGGCAGGCCACATCAACCAAGTACTAGCCTGGTTGGTGGTTGAGTCACCCATCCCTATGTGATCCTATGTGTGTGCATCTGGTTGGTGGTTTTAACCATCTTGAAAAACATTGGTCAATGGGAAGGATTGTCCCATATATTATGGAAAATAAAAAATGTTCCAAGCCACCAACCAGGTATAATAAGTCTATCAATGTATATACATATGTGATGTTGTCATCCGCAAGCATCATCCCACACACAATTGAACATTGGAAAATACCTACGTTGAAACCATCAGCCTCTGAACCCACTTGGCCAATACCCCAAAATCCAATGCGTTGTCATAATTGCCCTTTTCCTTGAGGGCAGGATGCCCCAAAAATAACTGTCCAATCTACAAACCTTCGGCAAAATCTTCAGTGCTTAGCAAGTTGATCTTGGGGTTTTCCATGCCACGAATTTCGGGACACGGACTCTTCCGGTCGCCCCGTGCCACCAAGTGGCTTTCACTCAATGCCCCTGGGAGATCGAAGGTTGTTAGTGCAGTGACAATGGTGGGACTTTCCAGCGGGAATGCAGTGATGGGCTGCAGAGGAGGCGGTTGCTCCTGGCAGAAGTGTCGAAACTTGGCTCCTGGTGGCTTTGATCCGCAAAAATGGGAAATCGCGAAAACACACAAGGAATATATAAAACACACATATTTGTATAGTCTATATATAGCACATATAATATAAATCGTAGATTTCGTTTTCTCCATCAAATTGATAGAAACATATAGAAACTATAGCAGCCATGGAGTTCCAGCGAATTCCGGGCTTCGTCAAGTTGGGATCCGTGCCTCTGTCTTCCGCAATCGGAAGAGGGCCCCAGATGTCCCAGACATCCCCGATGTCCCATCATCCTGCATCCTTCGGAGATGTTCGGTGAGTTTTGCCCAAAGTTGGCCCTGATTTGGGGGTTGCACTTGTACCCAGATTTTTTGGAGGGAAAAAACGTGCCACCATACTGGAAATGTCGACAACATCTATGGGCTGCAAAAAAATCCATGACGCAGTCCCAAGCTGCCGAAGGCAGCCTCTGCAACACCTTTTCGAGTTGACTATCACATGGGCCGAAGGCTCCACATATATCTACAAAACAGGAAAATATTCGACTGCTCATCTATGTGCGGATGTAGACCCCGAAAAAACGCAATCAATCAATCGCCCGCCAGCCTCAATTACAAACTGTCCAACTGGAATGTCAGAGTCTAATTTGGTAAACCCAAAACCAGAGCCCACTTGTGCACAGTTTAGAAAGGCCTCAAGAAACCGGTTTATGCATATGTATTGGGTTTACGGTTTACACCTAGTGTGATCTACTCCAATGTTGGAACATATATAATCATATGTAAGAAAAAAAACTGACCAGCCATTTACTTCACACATCGTCACAGGTATCCGGTACTAATGCTTAAAGCCCGTGTTTGTCGGCTGATCCCAATTTCATCCCAGGCGTTGGACATCTGTAGGAATGGCCCCCAAGAGATAGGTGGATAAAAATGGTGCAATTTCATCGAGCTTGTTGGGGCTACATGAAGCAACAAACATATCTGTGGTGTCCATTCCTGGAAAGTAAAACGATTGCTTTTTTCCAATAACATGCCCATCTAAATTAAATATATATATATAATCTGAATTATATCCCATTAGGTCCAACTTTATCCCCATTACAATCCACCGATCATCACTTCCCCCTCACATCCCCTTACAAAAAATGTCAAAAAATAACAATCTTGAGATATGTTGCGGCTGAATTCCTCCATTTTCAGATATCTCGCCTCCATTTTCATCCAACTTTCTCCCCCGTTTGGCCACACTTTCCCCCATCGAACTCCGATGTGAACCCCTAAATCTTCCAGGTTTCCCCATGCGCAGTTGGGAGTTTTCGCTGACCACGCGGTCATATTCCGCACTCAAGCCCGCGAGGTGGCGGTGGAACGGCGTATCGCCGAAGGCGCCGAACGTCATGGCAGCGGGGGTTTTTTGGTGCCGCACGACGGATGCTGAAAAAGAAGGCGAAAAGAAAAACACCAATGGAAACCTTGAAATCTTCAAAAACTTGGAAAACTGTGATGAGATATGCAAAAAGTTCTGACTCCACAACTTGGCTGGTGGCTGATTACTTTTTTCAGCTCAGGGAAAAGCTCGAGCCAGACATTGGACCAACAGATTGGGTTGGCTTGGGGTGCTTTCAATCCATCTCAAAACAGGAAACTTGGAATCATCATCCCAGGATAGAAAAGTCGAAAATCTTTGAAACCGCAAAGGTCGTATCAACCCAGGCTGGCATGGAACAGGGTGATTCATGTCCCATTCTATCTCTTCCGCCCTGGCCCAGGGTACAATCTCCACTGCCCTATCACTCGACTAACCGGAAACTTGACGGTGTCAAGTTAAGGAGGCACCGAACGAGGCGGAAAAAAACACCCATGTTGGTGTATTTAAAGGAACTAGATATACTGCTGAATGATTTCCTATGGATGGCTCACCAGCCTGAAACGATGATGACAAATGCGGGTCATCTTCAAAACCTTCAAACTTTGAAGCTTGGAACTGGTGCTTCAGAAAATATGTTCTTCTGTATATTCATATATATATATATATAATTATATATATATTGTATACCATGATATCATGTATATTTATATGATCTGTACATATAGCATAGTATGTTCATCTGCATGTTGGGGTGAATCATCCCATTTTTAGTTGCTGGATAGCCTCTGGCAATTTTTCACGCTTTGCGAACTGGAAGCCATGGCCCATAGAAACAGGATGAAATAGTTGATTTACCGGGATTTTCCATAGCTATGTTAGTTAACCAGAGGGTACTTCACCCAAGTAGTTTGACATCAGCCATTCCCAAAGGCAGCACACTTTTGCGACAGCACGATGAAACGCAAGCCTTGCGCTTAACCTCAAAGTGTGGACGGAATGTTCCGAATTTCTGACCGCCGCTAAAAGTTGTTCAGTGGAGATGGGTCAAAATGAGTTCAAGACTGGTGGTTGAAGCACCCACTGACAAATATGGCAGTGTGTCAAGACCTTGTACCCCTTTTTTGTTCACATCAACATAGCTGGGATTTATGGATGTTCATCCCACTAAAAATGGTATTTTCATAGGTACTGACCAATAGCCATATATGCTCAAGATGCTCTTCAATTGGGGATCATCATCCCAATCATCCCGATCATCCCATTTCTGGGCTGGAAAATTCAGCACCAATGGATTTGGGTTGGAAGTTTCGAGTTCCCTCAGGGTTGAGCACATGAAAGTGGCGGATTGTGAAGCAATATCTTCAATATCCAAAGATAGATCAAACTTAGGTCTAAGCCTTCAAACTTCTTATCTTTTCTCAGATTATTGGATGTTGATACCAAGTTTTCTAGGTGATACTCTCTGGTAAACACACAAATAACTATGGAAAATCACCATGCTTTTTATGGGTAAATCAACGATTTCAATGGCCATTTTTCCAGGTGATAAATAGTCAAGGATCAGCTCTATGGATCCAACTTGGAGAATGATGTTACTTTACATCACAAGCTACTATCAAGTTGCTTAGTTATAATATTATATATATAGCTATTTCAGTTATATCACATCAGTATATATATATATACATCACTTAATACAATTAATGTTATCATATCCCATTAAATGTCCCATGTAAAAATAAATTCACCATCAGTCAGCAACCTATGCCCCAGATCATTAGGATCACCGCGGGCCGCTGGTCCCAGGCACGCAGGTCCGTTTCTTCGATCTCTCGTCGCCTGGAGAGTCAGAGGGAAACCAGCATTTCTGGCCGTCAAATCATGGAGCTGAGGCTTTGCCTATTGTGATGGCGCGCAGTTCTTTTAGATATTTTATTGTTGGGTCGATGGCTTGATTGTTGTTGCTCTGGAGGCTGCCACCTGTCACTTTTCGTTGGTGCTCATGGATTTTTCGAAGGTGTTCATCTATTTCTCGATTGTATTTATCGATGGTTGTCATCAATGTTTGGATGTGTTTCATCGATTGTTCAATGTTGTTCATCGTTGTTGTGATGTTGCCGCAGATTGTTGAGAGGCATTGGAAGGCTGTTGGTGACAAATTTGGCATCTAAATTTAGTTTCATAGTTCATAATCATCTAAATCTTATTTATACTTAATTTGGATTTAATTTGAAACTAATTCAGGTCTAGTTTAGATTGGCTTCCAGTTGATTTAATGCAACATTAATTATTATGTTAAACATAATTCAAGCTTATTTCAAACTGATAGATATATATATATACATAGATTGAATCGTATTTGAACCATGTCAAAACTAGTTCAATTCTGATGTCAAAGTTAATTCAGATTTACTTTTAAACCTATGTCCTATGTCAAGCTATGTCAAATATAACTTTGAAGAATATTGATACTTCTTTGAAGTTGGTTTAAATTTAGCGTAAACCTCATTTCACTTAATCCCAAAGTTAAAGTTCATTCCAGTTGCCATCAACTCAACCTAATGTCTAAATTGATTCAAACTGAAATGTTCAGAGAACTTGGATTTTGTCAACAAAGTAAACCAGGGCAACAGACAAAGCCTATTGGTACTATAGCTATCTGTAGCTCCCTATCTGAACATTCCACCAGGAACAGCGTCTCATGGCATGACCGCAAACTTCATTTTAAGATTGATTTAAACCAAAGTGTATTTAGAATCAATTTCAGATGTCCGCTAGAATTGATTTAAGTTGAATTCCAAAAAAATAGTACTCAATTCAATTTAATTTCAGACAAGTTTGAAGGATCTAGATTCAATTTGAAATTCTGTTAATCCAAAATAGTTCAAATTGGCTGTCAAAATGGAAAGCCAAAAAGCCACATAGCCAACAAGCCAGACTCAAGGGATCCCAGAATCCCTTCAGTCTAACTGTTGACAGATGGGATACATATATATACATATATATGTATGTAATGATACATATATAATCATATATATACATTTATATCCATGATATCCGATGATATTCCATTCAATCCCCAGACGTGGTTGGTTAAGGTGGGTTATACCTGGTAACAAGTTACCAGAGGGTACATCAACAATCCCAATAACACATACATCAAGTTGGATAGTGATATCAGTTACATGGTGAAGCTTGAATACCTGTCAAAAAATCTACGTTTTAGCTGGTTCGTAGATTCTACCATTGATAGCAAAAGAGTGAGTTGTACTAATGTAGGTAAAACAATGCCATAAACCATCCCCCAGTCATCACAATTTTTATAGGTGGCATGCTTACCTTTCCCAGTCATGGGTGGTAAACATGGCATTGTTTTACCCACGCCATCTGCTAATGGATGGCAATATCATCCCATATCAATCACATGGATGAGTTTTATCCAATCAATGGTTTTACCCACATTAGTAATCATTAACCACTGATTATTACCATCATTTAAAATCAGTTGTCACCATTAGTGGGTTAATGATGGTAAATATTAGCATAATGATGGGTGGTAAACATGGCATTGTTTTACCCACATGAGTTGGTAAAGTACCTAACCAAATTGGACCCAGGTTCTTCAACCTCCAAGTGGTTCCTGCAGCTTCCGCGCCTTGATTTTCGGCTCAGACCACCAGGTTTTGCCCGACATCGTGGCTGAGCCAGGGGCCCCAGAAGCCTCAGAAGTTTAGCTCGGCGAGGCAACCCAAAAAAACCCTGGTTTTTTCACGTAGGGATTTAGGAAAAATGGCTTTGACTTGGGGATTCAACCATGGAATCCATGTGACAAAAATAGAGGATTCAACTGTGTGGATTCAACCAGCAAGAACTGGAAAAATGGGCTACAGGTAATGGTTGGGGGCTGCAATTTTTTCGGGATGTCGTCAATTTTTTTCCCGTCACTTTGTGATTGCCGGTCCGCGCTCTTGACCCGTAGCTATGACTATGCTTCAAGCCTCAAGACCCATAACTATCCCCCAGTTGATGGTTTGACCCAAAAGGCTTTGATTCAAAAGTTTTGGACACACCACTGTCGGTTTGTTCGGAGCAGTACACCCATTCTCATTGGAAGACACGGTTTTTCTTCGACTCATGATTTCAATGGATCGTGTTCCAAAGTGAGAAGAGCACCCTATTTGGGTGTCTCCAAATAGAGTATACAGTATACCATGGTATACACCAAATATATGTATATATACATATATATATATACATATATATATATATTATATTATATATATATATATATATATTATATTATATATATATATTATATTATATATATATTATATTATATTATATGTATATATATATATTATATATATATATTATAATTTATATATATAATATATATATTATATATATACCATTCTAATAGGCAAAACGATGATTGATCAGTGGATTTTGAGACTACAGTATCCCTATTTTTGAACCAGAAGATTTGAAGGGGAAGGTGATCTTTTTGGAATGGGGCGACTACTTTTCAGCTCTTGACATGTCGATCGTTTACATTCGTTTACCCCAATAGTTTGACCAAGCTATCGCGTCTAACATATTGGTTATATATCCCATGAATCCTTTGATTCCTGCGATATACCCATAAAATGTTGATGTCGTACCCCGCATTTGATACGTAAATTTCCCATCAAACAAGTTGCCTTGCTGCTCATGGGCCTTCGCGCAAGCTCCTCGGTCCTCTGGTGGGGGAGTCCCATTTCGTACGGCAGTTGTGCGGATCAAAGCCGAAAAAAATCCTCAGGTGTTCAAAATAATTGGCTGAGATAATAGCTGATAGTTACCGACTGTTACAGAATGTTACAGAATGTTACAGATGTTCATACCCCCAAGCATGGTATCACATTTTTTTCCATAGCTTTTGAATCCTTTTGATGTATCCTCTGTCTGGTTCCCCAAAAGCCTCAGAAAATGTAAGCAGCCGGTTTCTTCGCACTCGGCTCCAAAACAGGTGAATTTTCTTCTTAGTTCTCATGCACTGAAAAATCACAAACCCAATAGGCCCAATATCAGCCATTTGGTTTTATGGGTGATGATACCCTCTGGTAAACTAACATAACTATGGAAAATCACCATGTTTAATGGGAAAATCCACTATAAATGGCCATTTTCAATAGCTATTTTGACATTACCAGAGGGTAGATAGGGTAGTGATGATTGAACGGTGCTTTTTAAAAAGAGACTGACCTGACCCTCCCTCCGAGCCCACCAGGCCCACCATTCCTTCGAGCCCCGGTTGGGCGAGTAGACGGACTGCTGCAGCTCATCAACTCTCTGCAACAACTCATTGAAGAGTGAGGTGTTCTGCAGCGCCAGCCTCAAAAATAGATGGATTTGTTCTCGGGCTTTGCCTCGTTTTTGTCTGACCAGGCTGAAATCATGTAGAGTTGCATCATCTTACATTTGCAAACACATCGACACAAAATCATGATCCATAAAAGCAATAGTTCATACTATCTTCAGTGCTTGGGAGACTCTTAGTGCCTCCAACTGGTTCCCCATTTTTTGTGATATGGATACCGCTCAGCTCACCATTCCCTCCGCTGGAGGGTAAGGTCTCACCCCAAGGCGGTGGCACCTTCCCCATCCCCAACATCATCGTGGCGCCTGTAAATGATAACCCTGAAAACGGATCATGTCAAAAAAAAATACGACGAAAAAAGAGTTGTTCAACCTACAAAAAAACGGGCGATTCATTGGTTTTGCAAATATCCAAGTAAGCCAATGTGTCAATGGTGGGTTCAGAGGTATCCGATATTATAGATTCTCCTGATGTGTAATCATCCCTTAAAATAACTATGAAGTATAACCTCCATGACAACACAACAACCATCATCTATCAGTTCCCATCAGGAAAAAAACATGAAAAAAGATTGTGTATCAATGTTTATCTGATATATTGTGCTTATATTACCCTCTGGTAAACTAACATAGCAATGGAAAGATCCACCATTTTTAATGGGAAAATCCACTATTAATGGCCATTTTCAATAGCTATTTTGACATAACCAGAGGGTAACCGTTGTTGAATGCTTCAAACCATTTTTCATGCTACAATCAATCCAGTGTCATCAGCCACGTGGGAAATCCTCCATGACACCTCGATGAACTTCCCGGCCACGTTTGGTGCCACGGTGTTTGATGACACCGGTGCCCCATGTTCGAAGATGTTTCAAATATACCAGCTATGCTGTGTTATAACAAAACCATATCATAATAGCTATCATAATGTTATCAAATATATACAATATATATATATATATATAACATGATATAACATTCGTAATACTATCATATATATAGTAGATATAACACTATCATCATAATACTATGATAGTGGCAAGCTTTTTTATATAACACTACTATCATCTATGTTCACCATCTATCAATGCTTACCAGCTGGCAGCATGTCTACCCCCCACGTTCAAACCAAGATGCGAAGTCGACTCCCCGGGATCTGCAAAGATGTCCTTGGTTGGTACAATGGATTATGTGTATATATACATGTATGTATATGTAGATATAGATATAGATATTGATATTGATATAGATGTAGATATAGATGTAGATATAGATATAGATAGATGTCTATATATATATAGATAGATGTCTATATATATATAGGGGGCATACATATAACTATTGATGAACAACCATGGTAAAAATGAGTGTTTTTGCTGTATACTGTGTATATCTAAATATAACAGTACTATGGTTCTATACATTTCTAGATGGTTGTGTCTATATATGTATATATGTATGTATATATGTGTATATATATATATATGTATATATATATATGTATATATATATGTATATGTATATATATATATGTATGTATATATATATATATATGTATATATGTATTTATATGTATATATATATACATAGATATGTATACATATATATATGTATATACATGTGTATATATATATGTGTATATATATATATGTATATATATATATTATTTCTATGTATATATGTGTGTCTGTGATTTTTAGTAGTATGTATAACTGGGAGATTGACTGTGGATGCTTAACAAATCCAACATCAACCATGTTCAACTGATCCAACGCCACGTCTGCGGCAGGTTGTGTACCGTTACCATTCGTATCCATCACCATAGCGGTTAAATTACCTTCATATTCTGTGAACATATACAGTTGTATCAAATATCATATCCCATTAATGGTTATTTTATGTTATTTTCAGATAATACCCAACTAATACCCACTACTAGACTGCGACGTAATACTATGCGTATGTGTTGCTATTTACCATTACTGTGGTTGGGAAACTCTTAGCAGCCCCCACTACAATAGGTAGTTAGGAGGCAGCAGCAAATATGTGTCACAGCGGCGCGTCATTGTTGAAGGAATTCCCAAGTGTTTCAAGAGCAGGGCCTTTACTACTTACCAGAAATGTGGCGCTTATCCAGCAGCACCAAGGAAAAAACGCCAAGAAGAATGGGCTGGGCTAGTGACTCTGATTGGACCTGATAAGTTGCAGATGTGTGGCTTTCTCTCATGAACTAAGTGGCTCAAAAACCCATAGGTGCCAAGCAATCGGGACCAAAATCACTCACAACAAGGGATATGCCTTATCCAAGCCCGCGGGAGCCCTATTTGCAGATGATTCTTCTACCCTCTGGTAAACGTTTACATAGCTATGAAAAATCACCATGTTTAATGGGAAAATCCACCATTTCTATGGTCATTTTCAATAGCAAACTGTTAAATTACCAGAGGGTAGATGTTCCGATCATTTTGGTGAGGATTGCCCATGTCCATCTTGCAGTCCCAGAGGGTAGCTGATGTTTGGGAGATTGGGTTCCCTCAAATTAGCAAGACATACCTCCGATATTGACAAAATCGATGTGTAAATTCGATTCTGATCAAAAGCATGCCAGTCATCAACCGTAAATCTGAACATCCCCAGCACCTCTCGCCCTCCAGCCTTTTTCGGCTTCAAAGGTCGCACCACAAAGTGGCGATGCGGGTGCCATGTGACCCTCTCAAACTACCGAGGAGGCAAGAGGCCTGAACGACCCACGCCCAGTAGAAAGTGGGAGTAGTAGAAAGTCAGATGAACGTTGGTTTATAAATTTATAAGTTTATAACCCGATCCATTGATACTATGATCCCGTCCCTGGTCCTTTGCGCCGCGCCCCTTACAGTAGTGGTATGGTCCCTCCCTCCCCAAAAAAAGCAGCCACACACTTTTTCTGGCATTTGGGAGCGAGATTCCGCTTACACGCTACCTATGTGTCACCTTCTACAGAACCTCTAGCGACATGCTACTTACACACTACCCAGATGCCGGGTAATACCACTCGTACACTCATATATCCTACCTATGTACTACCTAGTCATCTGGCACTCAGCCATTGTACCGCCCATGCACCAGCTATAATGTACTCCTTAAACTGCATATACAACCCCCCTCCCCACGACACCATCGTTGGGGTGGGACCTAGACCCTGGAACTATATCCACTATTACTATAAATCCTAGTTTAAGTAGCTGATAACCATACCATACCATATCATAAGCCACTTATATACGAACATACCCCAGTCATAGATGGGTTTTTGACAACTTACTACTTGGGATACACCCTCAAGTAGGATGACTATATCTCATAGAAATGACTAGTCCAAGATCCAGCTTCCTCAGAACATGCAGCCTCCCTTATGAGTTCCCAGGTCCTTTATAAAGCAAATACTTAGATATACATACCGATACCGTTTTTTTGCTGGCTAAAAGCCTGTTCGCTGATGAATACGTACTTTATTTTTCCTGGCTAAATCCGCATGTTGGTGAAATGTTGAATCCCAATGTTGCTGCTTCAACCCCCCCTTGCCCTGGCACTTTGCTCGGGCTGACATCGTTCTTCAGTGATCAGAGGCCCTGGGTCTCCTGGATCGTACCCATCATGCTAACCATTGCTGCATTGCTCAAAAAAAAACTGTGCCCTAGATCCCCCCTGGAAATTGTCATCGTCCTTGGTCCAAGAACAACCTGGAAGTTTCCAGCAAAGCTCCCTTGGATTTGGTGCTTCAGGGCGGCGACAAAGCAAACATATTCCCATTCCCCATTTCTGGTGGATTATACATTTAAAAAACATCAAAGATTCACCAAACAGAAAATTCACGCCTTTGAAAAAGGGGTGGAGAAAAACCGCGAAAACGGACTCAGCTGACAAGTTTCTCGCTCGTGAGCTTAGCGCAAATGTGCGATGAGCCCGTACATGCCTCACCCTGATCGAGGCAAAAAGGAGATTCAACCATCAAAAGAGTGGATTTAAGGACTTAACCCTAGGACTTCCCAACGAATAATTGTAAAAAACATAGGATTTAACGATGAAATTTATTGTGTTTTAGCCATAATCGACCAATTAAGGATGGATTTGTGTATGTCTGAAAATTGGGTATACTCCAATTTATGGCCATTTCTCTGGGAAAAACTGTTGGAAACCATGGCATGGGGGTACCCTATTTTCAAACGAATTCAAATGATCATCATGCCCAAACCCGGAAAAATTAAAACAGCAGGAATGGAAATGTAAGAGGGAATGGTTAGAAGATGTTAGAAATATATCAAGGCACATGGGTCCAATCATTCTCAAAGCAGCAGAAGAAAAACACAGAGGGTGGTGTTCAGTTTGTGTGTACAGTGAGGACATTGTGGGATCGAGTTGGCGAAATGGTCGGGAAATCAGCATCCTGGTGATGTTTTAGCCCCGAACCTGGAAACCGGGAATGATTCGTGAGCTACCATTGAAGAGATATGTGAACAGCTTTTCTTTGGCTGCCGTCGTTTGCTGCTTTTCTTTTGAATAGTTGTTATGATTCTGTTTCTGCTCAGCTGAGGGAACTAAATGTTGATTGTTTGTCGGAGTAGAACAAAGAAACGTTGGTTGACCAAACAGATATGGCACCTATCTGTTTGATGCGTCCAAGCTTGGGTTGTGTTTGGCCCTACATTTCCACAAAGCTGAACTGCGAAGGGAAAGAAATCCAAAACCTACACCGGTCTACACCTGGGAATGGGACAAGGCATTGGGTACACAAAAAAAACAATGTTCAATAACCAGAAATTGATTCAAAACTTTCTGGTCCTCAGCAGATATTGAACAATGTTTGAAACCTCCAATGTAAATCATGAACGTCTGACGAACTCTGGGTATCAGCAGTCCTTGGTAAGAACGGCCCGATCAAATCCCGCTCTCAAAGTTTCGCTTGAATTCCCTAGATGATACCAACAAAATGAGGTAGTAGTCGGCATAACCCAATGTAGCAATAGGCTTCTGGTCTACTGAATGGTACCCCATTTTTGCTCATGAAATCTCATCATCCCCAGTCTTGCAACCTTGACAGTCTAACCACATGATTTCTTCATCGGCATGAACCGCCAAGAGCTTCACCATGCTTCACCGAAATATGAATGTCTTTTTCAAGAAAATATAGGCCAGTTTGGCATGCTATGAATCCGTCATGTACGATGGTTTCAGATAGCCCTCTATTTTGATCCACCAACCGGTAGCCAGAGAATATGAGGTTGCCTTAAAAATTGGGAAGCGTGTTCCATCCCACGTTCTAAAACCCTTCTCTTCTGCAGTCTGAAACAGCCATAAAATCCGGTAAAAGACAGAAACCCAATGGAAATTCCATGTCCCGTGCGTTCATCTCCCGTGTGGCCTCTGGTGGTGTTGCACCCTCGGTTTCCCCAAGCTTTGCACACCTGCAAGACACTCTTGGCACGGAAAACGCAACCCTTCCTGTGCGTTGCCGTTGCCACGCAAGTTGCAGTGCTTGGCTCGTTGACGCAGCGGTTCCAGAAAGATCCACAATACGCAAATGCATACATGCCTGCAGTCAAGTACTGCACCTGGATGTGGGTCAAAATGGAAGACCTAGGGGACCACAGATGTTAGTCTAGTTTAGTATCCACCATCCAATTATTGGGGTACCTAATTTTGACCCATACCCACCTGTCAAGCCAAACGGGAAATGCAGTTTTGACACGTGTTAGTTTTGTCTTACAGAGACAGAAGAGTATTGCGCTGCCGCATGAAACGCATTAAAACACGCGAAAGTCACCCCTCATCACGCTCCTATGCGTTTGGCACTTTGACGCAGCTGCAAAACCCCGAGGCACAGACTTTTAGACCCAACCTCAACCTCACACGGATGGCTGTGGACAGTTTAAATAGCGCTGCAGACACGAAACGGCGTTGGGGGCGAACACGGTCCAACCCCCACACCTTGCAGGGCGTATTGATGGCCTAACCCAACTGCTCCAGACGCTCTGGTCGAATAGCTTGGTCACCCGTTGCTCATTTTGGGAAGAATTTTTCTCCCATGTTTTACAGTAAGTCCAGAGAATTCCCGGGTTTCTTGGGGTCTATGGTTTCAGGTCTACCAGTTGTTCTTCGGCTTCAGCCACCTTCAAGTCCCAAGCTTTCACCCCGCCTGCAGTCTCCATTGCGGCAAGTGATTCCATTCTTGCACCCTTTTGGCATATCTTTCTGCAGCAGGGCCGCCTGGGATCAAATGGATGCCACAAGTTGCAGATTTTGCAGATTCCCAGCAGAATTTCTGGTAGATTCATCGTGTCGATCAAGGGGAAATAAAAATGAGAAAATCGAGCAGAGTTCAAAACCCGGTGTCCTCCCTTTGTGTTTATTGGTTCTAATGGATTGTGCTATTCCCCAAGATATTGGTTAGTCTTATCCCCAGCATCAACCAACCGAGGTTTTGAACACTCCTCAATTGTCACAGCAAATCCAGGCAACTTTGCCCCAAGCGCAGCCTTCACTTTGAAAAACCTTGCAGCTCTCTTCGGTTTCCAGGGATTTGCACAAGAACCACTCACCCATGCACGCATCATCCTGAAAAGAGAGCGGGACCTCTTTACGTGCCCGTGGTTTTCCACGTAATTTACCGGTGGTTCTTGATAGTTTTGGCGTGTTTATACTGTAATACTCATAGTCCCTTGATTTTTCGAAGCCGTTCCACCAGGTGTTTTTTTTTCCATCGTCTACATGGCTGGTCAAGAAAAACTGGTTGGTGAATAGGAATTCCCCATGGATAATGACAATCCCCGATCAGATTGGCTAGTACTATTTTCCCCTATAACAATCAACCAACAAGGGTTTTGAACACTGCTCACATGAATTTACTAGTGGAAATTAGCAACGCAAATGGACCTTGAATTGAGTGAATCAACCAAAAAAATGGGATTTGAGCAATGAAGTTGCTCGGTTCAAACCCTGTGTTGGTAAATTCATGAAACTTCCCCATGCTGCAAACAAAACGGTTCCAAAATTGAGGACAATGAAATTTGCTCGAAAGAGTTGAGCATGGTTTCCACATTAAAATGGCATGTTCTGTAGTATTGCGGTTCTCAGATATATCCAACCGTCATCCAAATTTTGATGCTATGTGTATCCCGATTAATCCCATGAAATGTTCCCATTTATTGTTGCTGATGTATGATATATATATACACATAGACTAGACATCTCATTTATTTCCCATTCTATCACTGCCATAGTTCCTCCATGTTTTTATGCTTCAAATCCTATGTTTAATGTGTCAAGCCATAACCCAATTTAGGGCCCTTCTCCATTTCTCCATCAACTTGGACGTGCCTTGTTGAGGTCCTCATTTCTAATGTGGTAAACAGCTAATATGGTTAATGATGGTTAGTCATAGTTAATGGTGATCAATGGTGATTAATGGTGATTAATAGTTCATGATGGTTAGTCATATTCAATAGTGATTAATGGTTTTCACAATGGTCAATGTGGCAAACCCTGGCTGCCATCAACAGGCAAATCCCATGGACAAACCCAAGGTATGCTATGGCTACCCTCTGGTAAACGTTTACATAGTGAACTGCAAAAATCACCATGTTGTAACTGGGTAAATCAGCTATTTCGCCATTTTGAATGGCTATATGAACTTACCAAATGGCATAAAAATCATATAGCTATTTCATATGAATTATATGGGTCATATGATTCATATGTAATGTAATACCATCTGGTGATTTAACAGTTCGCTATGGAAAATCCCAACCATAAATGGAGGTTGGATAATGCTGGGAACATCATCTATTTCGACTAGGGCCATCAAAAAACCATGGCAAACTGTTAGTCATAACCAGAGGGTGTATATATATATAATATATATATATATCATACATCAGCAACATATATCATGGGGATAGTTGGGTATCCAGAGGATATATGGCAGTGTGTCAAAACCCTGGTACCTAGTGAACCCCAAAATAGCTGGGATTTATGGATGTTCATCCCACTAAAAATGTATCTATAGGTATTGACCCATACCCATATTACCAGGACATCACCCATGTCCTTGGATACCCAACTATCCAGCGGCGCTGTGCGGACCGAGCTACGGCTGGCGCTTCCTCGTTAGCCAGTGGCTGGGCTCGAGCCACCTATGACAGGGACGATGGTTTAGGGACCACAAAAGATGAAGCCAATCCCAAAATGGCACAAAACTTTATCCATGTTAAATGGGACCGTTTTTGGGATTTGATTGGGCATCTAACTTATGATGTTTTGAAATTCTAGAATGATTGCAAAACAGATATTTTTTCAGAAACCATGAAGCTTGCAAAAAACATATGAGACCATGAGACCTTGGCTTTAAGCAACTTCAAAAGGGATTCAGAACTTTGCAGGTTCTGAGGGGCGCTGTTTTCTCTTGGAGCTTCGCCAGTTTGTAGCCCTGGGTTGATGCCCACAAATATCGGGGATTCCCAGAGAACTTCCCACGATAACAACGTGGCTGGCTGGGAAATCCCCGAAGCCAAGGGAGTTTTCCAGCCCATGGAGCTGATGACACCAGAGGGTACCATATGATCATTCTGAATGTTGTTGCGACCTCGAGGATATGACGGTGTGTATGTGTATATATATATGTATGTATGTATGTATGTATGTGTGTATGTGTATGTATGCGTATGTGACTGTATGTCTATGTATGTGTATGTGTATGTATATGTGTGTATATGCATATGCATATGTATGTATATATATATATATGTATGTATATGTATGTATATGTATGTATATGTATGTATATGTATGTATATGTATGTAAATGTATGTATATGTATGTATATGTATGTATATGTATATATGTATGTATGTGTATGTTTGTGTATGTGTATGTGTATGTGTGTATGTATGTATGTTTGTTTGTTTGTATGTATGTATATGTATATATGTATGTATGTGTGTGTTTGTGTATGTGTATGTCTATGTGTGTATGTGTGTATGTGTGTATGTGTGTATCTGTGTATGTGTGTATGTATTTATGTATGTATGTATGTATGTTTGTATGTGTGTATGTAGTGTATGTTTGTGAATGTGTATGTGTATGTGTGTATGTGTGTATGTGTGTATGTATGTATGTATGTATGTATGTTTGTATGTATGTATGTTTGTATGTATGTATGTATGTACGTATGTATGTATGTATGTGTGTATGTGTGTATGTATGTCTGTGTATGTATGTCTGTGTATGTATGTATGCAGGTAGGTACGTACGTACGTACGTATGTATAACACTATACATAGTGTATATTGTATTCCATAGTCTATATGTGCATATAATCTTATACTATATTATTCCATAGTCTATATGTGCATATAAGTCTTATACTATATGTTACATATTGTATATCATATATTACATATCGTTTGTTATATTATATATTGTATATATATATATATACATTGTATACATATATATATATATATATATTCAGTGACTTATTTACATATGTATATATATTATACGTATATATATATATATGTTGTATATCTACATATATACATATATATTTATGT
>Ga0126342_10009778_pt1 | contig 17173 bp, 12 predicted proteins | sample Cyp1metagenome_FD_92528 | JGI IMG/M metagenome (GOLD analysis project Ga0126342, IMG submission 92528) | Coral microbial communities from Lord Howe Island, Old Settlement Bay, Australia - Cyphastrea 1 metagenome | ecosystem: Host-associated > Invertebrates > Cnidaria > Coral ... | reverse complement strand
TGACGAATGATGACGAATGATGACGAATGATGACGAATGATGACGAATGATGACGAATGATGACGAATGATGACGAATGATGACGAATGATGACGAATGATGACGAATGATGACGAATGATGATCATGATGATCATCATCATCATGATCATGATCATGATCATCATCATCATCATCATCATGATCATCATGATCATCATCATCATCATCATGATCATGATGATAACCACAACGGTAACCGCGATAGCCGACTGCCGCAGTCCCTCCTCGCGTATCGCCAGGGAACTCCGCGAGTTGATCTTCGAATTCGCCGACTTTGCCATCAGCATTTGGTCCAGGCCTTCCGGACGTTACTCCCAAGCGACTGGATGGATAGAAACTAATCCTTCGTTTTTTGGCTATGGAAATTAACCAGCCAGCAAAACTTGTTTTTTTGTGGACTATATCAAAGATTGATCATGATTTGAATCGTTTTATTCTCACCACTTCAAACATCTTCGGACAATTTCAATCATTTGAACATCCATTTTTACAATTTTGACCATTTTCATCATTGGTTGTCACCATTTCAAACATATTCAACCATGTGAAATCCCTATGTTCATCCATATTCCCGCTTTTTTAAAGACCAGCAGCTCCAGCCATTGGTCAGGCCGCATCCCCGTCCCAGCATCAACATCTGGAAGGGTCGACTGGACCCGGTGGAGGTCAGACAGAGTTTCGGAGGGATTTTCATAGGGATTCCAAGCATCACACCAAGCATCAACATAGTTTCATATACCCTCTGGTTATGACTAACACTTCGCCATGGAAGCCATGGCCCCAATCGAAATGGAATGGTTTTTACCTGGTTTTGCTATAAAATGGATGGATTTTCCATGGCGAACCGTTAAATAACCAGATGGTAATGTGGTTTATATAATGCTGAAGTATGTATTTATTTAGTGGTTTCATTCTAAGATTCAACGCATATGGAGATTCTCAGTGGATATCATTGATAAATGAATATATATTATATATATACATACGATGGTTGGTTGATGATTAGCATGGTCATTTCATGAGGGATTTCATCGCCTGCATGGTGTTTTTAGCATCTAAAGTCTGGGGATATTGGGGTTACCATGATCCGCTAAGTCTGGGGAAATCCTTCCCATGGTTTTTCCACAGTAACACGATGTGATGCCACGTGCACATCCATCTATGACTACAATTTAATACATATTTATGATTATGTATAATATATATATGCTTATATGATCCATATGTATATATATATATATATATATATATGTTGTATATAGAATAGATATATATATAATATATGATATATGTATATATATTTGTTATACATATTATACTTATTTCATCATGATGTTCACGTTTTGGAGTCGAAAAACAAAATGCTTTGGATGATGTTCTGGTGAACTTTGGTGACCGAGGGCCCCAAGTTGGAATCGCTTGTGTTGGTTTAGTTGAGCGGGTGAAGGATTGGCTAGTTTATGATGTTATTTTTCATGATGTTTATGGTAGATATATCGAAGATCATAAACTACTATAAACATCATTCAATGAAAAATATATGATAAACCCATGGGCTTCTGTTCATAAAATATATGGTATATCATAACTATAAACATCTACCCATTCATGGTTTCTGTTCATGGGCTTTTTCACAACCAACCGCATCGAGATGGCATCGAATTTGGGGCTGCCAGATCTGCGGCTGCCCACCTATATCACTCCGTCAATATCTATCAATATCTATCTATATCAATCTATCTCTGTCTATAACTTTGGACCTATAACTATATGTTTACGTAGCTATACTAATACATAACTATATATTCATGGTATATCATGGTATATCTATCTAGCTTCACAATGCTCCGATATCCGTCCTGGGCCACAGGCATCGCTTCCTTACACCCATCCGGGTGACCGCGCGGTCGTGGAGGCGCTGACAACGGAGATGGTAATTCGCTGTTAGTTGATTACCATATATACTGTACCTATTGTATAACCATTGTATATGGTATACTATGTATATAACCAAACAGCTATTTTGGTTAGTTACCCTCTGGTAATTTAACATAGCTGTTGAAAATATGGCACATAGAAATAGTTGATTTACCCATTAAAGATGATGATTTTCCATAGCTATGTTAGTTTACAAGAGGGTAGATTCATAATAGTAGAATATGCTTTAAAATAATAGTTAGCTATCATAGAGTTATTTATGATAGTTCTAGTTCAAACGCGTCTACACATGTCTACACAGTATATGTTATATTGCAATCAATATCCGATTATAACTATATAGTAGGTCTTCTTCATACTATCCATTCAGATCCATCAAGTATCACTGTAGTTATCAATAGATTTACCAACTATCTGTACGTACTATAGACATATATATATAATACCAATTGAACAAGACCCAGTTGCAAGTGCATTAGCATATATACATATACACATGGGAACGCCGTCTCAGCCGATCAAACTGAATGGCGAGGAGGCGGAAGTCATTGGGATATAATCATGGGAAATCATGGGAAATCATACTTCAACTAATGGGCCTGGTTGGTGCTGACTGGAACATGGCTTTTATGACTTTCCTATCATATTGGGATAGCCCCAACTGACGAACTCTTTCATATTTTTCAGAGGGGTAGGTCAACCACCAACCAGGTTGAGTTTAGCTATAACTTTTTTCCCATTTAGATTGCGGATCTCTCTTGATTTGAATCACCCATTTTTGTTGATGAAATCGTAGTTTCCTACCTTCTGGTAGCTGGTAGCTAAAATCCTAATTGTTTCTTAGCTGATGTTTGAATCAGAGTTTCCGTTGGTCGAATCATGCTGAAAAATCCTTATCTTTGGAAGCCGAACATCGTATTCATCCCTTTGTTGTTGAGATCTCAGTTTCTGTTGGTGAAATGGTCCAAATTTATACGTCAATGTGATCAAGAAAAGACATTGATACGGCAATCCAAGGGGTGATCATCATAATTTTCCGCCGAACATTTCTGAGCAACTGGCTATTTTAAGGTGGTTTAACGGTTATGTTCCAAACATTTTCAGAGGTACCCCCCAAAAAATGTTCCATTTTTCATGTTCCCAACAGCAGTGCTTGTTGGGTTGGCTGATCTCGCCGGCTAGCAGCCTGGGGGCATCACTTGTGTTCACCTGTCAACATGAAGCATTTACCCTAGGCGAAAACCAATGGTTCCCTTATGATTTTCTTCTACACATGCAGATTTTTATTCATCAGGTCTATGTGATGAATCCCACATGCTGATGCCAACTTGGGTAAACCATGGTGACATTGCAGGTTTTTCCAATGTTTTCCAATGACTTGGGACTTCCCCAAATTGATCCAACTCCTTCCTTTTTCCGGGTGAAATATGGTGAAATCCCCATGTTTCGTGGTGAAAACCATGGTTAAAACCACCATTTTCACCACTTTTCATGGTGTGAAATCCCCCCGACATCTGCAGGAGCTGCGTCGGCTGCGTCAGGAGGTGGGCGATCCCTCGAGACGGTCTCGTGGCACCAACACCCAAAAAAAACGGGTGAAAAATGGTGGTTTCAACATGTTTCAACCATGGTATTTCATGGTGAAATGATGGTTTTAACCATGGTTTTAACCAGAAAATGGTGGTTTCATGGTGATTGACAATTTAACCATGAACAAAATGCTGGTTTCATGGGGATTTCATGGGGAAAATGAAGCATTTGATGGAGTTGACCCTGCAGAAAGGACGGGGACATCACCATTTTGGCCATGCAAGGGTGGTGGTTGGTGATTTCATGGGGATTTAAACAACGTTGGTATAGGGGAAAATTGATGGAATATTTGACGGAATATTACCAACCATATGGTGTTTTTTTCATAGTGGTTTCATGGTGATTTCATCGGGAAAGTACGCATTTTATGGCTAGATACTGTATATGTTTTTTATTTATGACACTTGCTTATTCTATGTTTTTTTTTTTAATCACCATATTATTCTTATGTGAACAAACTGTCTCCACACTGAGACCTTGAAGTTGAATCCCACTGCTGTTAAGTTGCAAAGCCGGGTGACTTTTTATCAATATAATGTACTATATCATTCACACCTATGACAGTTGATTGGTTAACTTATGGTTTAAGACTTTTTTGTTACCATTGATAACACCTAAGAATAAGAATATAATACATGTATGACTTAAAAAAGAAGGATATTATTAACTGTACGTTTTATTAATAATACATATTTGATATTTATCATATTTCTTATGTATTACTGTATTATTAATTATTCTTACAGATCATATTATCTTGTTATTTCTATAAGTTCTATAAGTTCTATATTTACCATATTATATTTCTATAAGTTCCTACTAGCGCTTCTTATTTCATTTGACGTAACAGCGAACTTCGGCTTCGGCCGCTGAAATCCGATCGCTCCCAGGTTGCATCGCCTGGGGGAGTCAGGACGGCGAGAAGTGTTTGTCTTGTAACAGGATGGCCCAGTAATATGGTAATAATTAGCATTAATTATCTATGGTAATAATCATATATGGCCCAATCATATTATCCATTAATTAGCCATATTACTGATAATACATATGGTTAATATTACTATTATTAATGCTAATAAAGCCATATATTAATGATAATACATATGGTTAATATAGCTAATTATATGGTCATATGATGCCAAAGAACAAAAAAACACTCATATAATGAGCATTTAAAAAGGCCATATGATTATATAGCCATATGATTAGCCATATAATTAGCTATGGTTTTATTTTGCCATTTCAGAAAGGCCCATATCCCAACTCATGGAGATTAGCATGGCTCCCATAGATATTTCACCCTGTAACCCTGTAACCGTGGTCGCGAAGTCGCCAGAGCCAGGACAGCTGGCGCGGCAGAATTTCATGCGCCAATTTCCGGATCATGACATCACAGGTGCGGCAAGCGGTAGTCCTCATAAGTGCAAACCCCAGATGGTAAGTCCACATTTTTTGTGGTCCCCATTTTTTGTGAGGTTATACCATATATAACTGGACTATAGGATTTTTTTCCAGTAGAAAAGCAGATCCTCCCCCCCAAAAAAAGGGGGAAAACAAACAACAAAACAATTCCGTACCCTTATAAGTATGGTTATGAATCAACTACTTACTAAATGGGAATGATCCTCGTAGCAACGGAGGGAACTATCCTAGTAGCGGGCCCTCGGAAACTCGGAGCTCAATCAGCTCATCGGAGATTGTGTAGTGAAGCCATTGCCGATGGAAATGGCTAAATTGTAAAGCAGGACATTGAACATAAGGAGGCTTTTTTTGAGGTTTCCTAAAATGGGGATACCCCTAGTTACCATCCATGTTATCATATCGGATTTTCTCGCGGGTAAACCATCCAGATAGAAATGGGTATCCCGCAGTATTCCCCCATTTCTGGAAAACCGATTAGTTTTACATTTGGCTTTACCAGATTAACACATATGAAAATGAAAACTAAGGGGAACAGAAGCAATCACCTTCGAAATATGTTCCGTCTCTTCATGTCATGCGGGAACAAACTTTGATCAATGATTTCGGTAGAAACACATATATTTACATATATAATCATATATATATAATTGATTATAATTGTACACATATATAATTAGTATAAAATCAACGGGGTACTTAAAATCAAACCATCCAATTTTGCTGCTACTCAATCTTGACGCAGCATCCAGGTTCCCATACTTTCAAACCGCAGATGGAGTTTTGCTGATTCTTGGGTGCTGCTTGATGACAATACATCCCCCCTCACAATGATTGAATTTCGTGAATGGCTCCCGAACGAAAAGATCGATCCAATATGATCCATGACTAAACCCTGCGATTCAAGGTGGGCAATAAGATAGGCAAGGCAATGCAGGGCATTCACTATTCAGGTAAGCCAATTTCAGATGATCCAGTCAAAAAATAATACCACTTCCGATATGAACCAACCAAATAATACCTATCCTATCCCAATGATACTATCAAAGAATGTTCCCTTTATTAAAGCATATCTCCACTATCGACACAAGACCTTCCTGGATACTCATTGCCGAAGAAATACCTCTACTTTATTCGGATTCTGATTAGAATACAATACTATACAATGTCGCCATTATCTACAATAAGAATACCACACTATTATCATGTCGGTTTTAAATATTCTTGTAATTGCAATAAGAATTCAAAACATACATCAATCAGTTGAGGGGGTTCCTAGGCTGTGCCCCCAGCTATCATCGAGCTATCTGGGTACCCCAGGCCGTACCAGCTCTACGCCCCCGCCCGTGGCACGCGGGCGCGGTGCGCTTCAGCCCGGTGCGCGGCGAGACCGGGCTGAGGCGGTGAAGGGCCGCGTTGGGGGATGTAGAATACTCTGGGGACATGGTGATATGAATAACTGTGGTGACCTAATGTGATATATATATATATACATGATTATATGTATGCCCAAATAACTATGGGATACAACTAACTATATCTAGAATCTATAGTTGGATGGCGTTATGAACCAATTGATATCGTTGAGTACTTGGATGGATTGTTTTTGAAGCAAGACACATCACTGGGGGGCCCCACAAGACTTGGGGAAGTGATGCACTTAGTGATATGGGGATGGGCCAAAACCTGTCAGGTTATACCATTAGAATCCATTACCCTCTGGTTATTTAACATAGCCATGGAAAACGGCCCATTTATAATCATTTATAGATGATTTTCCCAGCTAGAAACCTCCATGTATGAGAGATTTTCCATGGCTATGTTAAATAACCAGATGGTATATACCATACTTGTGGTGATGAACAGATCGATGAACATCAAACAAATCCCAGCTATTTTGGAGTGATTCCATGGGTTGAAAAACCACAGCCATAGAAGTAAGTTCCCTGGTGGTATGTGGCTAAGATTTCTGGGTCAATCATCTTTAAATAAACCGGTTTGGCGACAAAGTTCAGTATTATAATATATATATCTATATAATATAAACATTTTCTGGTGAACGGTACAGGTAAATGAGTGGCTGACATTTTTTGGGTGATTGAAACGAGAAATCAGGGCGATTTCTAGCCATTCAAGCCTTACCATGCCTTCTCTACAAGGGTGAATCGTAGCGACCTAAAAAAAGGCTCTGTAATTACGGAGGAAGTACCACAAAACGACTAAACAAATATCATGTTGGAGATCAAAGAAGGAGTATCACTGTATCACGCTTCCCTCATTTTACCATCCTGCTCGAAGAAATTGTTTTGCTGCGTTCTCCAGTTGGGTAGCCATGATTTGGCCATTGGCCGTTCCCGAAGTAACATAGGGACTTAACCAGGAATAACCCTCTAATCAAACATGACAACAAAGACTTCCTTATAAATGGAGGTTTGAATGGGACTATCATGACTATCCTTAAAAAACATGTGGATTTTCCAGCAAACCATGGAGCTGATTAGCAGAGGGTCAGCAGCTCGTGGTGATTTCTCCTCTGTGACTTCCATCACTGGCCTGGTGTCATCAAACATGGCGAGGGAAATCCCTTAGAAATGGAGTTTTCCAGCTGAGAAAATGGACAACTTTACCCTCTGGTAAACATACAAAAAGCTATTGAAAATGGCCATTGATAGTGGATTTTCCCATTAAGAATGGTAATTTTCCACAGTTATGTTGGTTTACCAGAGGGTAAAGTTGGATTTTCCAGCATTACCAGTACTGGATCGTGACTGGAATGATGGTTGGGGGTAACTATCCCCGATTGGCTGAACTTTTCATTGTTAGTGAATGCTAGTGAATTATTTTAGACCTGACACAGCTTGGTCCCGTAGCTGTGATTCAGGTGAAGCTTCCACTCAAACCATCGTAGTCGCAGTATTTGTTGAATGAGTTCCACCCTTTTTACAGCATAAATCCAAGTCTTTACTCAGGAATTGCATGCAACGGATCCCTCCGGTGTCATCAAACGTGCCTGGAAAATCACCGAACTAAATGGAGGTTTCCAGCTCAAAAAGCCATGGAAGTACTGTGCAGTTCATGATCTCTGAAAACATTGGAAGGGGTTTTCATGAAATGATCAGCCATCAAGAAGCCATTCTTTGATGTCAACTAAGTTTGATACTTAATTATGCTATAATCATGCTCAATCCATCTGAATCTTGGGCTTCCTGCCAAGCTTCGCAGAACTTTTCTTTTAGCCTCCGGCATCATCAGCTCCATGGCTTGCTGGATTTTCTCCACCATTTAGGATGATATTCCCATTCAAACAAACATTATACAATCATAGGGGACCTTTCCAGCCAGCCAGGTTTGATGACAGCGGAGGGTAATGATCCATTCATATTCCATGACTATCCCATAAAAAAAAGAAACAATCATCTAAATCATATGAAATGAACCATTAACCGGTATTTTTAAAAATTACTAGACCATTCTATAAATAGCTGATTTAAAATTTTGGAAAAAAACAAAGTGTACTTATACCTCTTTAAGTTACTGCAAACCATATTTACCTCAACCATCAACCTTTTTCCACCGCGGGTTCGTCTTGCCAGATCAAACCACCCACGGCCACGAGTTCCATGAGCCGTGCTTCCTCGGTGTCGCCGCTTACGGCTGCCAGTGCTGGGAGGTGGACTGTTGAATCTGTGGAGAAGTTGGGATTCGTTGATGAAATCGATGGAAATAGGTTTGGAAATATAAAAACTGGTTGGTGGTTTGGAAGAGGTTTTTTTTTTTCCATATATTGGGAATAATACTCCCAACTGACTTTCATATTTTTCAGAGGGGTTGAAACCACCAACCAGTAAAAAGATGGAATAGAAAAAATGGATCATAAACTGATAACATGTGCGAACAACAGGTGCAGCTTTCTATTTCTTCGACGGGTGATGGTCTCACCTTTCACCTTTCGCATCGAAATGCTGCGAGTTCGCCGTTTGGCCGCAAATAACTCATCTAGCCATGGTATAATGATCCCAAGTATAGATGGTGAAAAACATGATTTCCGATTTCCCAAAAAGACATGTCCATTTAGTTCGGGGATTTCCCAGCCACATGTCATGACACTGGGGGGTACCCCGGTACCCATCGAAACGGATCTCCAAACGGATCTCCCAGCTGCGTGGCAGGCCTCCACCGCCGCGGAGTCGTTGGCACATCGACGAGTCGTGGGTCGCCTATAAGACCTGTCAGGGACGTGTGGTGGAGACGGCCGGGGAACCCGTCGTGGAGATCCCTGGAGGGGTTGGAGAGCTTATGGCATATGGAGGGGTTGGAGTATGCTTGGAGTACCCTCTGGTAATTCAACGTAGCTATTGAAAATTGCCATAGAAATAGTGGATTTCCCATTGAAAATGGTGATTTTCCATAGTTACGTTAGTTTACCAGAGGGTAACATATTTTCAACGGAAGGTCAGCTATGATGGGGATGGAAGTCAGACTTGTGCTATCTTAAGAGATCTGTAGGATATAGTGGAATTGTGCCGAAAAATTGAACATTGGAGGTGTTCCTAACATCATAACATATCATAAGACGACGTTTGTGGCATTCCCTCGACTTTATTAGTTGGTTTTGTAAACCCTGACATTGGAGGGTGAAAAGACCCTGCTAAGTACGACGTACTTACGCTCTGTGAATATTTCCCTCAGAAACAATGCATTCCCGAACTAAACATAGGCTATCCGCAGGTTTGATGTCTTTTGAGAACCTCCATGTGTGGGGGCGTCGCCTCCGGATTTGCATGATCTCCCTATTCTATTTTACCTCTGGATCCTCATGATATCCTCACTATATTTTGCATAATATCAACCCTACTATATCATGACTCTATCTCCATATAAAGGTTGGTTCAATGTTTTTTATCCCCAATGATTGGTCGGTTGAACCCTTTTTTTCCTTCTCATGTGCCCAAAATATCCCAGAATCATGTTTGGTATAGCCCCATGTTTGTGCTTTAGGTCACCAGTTCGCTCCATGGCAAGTCACATGAATTCAGGTCCAATTGAATCCCGAAGAGCAGGGCCAACTGACCCGTGAAGGCGCCGCTTTTGGATCGGTTTTTGACGTCGGAAGAGTCTTGGTTGCGCCAGGAATGGTGGATTTTCACCAAGAAACATGGGTCTTTGAGCAACAACAATGCTAGAAGAGTGAAAAAACATGTGGCTTAATTACATTTTAACTATAATACCATAATCTTTGAGCAACACAATCCCCAATTTAACTACCATTCTACTAGTACCATAGATTGGGGATGACTTTGGTAGAAAGTCATCCCATAATCTGCATGCATCATTCCAGTTACGAATGGTGCTTTGTACAGTAACCTTGATATAATCCATTCCTGATGAAATATCAGCTAAGCAGTATTAATAGGCGTTTTAACTTTTTGAACATCCCATAAAATTTTGGGCTGATGATGATGATGGTGATGATTGTGACTAGCAGTGATGGGCAGAGATATGCAAGGAAATGGTGCAAGAACCTCATACGACTAGCCATTGATGGGACAACGAATAGGCCCCAACAGATCTGAACATGAATCTGCGTGCAACTTTGACACCCCGGAAGTTCTACAGATTGATTGTGTGTAATTTCCGCAGCATCCAATTTTTGTTCAGCTCCCCTGATTTTGGGGATGTGACCCAAGCAAAAACGTGCAGGTTGGGCCCAAAGATTCGAACGACGGGAGTGGCAAGTTCATCTTGGCAAGGCCAAATGCTGGTTCTTGGAGTCGCTGAGATGTGAGGATGTCATGGCGGCTCGTGACAGTTCCAGTTTAGATTTGCCCGGTAAATCAACGTACCCTGAACATCACCATTTTTAGTGGAACCTAATCTTCCAAGCCCTATCTGGCAGGGTTAATTAGTTAATTGAAGGATGTTGATGAATTTCACTGAATTTCAATACTGTACAGACTGTACATTTCAATGACATCAATATCCATTGAAAAGTCCTTTTCAAAAGCCTTTGGTCCCATCATGTCCCATCAACCAACACATTGAACGCCACTTTAGATGGGTTTCCCGTGGACAATGGAGGATGATGGATTTCCACCTCTGTTGTGAGGCTCTTATGCTGAATATTGCTAGTATATTGTGACGACCAAGAAAATATGGACAAATAAGGGAGCTGTCTCGAGTCTCAAATTAAAATCTGAAACCCACAGCTTATGGTTTATCATGATGTTCCCCATTGAACAGAGGGTAAATCCCATTAAATCACAATTTTTGTTGTTTTTTTATCCCATTAAACCACCATTAAACCACCATTAAACCACCATTAAACCACCATTAAACCACCATTAAACCACCAATAACAGCTTTACCACTGGTGGCTCATCCCACTAAACAGTGGGTCGGTTCACCCATATTTTGGTGGATCGTCATCCCAGTCCCAGATCACTTCGGAGTACGAGCGCTGGGCAAGTCACTGGCTACGACACGGTCGATCTGAGGTCGGGCGGGTTGGAGTTCTGCCCTGTTGATTGGTTACCCCTGGTAAACATACAAAAAACTATGGAAAATCACCATTTCTAATGGGTAAATCCACTATTTCTATGGCCATTTTCAATAGCTATGTTAGTTTACCAGAGGGTATGTGAATGGGATTTAGCCATGACTTATAGGGATTTTATACCGGTTTTAACATGTTGAAAATACCATCATGAATGTGGGATATTATGGGATATGATTGATCAATGATGGTTGATTGGTTACAGTAGCGTGTTATATTGCTGTACCTGACTACTTGGGAATGTAGTCGGATATTCTCGGAGTATAATGGGAGCAATACCTATCATATATGTGCCATGGTCAGAGGCTGGATTATATAAACACATTCAACTGTCGATATATTAATATCCACTATGAAACCCAACAATTTGCCAGTTTGCATAGTGATTGCTACCTACTTACCAATCATAAATCACACACACACACATCCCCTATGTTTAGTTTTCTGGTTTAGTCCAGTTTTTGTTGCATGTTTCAATCCCATTTTTGCTGGTTCAAGATGGTTCAAGTTCAATCATGTTAAATTATCTCCATGTTTGTTGCTTTAATCCTTTTCATATTCCAGCTTTCCTGCCAGCTTTCCTATCGCAAATGTGTAGGTATTTTGGACTTAAGCATAAGCCTTGTCCTTCTGTTTCTCACCTTTGAGTTGTGGATGTTTACTTTTCTTTGCGTCCATGCATGTAAAAAGATGGTTGGTTCCATCCCTACTTTTAGTGGGCCTCAATCCCAATTTTTATTGTCCTCATTCAAAGACTTAGACGGCCAGAATTATAGAACAATGGATATAACTATAGAAAACGGATAGAACTACAGCTGCCGACAGAACTATCGGAAACAAAAAGGAGTGAACTTGTCATAACAAAATTGATTCTAAGGGGATTCTTAAATCATCTTGAAAATCAAACATGTTTCCAACCATCTATCAAATAAACAAACAACATTTCTAAAATCTAACAGTATCTAACATTCTAAAATCTACCCTCTGGTAAACTAACATAGCTATGGAAAATCACCATTCTTAATGGGAAAATCCACTATTTAACTATTTCTATGGCCATTTTCAATAGCTATGTTAGTTTACCAGAGGGTAAAATCTATCAACCATGGATTCTAAGTCAATGAACATGTCCGTCCCCGAAGGGTGATCCCGTGACACCTCGAGCCGTGACCCAGAGCTCCAAGGTGGGGGTCGGGGTTACCCCAAACCCTGGGGGAGATATGTGAAAGATGGTGAGACATGTAAGAATATATAAATACAGATTATATACATATATTTATATGATTGTATAATATTATGTATATGTATATATGTATATATAATTATATATATATGTATATATATATATACATATATTGTATTAATCAACAACTATGGTGATTAAACTGCATATATATATAAACTATATATATATAAACTATATATATATGTATATACAAATCACTATGGTGACTTACTGTATGTTTATATATAGATATATAATATATAGCAATAACTGTGAGATAAAAGTAACTGTATAACTATCCAGTGATTAGGAGACCGATTCGGAGCGGTTGATAGCCCATTGAACCTTGGTGCAGCGCTACGCGAACAGCTGCAGCACATCTGCGGGTTTCCAGACAGGGAACCGTAGATACTACGCAAGAGCAACGCGTTTTATATTGGTTTACTTGCGGCTAAGATTGAGCCATGGAGCCTACCAAACCCCCTAATATTTTTTGACTATAACTTGGTATACCTTGAACTATTTTCTCCAAGTTTTTCCCCAGTTACCCATGGACTTTGACATCAGCCGATGCCATCAGTTTTGGTCAACGAAAGCCAATTCTAAGAGGGACCCAGGAGCATAGCCGAAAATCATCTCAGTTGCCAGGCTGCCTTCGAAGCACAGTATTTGAACTGGAGAGTGAAGTTGCAACTGTGGCCGCAGCGCATTTTTATGTTTTTTTTCTTTTTTTTTTTTGTGGAGAAAAAATGGGCTTGAATTCATGGTCAGGTGGTGTCTTTGGAGGTAATGATTTGGATTAAATTGGAGTCTAGATTTAGACCCAGGCCCATACATTCCTTATGGTCGGCAAACCGGCTCATCGATCTTTTTAAAGTCTTTTTAAAAAGTGAGGTGAACGAAGGTTGACAATCGATCACGCAAGTTTATTTCTAGTATTTGGATGTATTTGGAATATTAGGCGGATTATCCTAAAGTATTTGACACACATTTTCCAGCATTGGAGGTTCATGCGTAAATGTTGCCAGCCAGTCCATAGCGAAGGTTGTGGGTTTGGCCACGACTTCACATTGGTGGGATATGGACCAAAGCGACCGAACTGTTGAGGCCCCCCAGTTGTGTCTGTTGCTTATAAACCCCAGGAATACTCTAGTCATATTATGTTATATTCCCCATAAACCATAGAATTCAGTAAGTTACCAACTTGGGCTATACCAAATGGGGGCCTCGCCTTGTAATTTGGATGACGTACCTACGAAACTCTGGTTTGCTCTTGGATCTATTCATATTTCGGGACCCATTAAGGACCATTAAGGTGATGCTTCGGCTTCATCGCTGTTGGATGTTTTTGGCAGTGGATGGATATTTTAGTACTGGAATATGTTGCCATGTTGATCGGGATTCATGTACAGCATCTTAATATATATATACATATATATACACATACATATATATATATATTATAATGGATATTTACAGAACACATAAATATATACATTGTGCCAGCTAAATATGTTTTTTCCGGGTTGCCCCTCTCAGCTCCATGATCCAAAATATGTTAAAAATCCATAAAAGCCCTCAGATCTATGATCCAAGGCATAGCAATCCACCTGCATGAGCGTCGACCTGGGATGTGAAGGTCGCCGTTGCGAATTTGTGAATTCCTTGAGGAGGTCTCGCCAGGGTCGCTGGGTTGTCGATATAGTCGATGACATCCTGGAGATCCGTGCGAAGGGTTGGTTTTCGGTATGTTAATTTTCTAGACTGTATAGATCCTAACCCAGTTACATTGGAATTCAACCTAGATAACTTGAATATTACATATTTTCTGATTCACATTCTTTCGAAATTGATTTTTGGAGTTGCTATCACTACCCCTCACATCTTTCAATGCTGATTATGCAGCAATCATTCTCAGATGGTGCCACAACCCAGTTACAACTGGCGGAGAGGCCCCTCTCCATTTGGCCACGTCCATACCAATTTTGTGGGGACATATGAGGACTGTATCAGTGTTGGAAACCTTAGGTCCTAACGATATGTGGTAAACCCCAATGCCATAAACAACCGGTTTGGGATGATTTTATCATCCGCTCGTTTACAGTATATCAATACTGGGGATGGTTTATGGCCTGGTCATGAGCCTTAGGGTATGTCCCGAGACTTTGAGAGATTCGGATGTGACCGAGGTTCCATTCTTTGGAACCTCAAAGAGACGGGATGACTTGATTGAAATTAACAAGTCGTAAACATTGTTATATACTCCATTCACATTGTTTTTCAAAGTTCGCTTATCTCTTAAAAGGGTCAAGGCTGCCAAGTTGCAGGGATTGCGAGAAGCGATCCGGAATTTGGGCCTAGAAACTGTGAACTATGAACAATATCTAGAGAGTTCTGAGGGGACATACCAAGCAAAGTTACGGCCGCTCACATGTAGAGTGTAGCAGAGTGTTGGCATCAGCGCTGACAAATCCAACTAAACAGTGTTTCTGCTCAACTTGGTGCATCCACAAAACCAAAATCACCAAGCAGATGCGTTTGTTTTTCAAAGACAAATGTGGAGTCAGAGTTCCTTACCCCAAAACATGATTTCAGAAGTACCCAAGTGTGCAGAAACACTCATTTACGATCAGCTAAGAAGCCCGATGATTTGCAGTGTCCTTCTCCGACAGACTTCCAAATGAACGTTCGCGTCTCCACCCAGGAGTCTCATGTTGTTTGGTTCGGACACGGACATCGGGCGGAGAGAACCAGAGATTGGGATGGCGACAAAAGGATCCAAGCAGTGCTGATCTTCGTGCATATCAGCTATAGGGTTATATACAGCAACTTGCCAATCCAAACACTTACACCCAATGTTTGGGACCCCAATTCAAGAATAGATCCAATATATATGTATATATATATGATTATATATATATATATTATATACATACATCACCAGGATTGGTGGGGTAAGGCGTTCAGTACTTGGCGGAAGGGATGACTCAAGGCTTGTTTCTTCTAGCTATCCTGGATGCATTTCGGCTCACAGCCGGCATGTTTTAAGTCATGGCGCAGCAATCCCAAGCCCCGATTTTTCGTGAGGCGGCCAGGTCCGGTGACACCGCAGAAACCCGAAAAAAGCTTTGAAGACAATGATGTACAACTGTTTTTTTTACGGATTTAAACAACTGGTTATATGGATTACATACTTATCTATGTTATATAATATATGTACAACTGGGGTTTGATTTTTTTAAACTCAAGGCAGCCACGAAACCAAGAAACCAAGATGACACTTTAGATTCAGACCAGTCCATCGCCCCGCGTCCGCGACCATGGCAAAGCTCAAGAAGCATCAGAATGCCCTGGGGCAGTGCCATGCTCACAACTGATGCGCCAGTGGGTTCCTGACTGCCTTTCCGAAAGGGGTATGATGTAGGTATATTAGGCACAATCTAAAAGAAGATGAATATAGATGTAACTAGAGGGATTAAGATGGATTAACCAACAATTATGACGATATATGACGATATATTGATATATATATAATATACATATATATATAAATATACATATATATATATACAATTATATACATATATATATATACATACAATATAGGCATGCTTTCACCACCCAGATTCACTTTCCCATGTTTTTTAATCTGAAAAAACATAGCTGCCCCACAGTGCCCCGATCTCAGTATTGTACGGGGTCCAGCCATAATCTCCACAAGATGGTTTGGTCCATGCCCCCCAGAAGTTTGCCCATGTTTTTTCACCGATAAAACATTATTCAACATCTATGAAGATTAGTAGTAGTAATAGCAATAGTAGTAGTAGTAGTAGCAGTAGCAGTAGCAGTAGCAGTAGCAGTAGCAGTAGCAGTAGCAGTAGTAGTAGTAGTCGTAGTCGTAGTGGTAGTGGTAGTGGTAGTGGTAGTAGTAGTAGTAGTAGTAGTGGTAGTAGTAGTGGTAGTGGTAGTAGTAGTAGTAGTAGTGGTAGTGGTAGTAGTAGTGGTAGTGGTAGTGGTAGTGGTAGTGGTAGTGGTAGCAGTAGTAGTAGCAGTAGTAGCAGTAGTAGCAGTAGTAGCAGCAGTAGTAGTAGCAGTAGCAATAGTAGTAGTAGGAGTAGTAGTAGTAGTAGTAGTAGTAGTAGTAGTGGTAGTGGTAGTGGTAGTAGTAGTAGTAGTGGTAGTAGTAGTAGTAGTAGTGGTAGTAATAGTAGTAGTAGTAGTAGTGGTAGTGGTAGTGGTAGTGGTAGTGGTAGTGGTAGTGGTAGTGGTAGTGGTAGTGGTAGCAGTAGTAGTAGCAGTAGTAGCAGTAGTAGTAGTAGTAGTGGTAGTAGTGGTAGTAGTGGTAGTAGTAGTAGTAGTGGTAGTAGTAGTAGTAGCAGTGGTAGTAGTAGTAGTAGTAGTGGTAGT
>Ga0126342_10009777_pt1 | contig 17173 bp, 17 predicted proteins | sample Cyp1metagenome_FD_92528 | JGI IMG/M metagenome (GOLD analysis project Ga0126342, IMG submission 92528) | Coral microbial communities from Lord Howe Island, Old Settlement Bay, Australia - Cyphastrea 1 metagenome | ecosystem: Host-associated > Invertebrates > Cnidaria > Coral ... | reverse complement strand
TATATAATATATATATATACATGTTTCCAACCATGCTGCAACGGTGCCATTATGAAGGACCTTGTGAAGATGAGTAAGGCGCAATAGATCCCAAACGTTAGATTGTACCTCATGACTTCTAGAGTTATCTCGTGATATCTCAACTTGGATATGCATCCCAGTTAACTCATTAATCTAACTGGAGATATTCCATTAGTCTGACGGTCTGACGGGCTTTTGTATGATATGCTTATTACATGCTATTACCCACTAACACGAATCCAAGCTTTTTTCTTCACAAGTTGGTTAAATGTCACAGGTTCAGAACAACTGCCAACTTTGGTTAAGTAAATATCACAACCAGGTGCTTCAACAAAAACCTGCCCAGCCTCTAGGATGCGCGTCTGGTGACACTGGGTGTCTTCAAACAAGCCTTGATCAAAAAACATGGCAATTTGGTGCGTGGCTTCCGCATGGGCCTGGCCAACGATCAGCTGATCTTGCCCAAGACGCAGTTTCTGAACCTTGGCTTCCGATGGAATGTGAATTCATGATGAATTCAACATCATTGTCCCATGATGTTTCCATCTTTTTCCATCATTTTTCCCACTTCTTCCATCATTTTAGACATGTTTTTCCACGAGTATAAAACACCATCTTCGATGATTTTTCCATCATTTTTCGCCACCATCCGAGGAAGGCTTGCGCCGTCATGGGCTTTTCGCATGAAGCCCGAGATCTCTACAAGATGTTGGACAAGGTGGCTGGGTGAACTCCGCAACTCCTCCAATTTTGTCTCTTTTTGTGATTTTTCTTGTGGTTTACTGTAACTCACATGTTCCAGGTTGTTTTGATGTTTGTTTCATCGTTTTTCCCCATGTCTTTCATGTTTTTGTTCCAGTTTAGTTTTGTTTATTCATATGTTCATCAGATGTTCATTCTATTTTCCACTGTTTCCAACATTTTCAATAATTCTCCCACTTTGTTCCACCATGTTTCAAGTGTTTTCTACAAGCTTTCTGCCTGATTTTCCATGGTTTTTCCGTGATTTGCCCCCAGCATTTTCGCAGCAGGAGCAGTGCGGCTTTGCCTCGCTGGAAGAGCTGGATCCGCCCACAGCGGAACAATTGGCCAAGTCACGTGGCCTCGGGGTCTGGAAATTTGGGTCTATCCATATCTATCCCCAATGAAAATAGCTTGCGTCAGTTCAGGCTTGAGCCTTCTCAGACAATTCGACTGGGATTTTTGTTCCCCCATTCCTGGTTTGTTATCCCTGTTAGCAACGATCTCCGCATTCTTCTCTGCTTTTGTCATCTTTTGTCATCTTTCTCCAAATGTGTTGTGGAAAACGATTGAAGATGATGATAATCCAATATATAGAGTTGGCCATTTAATTTAATTGAAGGTAGGGAAAGTTCACATAGAAAATTCCATTCTTTACAATGTTTCATAGTTACCAATAGTTACCAACTGGTGCAGGATTTCTCTGTCCACAGTATCACCAACAGCAAGTCGAATGTTAGCCATTTACCCTCTAGAGAATTTGACATAGCTATGGAACCATGTTTAATAGCCATTTCAGGAACCTAAATTGGAGGTACCTACCATATATAAGGCCTATTTTTTAGGCCTATGTAAGGCAATATTCCCACAGAATATGACCTTACATGGTACAGTACCTCCATTTTAGGATCCTGAAATTTCCATTAATAGGTAAATAATCTATACATAGGCTATTTTCAATAGCTATGTTAAATTATTGAAGGGTAACTATGCACAATTTGAAATCGCAATTTTTGATGGGAGAATGATGATGGTTTAGGGGTCTATATTTCCAGACCCAAATCATGATTAGGATTTATGAGAGTTTAAGCACCAGGGATTTTTCATGGGATTGAATGAGATATAATATAGAAATGGAATCTATCTAGCTAGGAAATTCATGGAACTATTAAGGAGGATTTGGAGGTTTCCTTAGTCATGGGGGTACCCCTTTATCGCTGGCTGGTTTATTTCATGGAAAATCCCGGAGCAAAACTGGATGATTTCGGGGTAGCCCTATGTTTTTTCAAAGCCCAAATTATGATGATTTCCCTGGCTGGGTGGTTTGGAACATTATTATTTTTCCATATATTGGGAATAGTAACCCCAACTGACTTTCATATTTTTCAGAGGGCTAGGTATACCACCAACCAGCTGGATATTTATGGTAATTGAATCACCAGCTGGATATTTAGGGTTGACGAGTTTGACCATCAAAAATTGACCAATTGACCTTGGTTGATAGGTCTTGAAATAGAGATAGGTCTGCTACCAGGTTTCTACCTGGCTTCATGGGGACATGGGGATTATGAACCAAGCCATAGTGGGGATGCCTAGGGATACCTGGCAACCAACTATAGTTAATGGCAATCATATCAATTATTAGACCCCTTCCTTGAAGATGATGATAATCCAATATATATAGTTGGCCATTTAATTTAATTGATATGATACCTAGCCATTGATATAGTGAGATGGGATTGAGATGATGGGATTGTGAGAACCTATTGATGGGTTTATGGCCTATGAAATCTATGAAAGATGGAAAAGATGGATGGGAATATGAGCCTAATAACCAATGTTGATGGGTTTAAACTTGGTTTCACGGGGATTATGAACTAACGCCTAGGAATGGAAAACCAATCAACCAACTAGTAGATGCTGGGATTTATGGATATATATATATAACCGCCAATCGATTTATAGAGATCTAGATTTATACTTTTATATGGATATTAATTGAAGATCTGAGTTTGTTCAAAAAGACTATTAGTAAATTAATTCCGTTACGAGTAACAATCAATGTATTAATGGACATTTTTTTCTTATGAGTACGTATATAGATTGATAAATATAGCACTTAAAAGCCATATATATATAAACTGCCATTATAATTATCAGTAATATTTATGAGTACAATGTATATAGTAGTAATACTCAATGGTTTTTAGCAATCATATCAATTCAACTATAGTTGTTAACAATCAATGGCTTTTACAGGTATATAGAAGGGGTCTAATAAGTCTAATAACCATAAATAGATATAGTCAAGTATACTCAATACTATTCCCCCCTCCATGGTGTTGTTTAAGGTGTTTTTTTACTTTCCCGAGAAGAAGCTCACTACTTGGGGAATCCATATGAATGGGATGATCATGGATGATTTTAATGGGTACATTGGGTGAATAGTTACTACTATTGGGTTAATATATGGAGTTAATCAATGTTGATCATTTATTAAGTGTTTTTCATTAATATGGTTATTACAAAAAAGGTGACTAGTTCGAGTTTGGTGTAGCAACCTTTTTACGTCGTCGAGGTTCAAGAAGTTCCTGGAATCGAACTTCGGTGGCGCCTGTCGCAATGCCTTCAATCTCGAGGGCGACAGGCGCGAGCGGCCCGAAGAGTTCCATCTTGAATTTTGAGGGCTGTACCCGACCTGGTAAACATACAAAAGGCGAACTGGAAAATCACCATTTTGTATGGGTAGATCCACGAACTAAATCGCCATTTTCAATAGCTATGTCAGTTATTACCAGAGGGTAGATGCCCTTTAGTTTTAGCTAATGCTGTGGAAAATCCACCATGAGTCTAGGTCATTTCCAAACGGGAAACAACCATGGGATTTCCATCACTATGTTAGTTTACCAGAGGCTATCTGTTTTTTTCCTTATTTTCACTGCTTATTTGATGAGGAAAACCAAAAAGTGGCAATTACCATTTTTTTTCACAACCTAGAAGGATGTGATGGTACAGTAAATAGTTTTCCAGGTTTGTTGGCATCCCAGTATGTATCTAATTTTGAGGTACAGACAATTGTCATTGAGAACCACTCTTGGAGAAAAAATGACATACATATCACAAAATGAAATGCTGGAATACCTTCCCATGTCAGTGTGATGGACAAGAGAAGACTGAGTTTAAGTGGTACTTTTTCAGCAGGACCACTCACCAAAAAGGAAGTCGTAAAGGCAGACACACCAAACATCCAAACCACGCGGTAGAGTCCTGATCAGTTTCCTACAGACAGTGTCCGTAGGCAGATAGATGGCGAGAAGAAAACACAGTGATGAAAACAACTATATCTATGAATATCACATACATATATATATATATAGGTATTCTATGATATTCTTAGGTCATCGCACATCTATACATGCAACCTTCTGCAACCTTGCTGACTTGGTTGGTAACCACCAGCCTGAGGTTCATCCATGCTGATCCCTTAGGTCACCAACTAGGTCCTTAACATTAACCCATCCTCAACTCGTGATAGAAAATCACTGTGTTTTGTATTAGTTAATAGAAAAAACCATGGAAACATTAACCCATCCTTAACATTGACCCATGTTGATGATTCAAAGCCATGTAGAACATAAAGCCCATGTAGAAAAAAACACATGTCTCATTTGGCTACATCCCACATAATCTTAGTGCTGAATTCCTATTCAATCAGACCGCACTTTGGTCAATCTCCACGGATGACGTCAACGGCAGGAAAATGGCTTTCCCTCAGTTTGAGAGCGAGGTGAAACAGTGGGGCTACCATGGGAACATCAAGAAGATCTTCCAATACTTAGATAGACACTTGGCGACTTAGCCTGTTTTTCTCTATCAAGGTCTTTTGCTACACTTGGTGTGTGTTAACCACCTGATTAACCGTTGATATTCTAGACTAACTTAACTTGACATGGGAACCCTTAACAACCTTAACTTATCTTCCAATACTTGGGGACAAAACACTTGGTTGCTCCTATGAAAAGCTGGGTGATATGGTTGGTCGATGTTTTTTTCTCTCTCTCTTGCATACATGAAGGAAGCTCCTTGATTCATCTTTTAGTTTTGATTGTTGGTTCCTCTCCAATTTTTTAGTTCAACGAACTAATTGACCTAGTTTGGACCACTGGATGCACATTAAAATTCTTTGCAACAACCCGTGCTGTGGTCGTTGGTTTTTAGAATGATTTCCCAGCGAAAACATCCAATTGGAACGCATGGTTCAAGTTTTGGAGTGATTGTGGTTCATTATTAAAGGCTGTGCCACATGATAATATATAGTCTAAATTGGCAGCTTGGGAAATCCTCATTGTCACCATGTAAACCATCCACATGTATGTTTGTTTGTTAATAGGTTGTATGATCCCCAAAACCCAGAAGATGTTCCCCACGGTTCATCAATGACGCAGAAGGCACATTCGCCGACTGCACATCTTACCACTTAAAACTCTTGAGAAATCACCTTCTTGATTAGATATATCCCCAAAAAAGATGCTTGGTTTTATACCTTCATTACCTTCATTTCATCTCCATCTTCCATCATAGTTGCCCTCTGGTAAATAAACATAGACCCTGAAAATGACCTAGTTATAGTGGAAACTAGTCTTCCAACCCCGATGACTGCCAGGGTCTATGTTACTTTACCAGAGGGTACCTGCTACATCCCATTTGGACTCGGTTAAGGAGACGGCCGGAAGACCCTGGAGGACAGCGACCTGCGATTTCTGGACAAGTGGACGCCATCGCCCTACTTCTTGGTCGAGGCCAACCACGTGGCCAAGGAGGAGGTCGGAATCCGCCTGTGGGAGTCAACGGAGATGTTTCAGTAATTTAAAAAGAGGATTAAGATAATATGATATAATATGATGGTTTATGTAACTATAAATGGTTTATGATAATTTTTGAAAAGTGAATGATAATGTAAATGCTTAATGAAACTAAACAGCTACTAAATAGCCAGATTCAAATGGTTTATGCTTAGATAATCTTAGTAAGTTTCCAGTATTTTTAAGGGGGTCAACATAAATCGTCACAGACATCACTGGGGCGCCACTATCTCGCAACCTTTCGGGATTTGGCGAAGTTGATGGATATTTCACTAGACCAACTAGCTTTGGTTTATGGTAAATATATGTGAAACATCTACCATCTGGTTATTTGTTACATAGCCATGGAAAATCCCAACCATAAATGGAGGTTTAGTTCGCTGGGAAAATCATCTATTTCGATTAGGGCCATGGCTTCCCAGCGGGTATGTTAGTCATAACCAGCGGGTATATGCAATAGAGTCCAGCCGCATTTTTTTGGTGGGCACCACATTGTAGGCAGTATGGCATACGCCCATTGTCGTGGTCACGATCATCCCAAGGTCCACCAAGCATTTCCCAGGATTGATTTAGGCGAATTCGGAAGACCATCAACATACGGCATACGGCATACACACTAAGGGCGTTCCTGTCATAAAACCACGATTCCACGATTTAATTACTGTAATCCATGAAATATCATGAAGTCCAATTTTTTTTACCAACATTCAAATCATATTGAGCCAGCATTAAAATCCCATGTCCCTTTTTTATCCATCGACAAGTCTCATATCAAGCCCACCAAACAGTTTATTTTTAAAGGGATGGTTTGTGGCGGTAATCTCTTCACCATCGTTGGAGCATCTCAGGAATCGTAGCTGATACCATCTGGTTATTTGTTACATAGCCATGGAAAATCACCATTTTTAATAGGTAAACCCAGGTAAACCATCTATTTCTATGGGCCATCTATACCATAGCTATGTTAAATAACCAGAGGGTAAATGATCCATGCATTATTGGGATATCTCGAAGATATCTGGATTATAATATGCTGACTACCCACTTAGTAACTTGGATTCCACATCCAAAATATGAGTTGAATGACTGGCTTGGAGCTATTTGGGGGCGCCCGATCTTGCGGGACATAGCAACCTTGAGGTTGTATTCTATGTTTAAGTATATTTACCTACATTTCAACATTTAGGTCATTTACCCTATGGTAAATAAACATAGACCCTGAAAATCACCAATTTTTAATGGAAACTAGTCTTCCAACCCCTAGCTGCCAGGGTCTATGTTAATTTACCAAAGGGTAGGTCATGCTTATTCATTTTTGGTGAAGATGCATGGAGTGCATCCTATTTCTGCCAAAGCAGTGGAATGGTTCTACGGTTCGCACATCCCTGGTGGTCCAGACCACGGCAACTGGTTAGTTTGGATGGCCCCACAAGGTGTGAAACACCCACAAAATCTCCATTGAACTCAGAAAGACTCTAGTTAGCTTAGCCTCTGAATAATTCTAGATGATTTGTAGCGCCCAAAGTGGATTTGTTGAAGCATCAAGTTGCTCTTTCCAATACCTATGCTTTGGGTTTTTCCCATGTTTACCGGATGGAGCATCACTGATATCCCTGTCACCGACAGGTCAAAGAGCTCTTAAACCAGAAGTACAACGGTCGCTGGGCGCAATGGGCTGATGACAAGCAGAGTTTTCTCTGAACATGGGGATTTATCCAGCAATTCATAGACTGCTAAGGGGGAAATGTGTTTCGTGTGTGTATATATATATATATAATATTATTGTATATTGGTGTATGTAAACCAAAAAGACTTTGTCAGCAATGGGGTTTTGAGACACATAATCACTTGGGATTTGCCTATGAATCTAATATATATATACATACGTACATATGTATAGTACCCCACAAGTTAGAAAGTCGATACCAAAATATTGGTAAAGTTCACTCTTACCGTCTTTTTGCTTGTCCGCATCTTTTTGGGTGGTACTGTAGATAGTGCATGTAAGGGGGTTGACAATGCATGTTTCTTAAAAGATGTCATGCGTGATATGTTGTGTGACGGTTCTGAGCCCGCATCTTTCCTGAGAGTATCGGGTCTCAACAGGGGTCTCAACCGAGAGAAATAGCATTTGAACCAACAAAAACAGTGATGATATGGAACTACTAGGATATTGCATGCCATTGATGTGGGCACACAGGGAAAAACACCTAAGAAATGATTGGACGAAATTTTATTGCGATGCATAAGTAGTTTTTTCAGTTTAGTTTTTCTTTGTTTTTTTTCTACCAGGCTTTTCTACCAGGGATTCCATCGCAGAATTTCTCCCAAACAGCACCCGGGGACCCGCAGAAAACCAGGCCACTTTATGAAAGCTTGGAGACATCTGCTGGATAAGGATGGAGCCTCTGGCGTCGGAAATCACCGAACAAGCCATGGAGGTTTCAATATGTTCAATGTGACAATCAGACCTACCATCTGGTTATTTGTTACAGTTCGCCATGGAAAGATTCACCATGCTATTAAAAACGGTAAACCCATCTATTTCAATGGACCATTTTCCATGGCTATGTGAAATAACCAGAGGGTATATATATATATGTATATGTACTGTATATAGAATTGATATTTTTCCATTGCCACGTTTGATGACCGGATGGTATTTTTGATTGATATATAACAGGGATATACTGGGGACATCATGAAATCACGGATCAAGGCAACAACCAACAGTGATGCTTCAGCCTACCAAAAGGGTGAAATTGGCCAGTTGACATTTTTTTTTTTGAGCCAATTTGAACCCCCAAAGAACTGACAACTGGTTGGTGGATTGGAACATTTTTTTATTTTCCATAATATATGGGATAATCCTTCCCATTGACTTTCATATTTTTCAAGATGGTTAAAACCACCAACCAGACAACCTTGCGAACCGTTCGATGAATCATCTCAATGAATTCCCCTATTCGGCAAAATCATCCTCTGTTCCAGCTTATGGCACCATTTTTCCGGGCTCACCACTGCATGGCAACCTTCAACCCCATCATATCTCCAGTTACCATCCAGTAAAGTAACATAGTAACATAGCTATGTTTCACATCACCATTCTCAAGAGCTAAATTTTAATCACTTATCATTTACCTACTGATACCTAATGATACCTAATAGTACCATTATCAAGAGGGATAGAGGCATTATTAGTACTGATTAACCATATTGTCCATTATCAGTACTATATTAGTACCATAATCATTACTATATTGTCCATTAGTAGATATCATCATTGGACCAACATGGCTTCCATAGCACAGCCATAACCGGATAACCAGAGCCGCTACTCAATCCATAGATTTGACCCTTTGACCCCCCGTTTTCTCATATGACTCATGAGATGTCGTTGATGTCGTTGTATATCTAATTATATAAGGTATCTACAGATTTATATAAGACATAAGATAGAATATAAGGTATAAAATACATAATTATACAATATATTGTATAATATATCTACAAATTTACCATCTATACATTTTATATCTGTATACATCATATAATAGGATATCATAATGAAATCTACTAGCGGTTCTTTCACTCCAACATCCATCATTTTGTTGAATCACCATGTTTCTGGTCGTAAAAAAAAAAAAAAACATTTCTGGTCATTAAAAAACAACACATTGGTCATTGTACTTACCATCTGGTTATTTAACATAGCCATGGAAAATCACCATGCTATTAATAGGTAAACCATCTATTTCAATGGACCATTTTCATGCATTTTCCATGGCTATGTTAAACAACACATTGGTGTGGTAAAATATGTGCAGCAAGGTGACAGTAAAACACATCTGGTGGATCCAGAGGTGGAAATGGCGGAGACGCAGACGAGAAGTTGAGAAGTTGAGAGTTGGATTCCCCCGATGGAATCCTCTGAGCCAATTTGCCATATATAAACAACATCATGCTTGTATACGCAGATCCAGAAAAGGTTCTAAGTACAAGGTCCAGTGGTTCTATCTCGTGGGTGGCGAAGGCATTCTAACTATCGATTTTCTGATTCTAACTCGTGTGGTCGGATTTTCACCAACTTTTCCAAAACGTGGTTCTAACCTTGTGTCCGCAACTATATATATTTTTTTCAACAGAGAACGCACATTTTCCACTTTCCCAGCAGCAGCAACCATTTTTCAAACTGAACATTACAGGTTGTGCAGCGACAAGCAACATTTTTCCAGCAACAATTACAGAGGTGTCTAGCACAAGACATGTTTTTTTGTTCCTAGTAAATGTTTTTTTATTTTATTTTGATTTTATTTTCCCTAGTAAAATCACATGTATTTCTCAGTTAAGGAACCTTGTTTTAGAGAAACCACATTTTTATGTTTTTTTACTGACAACAAGTACCAAATTTCTGCCCATGTCATATATATATATATATGAATTATCCAATTCCGTTATCATCATCCTCATGAATTTCTCATGACATCACCAAACTTCCCAACTATCTTATCATAATATAAATATACATATCTCATCCCATTCTCCCATGATCATCCCATAATCCCCATTATATAAATCCTCCCATGATTTTCTAACCATCATGATATTGCTATGATTTTTTTTCATGTTTATCATTTCATTATTCCATGGAAGATCATCCCATGATCATCCCATGATCATCATTACATCCTATGATCATCCATGAAGTTTGGTTATGAGCAACCGTGGGATGATAATGGATTTTTGTTGGGTGATGATGGTTATAATCATTATGACGTCACCAATATTCGTTCATCACCAAACTTCCCAAACTTTCATTGATATTATAATTACCCAACCTGGTAAACTAACGGTTTGCTATTGAAAATGGCCATAGAAATAGTGAATTTTTCCCATTAATAGCATGGTGGATCTTTCCAGTTCGCTATTTTGACATAACCAGAGGGTACCCAACCTGGTGATGACTAACACTTCGCCATGGCCCTAATCGAAATAGATGGGCTTTACCTGGCTTCAGCGAACTAAAAAATGGTGGATTTCCATGCTCATCCCACGTCATCCACATCTTTTCATATCACCATTATATATATAATAAATATATTCCCATATAGTTGCCCATATATATATATATATTATAATAATATAAATATGTATATATATATACATAATAATATAATCCCATATATTTTCAAATCATCCCATATATATATATATATATACACTGGCTGGTGGTTTGGAACATGTTTTATTTTCCATTTCATATATGGGATGTCATCCTTCCCATTGACGAACTCATATTTTTCAAGATGGTTAAAGCCACCAACCAGTATATAATCGCGTTAATATTATATATAATCTCATTTACCATGTTCATCACCGTTCGTTGCGTCGCCCAGGAAGCAACCGCGTGACCTGGTCCGAGTTCCAGTCGGCCTGTCACAAGCTGCGCTACACGGGGGACGTGGCGGGCGCCTGGCGCGCCTTCGACGCGGATCTCTCTGGCTATCTGACGCTGAATGAGGTGGACACCGAAGCCAGTGATGCTGGGAAGAATAGGAAAACCATCTATAAGAAAACCAGAAAAAAAGACATGGGAAACTATAGGAAAACCATAGGAAAACCATAGGAACATCATAGGAAAACCATGGGAACATGGTGATTTTTGTTCAGGAAACATGGTGACTTCATGGTGGCAGGGCTGATTTAAGAGTGATTTATTCGGGATTTATGGGGATATAATGAGGTTTCATAGTGATTAAAAATAACCTGGTTAATTGGTTATAGCTAGTGATAGCTACGTTGACAGAAATTAAATTGGTGAACATTTGGGTTTATGGGGGATAGGTGTAAATACGTATACCCTCTGGTAATTTAACATAGCTATGGAAAATCACAATGCTATTAATGGGTAAATCCACTATTTCTATGGTCATTTTCAATAGCTCTGTTAGTTTACCAGGCCATCCTATTAAAGATATCCCCGTTGGTGATGAATTTTTGATTCATCCCATGAGTCACTTTTTTCAAAGGCCCCACATTTGTTTGTTGGTTAAAACACAACTTTCATCACAAGTTTCATGGTTCAACAAGGTGAACAAATCCCACTAGTCCTAGGCTAAAAAAACAGATCGTTGAAGAAATGGTCATCTCATTCTTACTGGTATATAGTCAATGGTAATTTCAGGATCCTAAAATGGAGGTACTGTACCATGTAAGGTCATATTTTGTGGGAATATTGCCTTACATAGGCCTAAAAAATAGGCCTTATATATGGTAGGTACCTCCAATCAATCGGTTCCTGAAAATTGATATAGTGTATGAAATGGTGAACATTATGCTACCATGTTGTTGGTTGGCATTTCTTCATCCCATGATTTACCTGCCTAGTGCCATAGAGTTTCACTTGGGCCATGTGTAAACAAGCGCCAGTACAAGATGGTGCCGCCCCAGCTATAAGTTGGTCTACAAGCCCCATTAAAAAACTATAGGTGTATGTATCATAAACACTAGTTATTGGACTTATAAAAAGACTTAGCTCATGATGGGAAAAAATAAGCACCAGCGTGTTTTTGAACCATATGGAAAAAGAATCACGGCTTAGCAGCTTCCATCTACAGGATAAACCACCAGAAATATGCTTGGAAAAAACCTGCCATCTTTTTTACTGGTATAATACAAGAAACAATGGTTCTTACCGTCCAGATGTTTCTTTTCTCCCCAGAGTTCTATTTTTCTTGACAAAGCACATACATACTACATAGCTATGGAACATGATGCATCTATTGACCTCACATGGTGATCTCCCATAGCCAACTGTTCTACAGGGTAAAGCAATTCGACTTGTGGAAGTCATTAAGGACACCCTCTGCGAGTACAAGGGCTGGGCTTGGGAGGAGTTTGGCACAGTAAGGTGCCGTCTGAGGTCTGGGCACATAGAGGTTTCCTAAGTCATGGGGTACCCTCAAGTCATCCATTTTCATGGAATTTTCTAATATGGGTATGGATCAATACCTATTAATACCATTTTTAATGGGATGAACATCCATTTACCAGCTATTTTGATGTTCACCAGGGGTACAAGGTTTTGACACACTGCCATATAAACTCATCCATTTGGGGGTACCCCCATTTATGGAAACTTCCACATGTCTGAAAGTATCGGATAAATTGGAAGATTCGAAAGGACGTTGGATGGGAATTTAACGATTTATCTTCGCTTTCCAAGGTCCTAAGGTTGGGAACAATGGGGAACATTCAACAAGAAATATGGGAACAGCATGGGAATATCATGGGATTTAACTGATATCACCAACCATTCTGGGAAACTGGATGAGTAAGAATTTAAGCGGCAAAACCATTGGGTTCAAGCAAGAAGAAATATGGGGAATTAACGTGAACTACTCATAAAAGATGCGGGTAAAGCTTGGATAGATAGTTGGAGTAATATTTGGTTGATGTGGCATATGCAGTACTTTCTGGTGTATCCAGCAGAAGTGGGTATAATCAGCTAAAATTCAAGTACAGCCATGCAGCCAATCATGTAGCCAATGTAGCCAATCATGTCAGGGATATGAGCCATTTTGTTGGGCCACAATATATCAGCCCATGGTTTAGTGGTGATTCCTAGTGATACCCAGTTCCTATCGGGGTTCCAATTCCGAACCGCTGGGCCACAACCACTGCGAATCATGATTGAATCAATTTTGTGTTAGATTTTGCGGACCCAATTCTTCAGTATAGTTCCAGTATCTTCCCATCATGTTCCATCTCAACAGTAATGTGAATAACAATAAACCATCCCCGCACCATAAATGCGTAGTATAAAACATCAACATTCTAATGTAACATTCAAGGTACTTGGGTCCAATTTCCATCTAATTTCTTCCCACATATTTCAGACATCCAGAATATACTACTGGTTGGTGGTTCCAAACATGAATTTTATTTTCCATTTCATATATGGGATGTCATCATTCCCATTGACGAACTCCATCATTTTTTAGAGGGGTAGGTATACCACCAACCAGTTAGGGTTGAACCCCCCAATCAGATGACATTTCATGGAAGAAAAGCCATTGTTTCTGGTGAAGATTTTCCCATCCAATGACTCACCAGACTACTCGGTTTTATGGCATTGCTTTACTACAGGATGGGGCCCCCAAGATAGCTAAAATGCCTTATAAGTGGCTGAATTCTATGGTTTATGGATGTTTATGGTATACATATATATATACATACATATATATATACATACATATATATATATATAACTATAGTGAATGGGGTCTATAAACCAACAAACATCACTGGGGGGCACCATCCTGTAATGCTGTGGCCTGGTTTTCCAGGGCGGCCTTTGGTGTCTTCGATCATGACAACTCCAACAGCCGGACGCCAAGTGGGTGGCGCTTAGATTTTTTCTCCGATGTCCGTGGGACAAAACAGAGAACTTCCGTGGGGCTTCTTGGGCACAACCAAAAAACATGCAGACTCTGCTACAATCCTATAAAAAGGGTAGTAAAATTGAACTTTGTCCATCTTTTCTTGTTTCTTTTAAAGATCTTCCCATGCACAAACCCACTGAATAATTGGTTGCACCCTTTGCAGAGGCTATTGGTGAAGAGCATCAGATGTCCTGGTTACATAGGGGGTGATGTGTCCTACGTTTGTTGCAGAAGCCTTCAGCCTCGAAATATCATAGTCAAAAAGGAAAGGAGGGTTCTAGATTTTGAAGAGAAATCAAGGCCTAAAAGAAAGGACAACAGTGATTCATTTCAGGTACGTGTTTCATTAAAACCTTCCCCAGAAACGTCGTTTCTTCCTTTTTAGGGAGTTGCTGTACTTTCCATATTCCTCCATTTTCAAAATGGTGTTTGTTGTTTAAGTTTGCTGAAAAATCCACCAAAAAATCCATAGATGTCCTGTTACCACCCCGCGTCTCCGAGGCCTCTCCTTCGAAGAGTTCCGCAGCAACTGTCGCATCTACGGCTACGAGGGCAACGCCAAGAAACTCTTCGATGCCTTGGACATCAACGGGGAGAAGACGCTGTCCATGAGCCACTTGTGATCGGCGTTTAAAATAGCTGGCTGAATAGCTGGCTGAAGGTTAGGGAAAAAATATGGGAATATTAGATGCATGTACTATGAACCAATATAATATATATATATATATTATACGTAGTAATCATAATGATACACCAATAATAGTGATAGCATAGTAATAACAATAAGAATAGTACTGACAATAATAATATTAATACTGCTAATGACAATAATAGTGAGAATCATGATGATAAGAAACGTAATGACAATATAAATGTATATACATAAAATTGTAAATGTATATACATAAAATTATATATATATATATAATCTATAGAAAAATAGTATGAGTATCATGATTATCATATGAATTTAACATACGAACATATATGTATGTATATGGCTGCTAATATGGCTGGGTATATAATTTATTTGGATTAAGCCACTTGGGAAGTCGGCGCAAAGGGGCCATGGGAAGTTCTAACGGAGACGAGCCTCTGGAGCCTTTGGAAATTCTAACGTCGTGAACTGGAAAATCACCATTTCCAATACCGGATCCATGTATGGAATATTTACCTACATTGGGATTATTTTAAATTACTTTAGGGGTCAATGTAGGTAAATATTCCATACATGGATCCTCTGGGATAGGTGAATTACAACTGGGCCTATTTTAGATGTGAAAACAAATGGTAACGTTTTGAAAATTGTAATTTCTAATGGTTATCCATCGTCAAATTATACCAATGAATAAGAGTTCATCATTTTTATCATCTACAACTGGGCCTTTTTCCACGATGTTAAAACAACCCGAGGGTAACGGGATATATAAGCAACAACCTGAGTTCTAATGGTGAAAATATGATGAACATATGATGCTTAAGCAATGGCATGTCTTTTTGGTTCTCTATTTCAGGTGTGTCCCCATATGATATATGGAGGTTTCCTTTAATTAAGGGGGTATCCCGTACCATCCTCCATTAAAGAAGGCATGATATAAATATGATGTTCCATGAAATCAACCATCCAGCCATGAAATCAACCCCCATGGAAACTGGAAACCTCGATGTCGAGGAAGCGATCAAATTCAACTGGATCCAACTGGGAAGATAAAACCCTACCCGGTAGGCCCAACCTGGTTATGACATTCACAGTTCGCCATGGTTTTTCGATGGTCCTAATCGAAATAGTGGATTTACCAATTGAAAATGGTGGATCTTTCCATAGTTATGTTAGCCCGTTTACCAGAGGGTAACTACATAGTTCAACTACCCACCCAATCGAAACCGTGATGGTTTACCGTTGTTTTTTTCGCATGGTGGATCTTTCCATGGCGAAGTGTAACAATCATAACCAGATGGTAGATCCAAATGGATTGGACTGAAAAACATAGTTAAACTTAAACATTGGTCCAGTATTCAGGCAGATTTTTGTTAAATTACATATTTTCATGGAATTGGATGATGGGAAACTTTGCAGGAAAACTCTATATTTGATGGTAAAAACAATGGCTTCCTGTAGATTTTCCCTTAAACCAATCCATTGATATGTGTGAAACATCTTGTGGGATGAAGGTCCACAACTGCCTAGGGCTGAGGATTTTTCTTCACCATGACCCAAGTCTGAAAAGATCTAGATGCACCACCAGTGATGGCGATGTGTTTTTGTAGAAAGCACCATGAATACTACATTTATACCTAGCATAAAGTATAGTCATCGTTAATTGCATGGGGGTTCGTTAACTATATTTATCTAGTTATATAAACTATATAGGAAATACTATATTATTGATATTATATTGATATCTAGCATCAAAATGCATAAACCATAGAATTCACCTGATTATTTGCACCAGCTTAGTTGTCGCAGACGGGTCCCACCTTGTGCCTATGCCACGACTAATAATTCTGGCTTTCTGAGGTGAGATTGCATTCCTGGATGATTGGGATATGGGACAGAGTCAGGAGCGAAGGTGGAACATGTTCCAATGGTTGGAGCATATTATTCTGTTGCAACTGGTGCTGGACCTATAGGAACTGTTTTTTTTGTTTTTTTTACTCAGCCCTTTTCATGTTGTGCTGTCCCAGTTGACAACCCCACCTAGAGATGGACATTCCAATTTATAGTTGATTTTCCCAGTGTTTTCGGATTCAACACGGGGGGTTCCTACACAAGTTAGATTGCTAGAGGGTTCCTTGATGCTCTATGCCCCTGCCCTAGAGTCTCCACCATGGTAGTGTCAAGCAGGGTTAGTTGCACAGACATTTACACGTTGCGTCCGACCCCAACTGGACATGAATCGTTCATATTACCCCTCCATTTTTAGTGGATAAAACTCTACCCTCTGGTTATGACTAACAGTTCGCCATGGTATAGATGACCCTGGGTACGCGCCTCGCATTTGACCCTACCCCAATGGTTTCGCATATGACCCTACCCCCCTTTTGGGGTAGGGTCGAATGTGAGAAAGTAGCGTTTTTAGCTGCGAAAAGAGGGTTCCGGATATG
>Ga0126342_10009776_pt1 | contig 17176 bp, 19 predicted proteins | sample Cyp1metagenome_FD_92528 | JGI IMG/M metagenome (GOLD analysis project Ga0126342, IMG submission 92528) | Coral microbial communities from Lord Howe Island, Old Settlement Bay, Australia - Cyphastrea 1 metagenome | ecosystem: Host-associated > Invertebrates > Cnidaria > Coral ... | reverse complement strand
TGACTCTTTTGGCAATACTAAAAGTAAATGGAGCTAATTGACTTTTAGTATTGGAGAAAAATTGGAGTTGCGGAAAAATGTTTCTACTATTGACAAGATATCACTATTGGCTGGACAACATTAAAGATGTTAGTCATCAGTTGCTTATTCTAAAACTCTATTAACAATAACATGCCTCAAGAGAAATTTTGAGGGAAGGTGGAGCTTTAACCCCCACACTGTTTGGGTATTCGTGCCAGGTCCTGGTACATTGCCCATCTCCATATTGAGGTTTGATACTTGTGTTGCTTGCCATGTCATCGTTTTATAAGTTTGATTTTAGAAATTGTTGGAGTTTTGCATTCCATTCTGCATCATTCTGCATTCCCTTCTCTCCTACACACAGGATGCTTGGAGCAAGGCTCTGGGGTGCAACGGTTCTGGCGAACGCCCAGCCTGGGCAGCAACTCGGGTTTTTCAGCGGCAGACCAAAACCGTCCGATGAGTACACATTGATAAGGCATTGTGCCCAACCACGGCAGTCCTTTAGAAACTATGTATTTTATATATATAATATATATCGATTATATATATTTATATAATTCCAGCGTTGCTCCTCTCGTCTCAGTAGTCTCAGCTGCAGGCGCAGCTGATGCCGCTTTGCCTGCAGTGATCCACGGCCAGAAAATAGGGAGGTCCATAAATGGTGGTACCCCAAAAATGGATGGTTTATACTGGCAAATCCTGTCAAAATGGATGATTTGGGAGTATGCATGGCTACCCCTAGTTTAGGAAACCTCTATATCATGGCGCTGGACGTTTAATACTTTAACTCCCATCCTATCTTTGCTGGAAGTCTTTGAGAAGTGAATCTCCAGAGCTTGCAAGGGCAGCCAAGCTTCTGATATGTGCTGGAACCAGCGGTGAACGGAGCCTGCTTGCTGTACCTGCACTGAGTCGCTCGGTTGGTCATAGAATCGTGTTGCTTTGATCCTGCAAAGTGGCTGAGGAGCTACAAGAATAGCAACAGTTAGGAGTACCAGACTGGCTAAAAGAAACAAACGGCAGACCTAGCAGACAAAAACAATGATACTAGTCGAAATCTTCACCCAAAACTCGTCTGACCGAGTAAATGTAATTTGTGTTCAACATCTTTATCTCTTGACTTTTCCCTCCACGATTTGAGAATGGAAAGTGATAGAGGCCCCGCCCAAGCCCTCAGCCGCACATTCCACAAGAAGCCCCTGTGTACCTAGAGCGCTTTGTGTATCCAACTGAGGAAAACGTCTGTAAGAAACAGCTACAGTATGCTAGAGTATGAATTCGAAATGCAGCGCTTGTGTTGCCTACTGACTTCACGGTTTGGTGTTAACAGCTCAATCTTGAAACGCATTCGAACGCATGAAATGGTCCGGAGTCCAGATGGCTCAATCTCAAAGAGTCATACATGGCATTCCATGGCCAGCTATAGCTCGTCTTCACAGGGAACCCATCACAAGTACCACAAGTGGTAACCGAATGATATCAAATGACCTACCCGATTCCAGTGCTGAGCGACGTATTTGCAACGTTGGATGGGACGAAGGTCTCTGCCATGTAGGCCTTGCATCGCATCAAGTTTCAGGTCTGACCTCCTCATCGGACGCTGAGGTGCAAACTGGTTCCGGAGCCAACACCTGCAACAAGCGCTGAGAAAAGACAGCAGGATTCCCTCAAACCCGAAGGGCTATTGTTTTCTGGGTCTGTGAAACACACAATAGATTTAACAAATTTTAACAAAACCAAATAAGACCTGGGCTAAGCTAACCTGGATCCGATATGTCATTCTGGGCAGGATGGCTTTATAACTTGGGATTTGGCAACAGGCTTCGTCCTGAATCCCGGGAGCATCCCACCTCCAACAGCTTCGGAAAGGGCCTAGGTCAATGAGATCTTTCAGTAAGCGGATACGACTGTGACACAACATGTGAGTGATTGGGGATGTCTCTATCTATTTCATAGATATGTATATATATATGTATATATACACAAAATTATACATATATATATATATGTATCATTATGTACATATATCATATGTATATATATATATATAATTATATAAATATATACTGTACATTATATATATATATACATATGTATTTATATATATATATAATTATATATACATACAGTATATGTATTCCAATTATACATAGGACAATAATGGGATATATAAGGAACTCTGATTGTTTTTTACTGCGGAAGCTGCCAAGCAACTCCCTCGGTGTTGCCGGAGGTGTCCGAGCAAATGGGTCGTTCACTGGAAGGGAATTCACAGGCCTGAGTACTGTCATCATTGAGCAGGAAGCATCATGGTTGGGAGACTGGAAATATTCCTGAGGGGATCTTGAGAAGGCATCTACATGGTCATCTACCTCAACAAGTCTGTGTGGGAAGAAATGCGGATCTGTCCGAGCCATTTGATTCATTAAAGGCACTGTCCCAACAGGTTGACGAATATGCCGAACATTGCGTCGATTTCAAATCTACCAAAATACCCTCGACATCCCTTACCCAATTTTGTGGATTTCATAGATGTTCATAGTGACCGAAAGAGCATGTAAGGATGTCATTCTTCAAACAACATTTCACAAACATGAATACTGCATGCTATACAGCTGCTCGAGTAGGGCTTGCAAGAGGCTTCAGAAAAGTCACTTGTCAAACCAAGGAAAGGCAATGCAATTGGAACATGTTCAATCAGGTAGTGAGCGCCTTAAAAGCTGATACCGAGTGATTCCCTGTATTCTACTGGTGAAGCCTGATATCTCCTGATGATCCTGATGCATTCAAATAGCATCGGCTGCACTGAGCACTGTTGGCGGGGCAATGATGCTGCCTGTGGCCACTCCTTCAAGCTGACAGGCATCAAATCGCCGAAGGTACAGCAAAGCATTTCTGCATATCTCATCATATCTCTGCATGTGTGAAAAGCACCACAGTTATCCACAGTTTCTTCATGTTCCTCTGTGGATATCTCCAGTGTCACATTGTGGACATGAGCTGAACACGCTGCAGGCCCCAGACGGTCCTGATTGGTAAGAGGATACCTCAATCCGAGATTTTGAGACGGCCATCAAAAAAGTGTCCCAATGGGCTGGTGCATGGGCTCTGGTTGCTACCCAGCTGCCCTCCATAGGCGTGCTGATTTGGGGCTGAAGGCATCTCACTTTGCTGCGAAAAGTTGTATCTCTGATCTCCTCAGTGCAGGAGCTTCACATGCTTTGAATATCTTTGAATATCTTCACACCAGGTCTGAGAGATCTTGAAGGAGAAAAACACACTCAGAATTTACAGTACTATATCCTCTGATATCATTATCCTTCTCACCGCGTTGGCTGAAACTACCTATTGAATCCTATTGACAGACCAGCCTCTCATGAATCCAGCAAACTCCTGGAACATACCCATGGCAGTTCGCCCCAAAGACAGAACCGATACAAGCCAGCTTGAAACATCTTGAAACCCTGTTGACCTGTGTTGAATCATGTTGCATCCCCTTTTTACAAGTGAGATTCGAGCTCGTGAATCGACCGGAAAAGGAAGGCTGGGCTTTCGTTGTAGAGCTGTCATCTCATACAGCTTCATCAACATCTCTCTGGCTTGCTTCATACGAAGGGGTGACTTCACATCACCTCAGCCGAAGCCCCAAGAAAATGTGCGTCAAGTCAAAGCCGTCAAGTCATGGAAGAGACATCCAAATCCAAAATATTCCAGATGGTCAACACCAAAGGATAGTCTTGCATTCAGGTTTCACTGTTTAAGCAAATGCTATACTTCTGGTCATCAATTGTATGTCATGACAAATCTGAAGATTCATGGATTGAAATCGGTTGCTCATGGTTGCTCGTTTGAGGCATTTCCAGCGCACCGTTCAAGTCACCGTCCTTGCCGTTCTCCTGTCTTCGTTGTGCCCGTTGTGCCCCTTCCTGCGGAAGGTGCCCGCCAAACGAAGCATTCCTGGCGGGCCATGAACATGGTGCTGTGATTGATGGAAAACATAGAAGAGTCATAGAAGATCATAGGAGGCTGTTTCATTGTCGAATTCCGCTTGATGCCATGTGAAAATACACCTCTTGCAGCATTACAGCCTGGAATACTTTACTTAACACTTAGATATACTTCGTTTACTTAGTGCCGCGGATTCCTACAAGATCCGACAAGTACTGGTCAAATCTGGTCAAGCAAAAAACGTTCAGCTGCTTGGTCCACCTGGGCCTCGATTCAGCCGGTAGATCCTGGCGCGGAGCAAAGTGATCTCAAAACCCACTACGCATGCAGCACACATCGAAGTCCCTGTGCAGCCTGTGACCAACGCTTCTTTTTGTGCTATTCTGTGCTCAGGTTGAATTTTGACTCCCTTGATTCAAGATCCTTCAAGATCCTTCAAGGTTCAGTGGGCGTTCACATGACCAGAAAATCCGCACAGCGATCCCACGGCCTCTCTGCTGAGGCCTTCTTTGGCCATGGAAAGCATGTCCGCAACAGGACCCTCAATGAACCAATCTGTAAGGTCTCCCTCATGCCTCGGCCGTAGCTGATCTCACAATCTAAAACCACTTGGACTGCATGGTGAACTACATCTGTGGATGTCAACTTTTGGCGTTCGTGACATTTAAAGAACGGTGTTCTCGTCAACCAATCTGTTTTCCCCTGGCTTTCTGCTGGACGGCTCAGCCCTTGGCTCACCAAACTGCTCAGGCATTGCTCGGTATAGCCCCAGGAGATCCTTACATGTGACAGCTACTGTAGATAGAGTCCAGCTACAGCAAAGAAGCAACGTCTGATGGAACCGCGGCTCAAGACCAAACAGGCATAGCCAATCATTGAAAAGAATATACTAGACATCTACCGTATTCCTGCTGTGTTTTGGAAGGACACTACAAATTGTTCCTGAAGAATAACACATCGTGTAGGTTTCGATATGTCGTCCTCAACTTCCAGTGACTCAACACCAGGCAGCTTGTGTTGGGACGATAAGTCTCACAGTCTTGTTCCATATCTATCTAATTGCATATCTAGACTACCAGCTATTGACCAATACTTTGGATCTCGCAATCAAATGCAATAGGAGTCATAAGGCATAAGAGTTTACCTCCAGGCCAGAACCATATCTTTCTTTACTCCACCTTAGATTGTATCTTAACCGGAAACCGTTCGCTTTCTTGCACGGAATTATGCGGGAAAAGCCTCCACTCCAGAATCTAGGAAAAGGTTGAGATCCAAGAAGGGATCGCTCAGAGGCGTCTCTGCTCCTCCCAGATTCCAAGGCTGCAATCCATTAATGAGCTCTGCATAATAATACATGGGCCAATCGAAACAAATGGAAAGGTTCCTCATGGGATATATACCGTTTCTGGGCTTGGATATGGTGTCATTGAAGGGCACTCTTTGGTGTCTTTACGCGATTCATCATGATTCGAATCTGTTCCATTCGACCAGACGCCAAAGATGTGTCTTTCGCGTGCAAGAGAACCATGAAGAACCATGATAAATATTAAATATTAATGAATAACCATGGTTTATAAATAACCATGATAAATATTGATAAATCATATTAAATCATGCAAAGTTGTACAAAATCCCAGGCCTGAGATCCCTTCAGGAACCTCTGCATGGTCATCCTGCCGGACTGGTGACGCATGGGAAATTTCAAGGGCCTGGGCAGTGATTTTGGGGCCACACTGGCACAGTGCTTACGCCCTAGGCTACGCGCAACGCGGCTGCAGGGGATGGCATTCACAGGTCTACATCAGTTAGTTGCTTACTGCATTTACGCCGGAATTTGTTCTTGGTGGCTCGCTTGTCTTTGTAGCTTTTGAGATGGGAGAGGCATCAACCTTTTGAAAGCATACTCGGTGTTTTCAATCTTGCGCAGGATCTCTCAACATTGAACAAAGACATACAACAATGAAGACTCCTGAGGGTACGCCACACCACTAATTGTAGAACTCATGTTCCATGCCCTGCCATATTCTGGACATACACAGATCCCCGTGCCACAGGATTTCCCTTGCATCACATTCTCGCCCTTTGTGCTGTGGTCTCCTGACTACTCTCATCTTCCGGACCAAGGCCAGCTTGATCGCGTAGAAACTGAACCGCCTGGAACAGGTATGACAGACACGCACCGAATTCATTGTTGTTTTTTTGCTGTGTTGCGCTCAATGTGTTGGTTTAGCTTCGTTTACTTGTCAAAATTCTCCAGGCATACCCAAAGTGATGGAGCATCACTTGGTACCAAACAGTGTGCGTCAGAAACAATTGAATGGAAAGCGAGGTGGAAAGGAGATGGCCAGCCACTGTGCCCATAGATGCCCATAGGGTTTTGTCGTTTGACCGGAGGTTGCCTCGCGCAACGTGTTTTTGGCTGCTCTTGAAAAGGACCACTGATCGGCACAGGAAACATCATGACCTTAGCACACGTTTACCAATAAAATCTGATCATGGAATGGTCTCAACTCAGAAAACCAAACATGAGCCGAAATCAATAGGCATAGCTTGGTCCATTGGTTGTGCTTTGTGGCAGGTTGTAGTTTGCATGCTCTGTATGTAGCGGTAGCCGCATACCCAGAAGTTTCAGTTTACATCGTCATCTCTGAGCCCCCCTACAGAACTGAGCTAGGCTCAGTGAGGCCGTGTGTGATCCTGAGGAAAGCGACCGGTGGATGTTGCCCACGAATAGACTCAATAGACAAACAGAATCAGATAGGATCAAAGAGATGCAGGGGCTATATCTGATAGCAAAAGATTCACCTAGCAGCAAAATCACAAAGTTTCACTGTGGCAGATGGTACAGCCAATGGAGAAGCAAGTCTCATATTTTGGATCAGGAACTAGATGTTGCGAACTAGGCTACAAGCATTCTTGATTTGCAAGCTCACAAAGGCGCTGAGTGCATCAAGATGCATCAAGTCACCGAAGGGCTGCCAAACCGCATTTCAAAGCTACAAAGTATAAGTCAGTCATAACTCTTTGCTTCTGCCATAAGCTAAGAAAATCTAAGAACTAAATGCTTTACTTCAAGTGTCGGACCAAGGGCAAATACGCTTCCAGCTCGGAAACGCTGCCTTCGCTGGGTGCAAACGAGTCAGTGACATGATGCAGAATTATACTGCAAGAAGCCCGATACTTTTGTGTTTTGACTATTCGTTGGAAACAAGAAATGGGGGATCAGGGAACAACCAAATAAAACAAAACACTATAGGAATGCTGCTGGGGATGCCAAATCACAACCAACCTTCTCAACTCCTGACAAGTGGAAAAGACTTGAAAAGGCTCTGCAAATCCAAGGCTGCTCAAGCAATCATAGGCAGGTGGACTGCCATAACTATTGCCCGTCAACGCCGTGAGAGAATCACCACCTCAAGTCGCGGCACCAAGTGGTCCGTTAGAATGATATCAAATAAGTAAGCAGAATATGGCAGAATAATGTACATCATCTAGTGTGATGATGTATCGACTCTGCATACGATGATAATTGTCGTCTATACAATATAGTAGAATAACAATATATTATAATATATATATATACGTATAGTTATCTATATATATACGTATTGTACTAAATATATATATATATATATATATCATACAAGCGGTATACATATTGTCACAATTTATGATACCGATATGATATCTATATGATCTCTATAGTGAAAAATATCTTATCATATCTTATCAATATACAATTTCTTTGTGTATCTTTGTATTGGGTCCAGTGAAATCCAAGGCACAAGCAGCCACCACTTCCATCCACCGCTCGACCCCCAGGGCATAGGTCACCGCTCTCGCCACCACCGTCTGAGGCGAGTCGATCTCCGGTGTCGCACCAAAGACGAAGCCGAAGTCCACACGGAACAAGGAGCCGTCCTCTCCTTGCCACAGGAAAAATGATGGGGAAAAATATGGGAAAAATGATGGAAAATGCCAATTTGAGATGATTTTAGTGCAATTCTTGGAAAAAAAAACATTACTAATTATAAAATTATAGCCGATCTTGTAAAATTAAAGAAAAACAGTGATATTCATGTGATGACTTACGATCATGGACAAGGGATATGCATGTGATGGGATTGGAAAAATCTATATATTGGATAGATATGGATAGATATGGATAGATAATAGGTATTGGATAAATTCCAAAGTGGTCACAGGTGAAACATAAGCTGGTGAGCTATTGAGCCTTCTTTTTCATCCTAGACATCTGTAATTCGTTTGTTTGTGTTGACATAATTTAATCATATATTCATCAGTTATTCATCACCGTCACTCCCCCACAGGCTCCAAGAATTCTGCAAAGCTATCTGATTCAAGGAGAATGCTTGGAACAAGAAGTACAACATGAAAGTGAACTTGGGCAAGAAAAGTGTCGCAACATGATATTGTCATCATGTCCATCACGTACTCCCAGAGCGTAGCAGGCAGTCAAGTACGCCGTGGTTGAAGCTGCAAGGGTATTGAGTTTCTGCCCATCACCACCTAGGGCCTCGAAGACTCTCTGCTGTGGCTCTGATCTACACAGCCTCTTCAATTCACGCAGCGTTCGACATCCAATGACCGCTTCAATGAGACCTCCAGATGATCCAATGGGAAAAATCTCATAGGTCAAGGCTTGCACTGCTACGCCACATACATTCACGACATGTTCGTGCCACCGTCTGTTCATCTCCAATAAGGCACACATCATCGCATGCTCTTGCCGAACATCGGCAAATTTCACGATGAAATGAACAGCCCCAGGATACAAACGAAGTAGATGGGCCCCAGATGCCGTTCCTTGGTCAAGGTCGACTGACAGAATCATCAAAAATCACCTTAGGATCGGCGTTCAGTAAACGATAGTGGACGTAATGCCATGCGCCAAGCTGCTGAAGTCCCGCTCAACAAAAGCTGAAGTGAAGACGCGGCTTCCCACCCTCAACTCTGCCGGGAAGTGTATAGTCTCCTTACACAATTGAAAGGCTATGAAAGGCTGTATTCTGTAGGGTGTTGATTCTTACGACATTCACACGAAGCAAGGACTCACGCAGTGAAAGAATCCCTGCATTCTTGTTTGAAAGAGATCATGGCAAGGACTCGTCAAAAGAATTTTTTATTTTTTAATATACATTATATAATCATGAATCATAAATGCAACAAAGATATACAAAGATGGGCTGGGCCTATCTGAACCGGCTCCAGACCCCCAGCTTGTCTCTACCTCAAAGATCCTACAGCTCTGAGCTGAGGTTCGCCAACTTTCCTTCCCTTCAGCAGTTGCAGGATCCACTCCGATTCATCCATTGAACCTAAGACCATGGCTATGGCTGAGCCCGTCAGGTGCACGTCACTTTTTCACTTTTTGCTGAATGAGATAATAAATTATCAATCATCAATGACAATCAATCGTCATCAGTATCAAAAAATCTATTGTTCTGCTAACGGGCACAACTGCACAAATGACTTGCCATCCAAAAACAGATTTGGTCAAAGTCACTCTCCGTACTGCGGGTTCATGTGCATTGTGCACCCCGAGAAATCTCAAGTGCCCTTGTGATCCTTGTGATCCTTGTGCCCTCATGTCCACATGCACATGTCTTTTTGAATTCACCTTTGGTTTGCACTTAATATCACTTAATACTAAAGATTCGTCGCATCTTTGTCACCTCCATTAGTACCCATGGAATCCCATGGAATCCACGTGGTACACCAAGTGGCTGGGAACATCTTCCGCATCCCTTGGATCCGTGGGATCCGTTGGATCCGTTGATGGGCAGCTGGCCTCAGATCGGCTGAAAATGACTTCCCATAACCGCCATAATCAAACCTGAAGTCAACAGATTCAAATATGTTCAAAAATTGTACAAATGTGTTCAAATATGATCAAATATGTTCAAATCATGCAGTGAAAACGTCGAAGAAAACAACAAGGAGTTGAATCGAGATCTTCTGAGTGACCTCTTCCTTGATGTTTCTGATCTCGTCAGTGGAACAGTTCGCTGCTGGAGCCATACCCGAGGCCGGGGACAACAAAAGTGATAAAAGTTGCAGTTGGGAAGCTCTGAGTGATTTGTTGTTGATTAAAATCTGTCAAGACATGTCAAGATTCCATATCTGGAACAGTCAGTCACAAAGGCTTCTGTTTCTTTGACTTCTGAATCAGGGCATCTTTTGGCTGGGAGTTGGAGCACCAAAAGACTAAGAACTGTTTCAGCAGTTCCTAATGTTCATTCTCCTTGCTTTTATTCGGGCTTGTTGATTCAAACGGCTACGGCGTTGGCCTCTGGCATAATCACTTGCTACTTACACTAATGTTACTAGAACTGCAACTAATTGTAGCGGGAAAGGAAGCAGCAACCTCTTGGAACGATAAAGCCCGCATGGGAAGGCCACTCGGAGATACACAGAGGCCCAAAAATGAACGTCTAAAGGTAGGTGTCTACGCTGAAACTGACTCCAAGACTCCAATAGCTATCAAGAGCTTGAGGATCGACCAACTTTCATCAACTTTCACAGTTCCATCACACCAGACATTTTTTTCTCGCAAGGAGGCCGGGGATGGCCGGAGAAGGATTCAGCTCGACTCAGGGGTCGCCTGGCGGGACGATCTGACTGGTGGATATGGGGCATTATGGGGCATTGCCACTAATTATTTTATCACATGTTATCACATTTTATCATATTTCATCTCTGAACCATTAAATCAACAAACCAATTCCATGTTACATGCAATGCAGTCCAAGCTGATGCAAGGCTAGGTTTCTTGCTTCAAAAATATCTTGGGTCGTTTCCACAGAGCTCCAGAGGTTCACCCTGTCTTTTTGAGGCGGCGGATGTTTTACTCTGAATGAAGTTGAAATAGGCGTGGGGGCAAGTCATCTATATATATATAATTATATATAATATATATATATATATACACATGCTATACTATGCTATACTAAGTTCTGAATTGCATGGGTCTTTAAGTTCTGCTTTTGAAAGTCCTTGCCTACCAAAGAAAAATAACGAAAGGATGCTTTTGGCCTCACCACATCCACCCCGCTAACGCAGCTTGCAGACCATTTTCACGAGGCTTCGCCACTCAGGCGGCTCCTCTTTTTCAAACACAGGTAGTATCTTTCCTCCTTAGAATCAAAACGTGTTGAAGGCGAAAAAGTCAAAAGAAATAAAAGAATCAAAAGCTTCACAGCCAAGCAATGCAGTGATGACTCGGATAAACAAGTCACAAGTTTCCATTAGTTTCCATTAGTTTCCATTGGTGATGCAGTTTGCAGTCAAGTTTCAGCAGCACCATCCCCTCTGGAGCCCTTTTCGCTCTCCTTTAAGCGTTGGAAGTAGGAGCCCCCAGCACCTTTGGTGCGGTACACCGCTCCGCAGATCTCCACGGGCGGTGCCTCGTTCCGAAGGCTGATGCCCGATTTGGGGCCGGAAATGCGCCCAGCTTTGCCAGCTTTACCTGGGGTAGATGGCTGTCACCGTACGGAGATGCATAATATATATATATATGTATATATATATATATATACATATAAGGATTGACATATAAGTACATTATACTACACATCATATACACCTATAACAAAGACAGAAATGCGAATCATGAAGAAATGGGTCGAGGACATAGTTGTTGCAAGGGTTGCCTGGGGCTGCAGAAATGTCTCCACATCGCATCAATCGACTGTCAAAATGAAAGTGGTATGCATTCCTGAGCAGCTGCCAGAAAGAAGAAACAACCCTTCAAGACCCATGCGCCTTTCAGAGCATCTTGAAAGAGCTTGCTCAAAGGTTCGGAAGCAAAGGCCTGGCTCAGCCACGCAAGCAGGCGTATCAGAAGCACAGAAAGCAGGGCAAACAACGCAGTTTTGCCGAAATCGCATTTAGAGTTCTTATCAGTCTTCTTAGAACCCAGCGCCTGTGATAGGTATATCTTTAAGTAGTAGGCGAGAGGCAGTCTGGCAGAGGACTATATTATATATACATATACATATACTTATAATTATTTATTCAATTCCCCCCAACTAGTCAGAGACACAAAAAACATCAAAAACCAAACTTTTGTGCAAATGGTAGGCACGTTCAACAGCCACTCACCATATCCCAGGTTGTCGGTGCAAATGGTGAGAAGTCCCTGCGGAGGCAATCAATGCAGCAAGGAAGTGAAGTGGAGAAATTGACTACAGGTGTTCCACTGCGACCTAACGTGCGGGCTAAGATTGCAATTAATGATGGTTCACTATGAAAAAAATAACTCCATTACGAAATGTTCAAACAAAGCCTTGCATGTAGCACCTATCTCTAGTGATAACAGGAACAGCTGACAGCGTCTGCAAATGAAACCAAACGATCAGATTACATGCCAAGTGGCCCTGGAACCCTAAGGGGTCAAAACCAACAGAAGCACATGAGGAGACTTCGGTTTGATGGTTCCAATGTGGAGATGTCGAAGGAGTCACTCCTTTTAGCAGGTCATTCACTTGTGTCAACAAATGCCCATGTGCATAGCTACGCCTCATCTTGTAGAACCGCTGCACAAGAGTTTTGTAGGAAGTGAAGGGTCAGCAAATGTGTCGCTTCCGTGCCCGTTTCACCAGATGTGTCGAGTTCCACAGCTTTATCCAAGTCCGTCTGGCGTGGTGGCTCCTTGCAACATGTCGACTTCAGCAACAAGTGTCACTAGCATGAAAAGCACATAACAGATCATAACAGCATGCCTGGCGTGCCAGAGCCACTTCCATACTGTTCAGGTGTTCAGTTGCTATGCAGCTGCTGTTCAGTTGCTGTTGAATTCCATCTTAGGACTCTCTTGTGCCGTTCTGCTACTGTAAGTCACCGAGGTTCCGGATGATTGATGAAGATCTTGGAGCAACAGCCTCAGGGCACCCATGTTTTCAGAAAACAGGGTAGAAAACTCCCATTACAAGACCTACAAGTTTTGACCCTCAGAATAGCAGTCTCAAGAATCAAAACAAAGCTGCCCCAGCCTTTCTTCAAATGATTCTCCAAGGCATTCTGCGCATCTCCTACGATGATCCCCACGTTGGCTGCCTGAGTCAGCTCTCGAAGGGCAAATCGTTGAAAACATCGTGCAGAGCGGTCGAAGCGCAGCTCGCAGGCCATCCAGTTGGTATTGGGATCCCGCAGTGCCTCAGTGGTCAAAGGGATCGTCTCTGTGTGAAGCATTGTGAAGCCATGGCTGGCTGTTGCTACTTTTAGCCAGCCACAAAAATCCCAACCCAAGGAAAGGGCCTGTGAGGATAGCCATTCTCCGGATCCGCTGCAGATTTCCAGATGCAGTGGGCTTTCTGAGCTTTTTGCAACGCTCGAAGCAAAGAGTCTTCGAAGATCAAGCCTTCCCAAGCAAGATTTCAGAGGCGTTGCAGAGTTCACAAAAAATTAATCCATCCATCCTAAAACAAGTTGTCGCAGCAATTGAAACAATCACCATTGCCATCATCGCTGTGGTCATCTTCATCATCAATATGTGTATATATATATGTGTGTATATGTGTATATATATATATATCAATAATAATATTATATTATGTTACAGTCACGCATGTGCGTCTGCATCTGCGTTGAATCCATCTTTGATCATGGGCATCTGTCGTCAATCAGCCATGATCAATCATCACATATTAATATTATATATATACATTATATTATAACATACATATATATATATATACTAAACACCTAACCACTGTCAACCATCCATGGCCAATCAAGATCAACATCAACATGAAACCATTTATATATATCCAGAAAGTGTTAAAACGAGCGAACAACAACTCAGATCCTCAATTGATGACAGTTCTGTGAGGAAGGAAACCTCGGGCTTCCGCTTGGCGGTTTCTTCTGGTCATCCCTCTTTCGCTTTTTCTTTGGCGGCTCAAGGACAGTGCAAAAGTGTTGCCTGCATCAAAAGACTCAGGCAAGTAAAATTGGTAGCAGAAGAATACTGTATCGAGTAGAAGGATGGTACTACCGTTCACCAGTGGGGGTGGACTGCAACCAGTATTGACCCAAAGCACCGCGAACCAAAAAAATGCTTCGTTGAATAAAAATAGTACTGTAACTTAAAAGCTCAGAAAATCAGAACATGTCAAAATGTTCAACAGGATTGCAGAATATCGCAGATTGGTTGCAAGACCGTCTGCGCCATGGGGCCGTCGCTCTCCAGCCCAAATTTCTGACAAAGCCTGCGGCACATTTGGGCCGCTAAGCTGGAGGAGTCACTCTCCTCACTGTCGCCATAATCTTCGAAGCACAAGGTCCTCAGGGAGCAAAAAACACTCGTCGCTGGTTTTCACTGCGACTTTTTGAGGGTGAAAATCCATAAGGGTGAGAACCAGGCATAATCAGTTAGTCAAAATCCACAATTGGCCTGATTGGCAATTTGTCATGAGTCATGATTCAAAGTCTCCAGAAAGAAGATGCTGACCTTGATCAGTGAATCCATTGATAGTTCAGAATCGACAGCAGGTTCCAGCAGCACTTCATCCCTGTCCTCATGTACAAGTTCTCCAAATCAATGCCAGCATGAAGTGGATTCTTTGCCACCTCTGCTTTCTTTCTTTTCTTGGAGCTCTCTGACGGCACTTGATGCTTAGCCATGAACTCTTCAACTTCTTTGATATCTGAGAGAATCTCACCTGAGCACAGGCTCAGTGAGTCCATGCTGATGATCTGATGAGATTGACACCAAGCATACTGCCACATACTAACAAAGGTCAGTAGACGCCTACGACAGAACTGACAGAACTCAAATTTCACTCCAAAAGTGAGAAGTTCTTTATCTACTCTGAGAATCTCTGAGAAAGACTTAAGCAGTTTGATGATGCCCGCCTCTTCAATCTTGGTCAAAGCATGAAGGACCTATACCTGATCTATCCAGATCTTAATACCCGTGCCTATCATACTAACCTAAACAATTTAAACATAAGTTTAAACTATGTTCAAAGCAAAATGTGGAATACCGGGAATACCGAAAAATAGTTTAAACTATCAGAAACTTTCGTACCAGGGGACGCTGCCGGTGACTTTGAAAAACCTCCAGGCTGCGCGCCCTCGCGGCTTTTCGATCTGCCACGGAGGCATCTTTCTCCTCGTCGCGGTTCCACTTCTGGGTGCCCCTCTTCCCTCCACTGCCAGCCACACCTTGACAACTTGACAGGCACTGGATGTGGCTGGTCATGTTAAGGAACTGTATTGGGAATGAGGCTCTTAAGGTACTGGTACTCTGTAGGGAATTGGTATGAATTGGTTGTTTCTTCTAACTGATGATTTATGATTTGAATGATGCGAAAGTTCAACCTTCAAGCAAGAGTAATTGTTGGGGATCTTGAAGTCTTGAAAGTGGAGAATGTGCAAAAAATCGACTTGAGTCTGCAACACTGCAGCCGAGCAGCTGGAAAGTTTGGCTTCTGAAAAGTCTGCCTCCTGCGAGAGGATCTTCCGTGCACGTTTCAAGTTGAGGGCAGCTGCATCTTCATTGCCACAAATGATGGCTGCACGTGCAATGGAAGCAAACATGGCCGCAGAGCCCGGACTGGCGCCCAATTCTTTGATTCCTTGAAGAGCGACTTGGCGAGCATCTGTATACCTCTGCACCAAAATGATCCAACTTCAACAGCATCAGCACAGATGCGGGGGAATCTGGAAAACATGATGGTCAGAGCCCTTTTCAAAATGGTCTGTCCAGAGGGGAATACACCGAGGGAACTGTTTGTGATGAACTTTGAAACCATAGCTGCCATAGCCTACAACTACAACTATCCCGATCATCTGTTGTCAAAACGGGATGTCACTTGGTGATACTTGGTGTCAATTCCTCAATGCCAAAAGAAAATGGAGAAAGCACAATTTTGTGCAAATCGAAGAAGACCGCAACGCTTGGCAAAGTAGCGACACAACCAACTCGTAGGTCGAAGCATCAGGTTTTCCACCATGGGTCTTGTACCAATCTTCTTGGGCAGCCCAAACAGTTGTCATCCGTTCCAACAAGGTTTCAGCATCATTCACTGAGCCCAAGATCAAACAGCCACGTAGAAAGGTGTTTGCAGTTCTCACATTTGGTTTTGAGGCCAAGACCTTCTCCTTTTCCATGCGTTCCAGCAACTCCCGGGCTTTGCCGAGATCTCGTGCACACTCAACATAGCCACGAATCATGGACGTTCCTCTGCTGGATGCGCTGCAAGCAGTGGAAAATATCACAAGAGGTCTCCACTCTTTTCTCGCCTTTTCTGCGTGTCGTATTCTGTAACACTTCAAGTGAACTCAATTTTTACCAGTAGTACCGCACAAGGCGGTTGCGGAAATTTCAAAGATAGGAAACTATAGGAGGGGTGAGTTGTTGTGATGCATGGATGCAGAGCGAATCCACTGATGGACCGAAAGGTGGTTAGAGTTCTGCTTTTTGGAGTGGTCGCAGCGATCACCCCAACCACAACTGCTGAATGTAGTGCGGTGTAGCGTCGTGTCATGCAATTGTAGTTGTGTAATTGTAGTTGTAGCTGTAGTTTATGTTGTGCACTTGTAGCTGTAGTGTTGTAGTTGTAATTGTAGCGGCAGTTTTAGCTGTTGCAGTTGCAGTTGCAGTGTAGTGTAGTGGCTGTGGAGTATGGAACAGTGAAATGTAGCGTAGTGGAGCTGTAGTTGCAAATGTGGTTGTACTTGTAGTGGTAGTGGCAATGGTAGTTGTAGCTGTAGTGGTAGTGGTAGTACGATGTGATAGTGCAATGTGGTGAAGTGGAGTGTAGTGTAGTGTAGTGGAGTGGAGTTGCAGCTGCAGTTGTAGTTGTAGTTGAAGTTGTACTGTAGCGTAGTGTCGTGTTAGTGGTAGTGCAATGTGGTGAAGTGGAGTGTATCGTAGTGTAGTGGAATTCTAGCTGTAGCTATCGCTGTAGTTGTAGTTGTAGTTGTAGTGTCGTGTCGTGTAGTAGTTGGAGTTGTCGTTGTAGCTGTAGTTGTACTTGTACTTGTAGTTGTAGTTGTACTTAAATGTTGTTGTTGTTGTTGCTGTTGTTGTTGCTGTTGCTGTTGTTGCTGTTGTTGTTGTTGTTGTTGCGATTGCAGCTGTAATTGTAATGTAGCGTGGTGCGGTTAAACGTCCAAAAGTTGTCCGAACGTGGTGTGCTTTTCACATTTTGACTTCGAAATATGCTTCAGGCCG